>Ga0207771_100207_pt1 | contig 41072 bp, 33 predicted proteins | sample A23M2SouthBayCA_2_FD_187731 | JGI IMG/M metagenome (GOLD analysis project Ga0207771, IMG submission 187731) | Aerobic enrichment media microbial communities from Eden Landing Ponds, California, USA - A23 M2 (2) (SPAdes) | ecosystem: Environmental > Aquatic > Marine > Unclassified | place... | reverse complement strand
GCTGTCGGTCGCACTCTCGGTAGTCGCCGGGCTGTCGGTCGCTGCTACGGTCGTCGTGGTCGCTCCGGTCCCGTTCTCGCCGTTGGTGTCGGTGGTGCTCGACTGTTCGCTCGTCGCGTTTGCAGGAGTCGTCTCGTCGGTCACGTCGTCGGTCGCACCGCCAGCGGTGAGCACGAGCGTCCCGATATCCGTCGGATCGTCGTCGATCACGCTCCCGCTATCGAGGCGGATATCGTAGGCGGCGGGATCGAGCGCTGCGTCCGAGAGCGACGACTCTCGGTCGATCGTCAGGTCGTCGTCGGCCGTCACTGTCGGCGCGTCGGCGTCGACAGCGCCGGTGTCGAATCGGATCGTCGCGGTCCCGTCGCCGTCGCTGTCTCTGACTGTGGCGACGACTTCCCACGTCGGAACGTCGTCGACGCCGTCGCTGTGAATCGAGAGCGTCGCCGCGTCCGTAGCGCCGTAGTCGACCGTGATCGCGACCGCCTCACCGTTCTGGACACGGACGATCGACGAACCGAGCACCGGCCCGGTGTGCTGGGCGGTCGAGTCGTCAGCCACACTGTTGGGAGCGTCGATCACGACGCCGTGTTCGGCGATCGTCTTGCCGTCGGACCGCAGCGTCGCGACGGCCTCGGTGTCCGGTGCGACCGCAGAGAGGTTCATCTGGACGCTGAAGCGACCGTCGTCGCCGACCGTCGCCGCCGTCTGTCGGATGAACGGGGCACTGTTGTCGCTCGAACGCAGTCGGACCGTCACCTCGGTGCCGGCGGCAAGATCGGTCTGGCCGGTGATCTGCTGGGCCGGACCGGCCGACAGGGAGATCATCGTCCCCTCGAAGCTGAAGGGACTTTCTGCAGTGGGGGCGACGGTCTGGACCGGTTCGCAGGTTCCGTCACAGCCGGTGACTGTCAGGTGCGTCCGGGCGAGTTCACGCCCGTCGGTACGGACGCTCACGCTCCCACTCGCACCGGGGTCGGCTCGATGGAGGTCGACCGTGACGGCGAACTGACCGTCGTCGTCGACGGTCGTCCTCAGTTGGTGCAACATCGGCGACGAACTGCCGTCGAGTTCGAGTCGAATCGTCACCTCGGTGCCGGCGGCAAGATCGGTCTGGCCGGTGATCTGCTGGGCCGGACCGGCCGACAGCGACAGCGTCTCGCCGTCGTGATCGATCGTCGTTCCGTCGGCTGCGGCGGGGACAGCGGCGACGGTGCTGCCGACGAGGATCGCTACCAGCAGGACAGCGAGCCGTCTCATCGCGCCACCTCCGGGGATCGGGAGGGTCGTCTGGAAGCGGTTCGTTCAGGGCGGGCGAGCGGGATCGGCCCGCTCGATGGCGTGGCGTTCATGCCAGTTCGGTGTACAGACCTCGTATATGTAGCCGCGACGAAGGCTTAAACGAAATTTTACGGCGAGTTTTCCACAGCGCTTTCTCTCGCGTGAACGCGATGCCTTCGAACGCCATCGAAGCCATCCCTACCGTTTTTACCACCGCGGTCGACGACACGACTGATGGGGAGACGGACGCCGCTCGTGCTGGCTGGGATCGCCATCGGACTCGCAGTCGTGACCGCTCTCATCGCGGGGCTTGCGCTGTCCGTGCCGGCCGTCGAGACGGCGACGAACGGGACGAGTGCGACCGCGCCGGTCGCGGCCGGCGACGATCTCGACGCACTCCACGATGCCGGCATCACCGGCGAGAACGTCAGCGTCGGCGTCGTCGACGTGACGGGGTTCGACCCGAGTCACGAAGCGCTGGCGACACGGGTCGTCGCGACACGGTCGTTCGGCCGCGGCGAGTCGATCAGGAACGGCGGTCACGACGACCACGGGACGGCCGCCGCGTCGCTGGTCGCGCGCACCGCTCCCGACGCCGATCTCCACCTCGCGACGTTCGACACGCCAGCGGAGTACCGCCGCGCGGTCCGGTGGCTCCTCGAACAGCACGTCGACGTGATCGTCGCGCCGGTGTCGTTCTACGGGACACCCGGTGATGGGTCCGCACCGGTCGCACGCGCCGCAGCACGGGCCAGCGCGGCCAACACCACTTTCGTCGCACCCGTCGGCAACCTCGCACAGGGTCACTGGGCCGGTCGCTACGACGACGTTCGCGACAGCAAACTCGCCTTCGAGGGGGGGACCCGAAACTACATTCAGAGCGAGACCGGTCGGGAACTGACGCTGTGGCTCTCGTGGGACCGCGCCCACGCCGACGAGACCTATACGGCGTCGCTGTACTGGACCGACGGTAATCGGACCCAGCTCATCGCGCGCTCACGGTCCTACGAGGGCGACGCCGTTCCGAATCAGCGCCTGTCGGTCCGGCTAGAGGGCGGGGACTACTTCGTGATCGTCCGCGGGCCGGACGAGGCGACCGACGCGCGCCTCGAACTGGTCTCGCCCACTCACCGTTTCCAGTACACCGATCCGTCGGGGAGCATCGCCGCACCGGCGACGGCCGACGATGTCATCGCCGTCGGTGCCTACGATGTCAGACGGGACCGGCCGGAGCCGTTCTCGGCCCGCGGGCCGACCACTGATGGACGTGTCGGGGTCGACGTGGTCGCGCCGGATCGCCTCGAAGCCGCGACCCGGCCCGATGGCTTCGTCGGTTCGTCGGCGGCCGCACCGTACGTCGGTGGGCTGGCAGCACTCATCTCCGGCGTGGCCCCGAACCGTTCGCCGGCCGCCGTCGAGCGACTCGTCGAAGCGAGTGCACGGGACGTGGGTCGGCCGGGCGTCGACCCACACACCGGACACGGACTGGTGCGACCGGCCGCGACGCTTGCGACCGTCTCGAACGCGACGTAGCCGTTCAATCTCGTTTTAAGCTTCACACACTGCTTAGTAGGTCGGGTCTCATCATCCGGGTAGGCAGGCCATGTCGGGACTCATCGATCGGATTCAGGAACGGACCGCCACGACCAACGAACGGGCGCGGGTTCTCGAAATGACCGACGGGGACGCCGACGAGGTCTTCGACGCCCTCGCCTCTGAGACAAGTCGCGCCACGTTTCAGGCGCTGTTCGAGGAACCGCGAACCCCCTCGGAGATCGCAGACCGGGTCGAGACGTCCGTCCAGAACGTCCACTACCACGTCTCGAATCTCGAAGCCGCCGCACTGATCGAGCCGGTGGACACGATCTACTCGGAGAAGGGCAACGAGATGACCGTCTACGGACCGGCCAGCGATCCGCTGGTGTTCGTCGGCGACGACACGCGCACGCCGGCCATCGAGCAGTCGGTGACCGAAGTCGTCGGTGGGCTGGGCGTCCTCGCCGCCGCGGCGCTGTTCGTCCAGTGGGGGGCCGAGCGACTGATGCGCCAGCAGGTGCGCCCGCCCAGTGCGGTCGGGCCAGCGAGTCCAGACGCAACTCTCGCGCCACCGGACGGATCGATCGCGTGGCTCGTCTTCGAGGTCGTCGAACCCGGCGTGCTCTTTTTCTTCGGTGCGGTCCTCGTCGCGACGCTCGCGCTCGTGGTACTGCAGCGCTAGTCGCGCGTGCCTCCCAGCAGTCCGGCCCCGAGCGTGAGTGCGCCGGCGACGAGTACACCGAGGACGCCAAAGCCCGGTCCATCGGCCGCTGTCGCCGCCGGCTCCTCAGTGGTGGCGACGGTCGTCGTATCGGACTCCGTGGTTTCGGGAGCCTCGCTTGCTGTGGTTTCGGGAGCCTCGGTCGCTGTGGTTTCGGGAGCCTCGCTTGCTGTGGTTTCGGGAGTCTCGCTTGCTGTGGTTTCGGGAGTCTCGCTTGCTGTGGTCTCGGGAGCCTCGGTCGCTGTGGTTTCGGGAGTCTCGGTCGCTGTCGTCTCGACGGCGTCGCGGACGGAGATCGTCCCGACGGCGGTCGTGTTGTCGTAGTCGTCACTCCGGTAGAGGCTCATCTCGTATTCTGTGTCTTCGATCGCGCTTTCGAGCGTCGTCTCCGAGTCGATCATCACCCGGTCGTCCGCGTCGGCTGCCGTGAGTGTCGGTGCCTCGCTGCCTGCTGCTTCGGCGTCGAAGACAGCCACGAAACGGCCGTCGCCGTCGCCGTCGACGAGCGTCGCGTTGAGCCAGTAGTTCACGTCGTCGTCACCGATCGTCAGTGCGGCCCGGTCGCGGTCCCCGACGGAGACGAGCATCTCGATCGAACCATCCTTTCGAACCATCATGATCGATTCGGAGAAGCCCGGTTCATCGTTCGCAAACATCGCTCTCTCCCGAACCGTGACCGTCTCGGTGTCGATCGCCGGGGCGCTCTCGTTCGGGGCGAGTGCCACATCGTACGATCCGATGGGAATCCCGTCGTCGGTGCCTCGTACCGAACGGATGCGGACCCGGTCCTTCCCGTCGAGGGACGTGAGAATGTGTTCCGACGCGTCGGTCGCTGTGGTATCGAGGTGGACGGTCACACGGCCGTCGTCGTCGCCGTCGGTCACCGTGGCGTCGACTTCGACGCCGTCCGTCTCGTCACCGATGGTCAGCGCCACGCTGTCGCGATTCCCCACCGAGAGCAGGATCTCGGCCGATTGGCCGCGGCGGGCGGTCGAGACCCACTGGATCGCGGCCGCTGTGGTCGTCACCGGCTCGGCGGCCTCCTCGACGGAGAGTGTCCCGACATCGACCGTGTCGTCGTGGTCGTCGTTCCGGTAGAGTCGCATGTCGTACTCGACGGGTGCGATCGAGTCCCCGAACGTCGTCTCCGAGTCGATCGACACCCGATCGTCCGCGTCGACCGCCGTGAGTGCCGGCGCGTCGCGCCCCGCAGCCCAGGCGTCGATGGCGGCCACGACACGGCCGTCGCCGTCGCCGTCAACGAGTGTCGCGTTGAGCCAGTAGTTCACCTTCTGACCGCCGATCACTAGGGTGGCCCGGTCGCGGTCGCCGACAGAGACGGGAATCTCCGTCGAGCGCCCCTCGTGGGCGGTCATGACCGTCTCATCGAAGGCCAGCTCGTCAGTTGCAGACGATGCTCTCTCCCGAACGTCGAGCGTCCCGGTATCGGCCACCGGTGCGCGCTCCTTCGGGGCGAGTGCCACGTCGTACGATCCCACTGGAATCCCCTTGTCGGTACCTCGTTCGTTGATGTGGAGTCGATCCTGTTCGTCGACCGGTCGAATGCTGTGCTCTTGCATGCCGATCGCCGTGGTGTCGAGGCGGACGGTCACACGGCCGTCGTCGTCGCCGTCGGTCAGTGTGGCGTCGACTTCGACGCCGGCCGTCCCGTCGCTGATGGTCAGCGCCACGCTGTCGTGATCACCGGTCGTGATCGTGATCTCGGCCGATTGGCCGCGGCGGACGGTGGTGTTCGACTGGACTGTGATCTCGTCGGTCCGTGTGGACGGCTTCGTCTGGGTCGCGGTCGCCGTCTCGGGACACTCGCTTGCGCACTCGACGATCTCTCCGCTCGTCTCTGCGAGCGTGGTCCCGTCGTGGCGAATCTCCGCCGTGAACACCGTTCCGGGAGACGTATCGCTCATGTCCTGTGTGACGGTGAAATCGCCGTTCTCGTCGACGGTCGCTGTCGGCCGCGCGAGGAACGGATCGCTGGCGTTTTCGGACTGAATTCGGACCGTCACCCGCGTGCCGGCTTCCAGCGAGGTGGTGCCGTGGAGTTGCTGGTCAGGGCCGGCTTCGAGCGCGAGTGATTCGTTTGTCGTGAACGACGCAGTCGGTGTGGTCGTCGTCTGTGCGGCGACGCCGGCTGTCAGTGCAGCGCCGACGAGCGCCGTGATGACGACGAGTGTTGGAGGGCTAATTCGTGTCATTATATCCTACTGTGTCGGCGTTAGATAGATAGTCGTCAGTCATAATTATTATCGTTCTCGACAGAAACGGACCGCAATAGCGTCGCCTGATTTCGCCGGGATCGATCCGGAACCGCTCCCGAAACGTACCTCTCTCATGGAATCGAGTGGCGCAATTCGGTGCGTTCAGTGCTGGCGCAGTCCGAGCAAGAGCGCGATGCCGACGACGCCGAGGAGCAGTCCCGCGCCGAGCGCGCCGACGCCGCTCAGGTCGATGCCGCCGTGTGCCGGTGTCGTGTCGTCGAGCGGTGCCGTGGGCGTGGCAGATCGGTTTCCAGTCGCCGGTGTCTGGGTCGCGGTCTGGCCGTTCATCACGACCAACGTACCGATGTCGAAGACCTCGCCATCGGTCGTCGAGAGCGCGAGATCGTACTCGCTCGGATCGAGGCTGTCCGGGAGAGTCGACTCCGACTCGATCGTGATGCGATCCCCGTCGGCGGCGGGTTCGAGCGTCGGGGTGTCGGTCCCTGCTGCTGCGGTGTCGAAGACGGCGACGACGCGGCCGTCGTCGTTTCCGTCGACCAGTGTCGCATTGAGCACGTAGTTCACGCTCTGGTCACCGACCGTGAGCCGGTAGCGCTGGCGGTCCCCGACGGCGACCGAAATCTCGACGGTCTTGCCCTGACGGACCTGGACGATGCTGTCGGCAAATCCCGCTTCGTCGGCCGGGTACGTCGTGGTCGCCCGGTCGGTGTCGCTCGCCGTCTGCGTACAGTCACTCGTACAGGCGACGACGCGGCCGGTCGTCTCGGCGATGGTCGACCCGTTGTATCGAACGGTCGCCTCGAACTCGGTCGCCGGGTCGATATTGCTGACGTCCATCGTGGCGGCGAACGTCCCCTCGTCGGTGACGGTCGCCTCAACTCGTCTGAGGAACGGTGCACTGGCGTCCGTCGAGGAGATCCGAAGTGTAAGTCTGGTGCCTGCCGGCAGCGATGTCGTTCCGTCGAGTTGCTGACTGGGTGCCGATTCGACGACCAGGCTGTCACCGTCGTGGGTGAACGACGCCGCCGGTGTCGGGGTCGCCGTCTCGGTCTGTGCACCGACGCCTGCGGTGATCGCCGTCGTGAGCAAGAGGACGGCGACCGCCGCTGTGAGATGGCTGTGGATTCGCATACTCGATACTGTCAGTGCACACACCTAAGCAACCCCGGTAGCTTAAACGTGATTTGAACCGCGCGAACGCTGCCCCGGCCGCAACTGTTTATCTCAGGCCGGCCCAGCGACGAGTATGGACGATCGGCTGCTGGGTGTCGATGTCGGCGGGACGTTCACGGACGTGGTGCTGGTGGTCGACGGCCAGCTAACGACGGCGAAAGTGCCGACGACGGCCGACCAGAGCGAGGGCGTACTCGGCGGGATCGAACGGGCGTGTGAACGCGCCGGTCTCTCGCTCTCGTCGGTCGACCGCTTCCGCCACGCGACGACCGTCGCCGTCAACGCCATGCTCGAAGGAACGGGCGCGGCGACGGCGCTGGTCACGACCGCCGGCTTCGCCGACGTGCTCGCGATCGGTCGGCAGGATCGGCCGTCGCTGTACGATCTCGACGCCCGAAAGCCAGCCCCGCTCGTGCCGGCCGAGCGCCGCTACGAGGTCGACGAGCGAGCGACGCCCGACAGCATCGAGCGCGTCGCCGATCCCGAAGACGTGCGAGCGCTGGCCGAGCGGATCGACGCCGAGGCGGTCGCGGTCGCGACGCTGCACGCGTACGCGCATCCCGACAACGAGCGCCGGATCGCCGAGATCCTGCGCGAGGAACTGGCCGTGCCGGTGTCGGCAAGCCACGAGGTGCTGGCTCAGTTCCGCGAGTACGAACGGACCGCGACGACCGTCGCCGACGCCACGCTCACGCCGGTCGTGGCCGACTACCTCGACCGACTCACAGAGCGCGCGAGTCGGCAGGGGTTGCCCGCCCCCCGAGTCCTGCAGGCAAACGGCGGGATCGCGGACGCCGCGACAGTCCGGGAGCGCGCAGTGACGACCGTCATGTCCGGTCCCGCCGCGGGCGTCGTCGGTGCCGGCGCGTTCGAACCGACCGACGCCGACGGTGCGATCACGTTCGACATGGGTGGGACCTCCAGTGACGTGTCGCTCGTGCGAGACGGCGCGGCCGAGCGAACGACCGAGGCCGACGTGGGTGGTTACCCGATCAGGACGCCGATGGTCGACGTGGAGACGGTCGGGGCCGGCGGCGGGTCGATCGGCTGGGTCGACGACGGCGGCGCGCTCCGCGTGGGTCCCCGGTCGGCGGGGGCAGCGCCGGGACCGGCCTGCTACGGGAAGGGCGGCACCGAGGCGACCGTCACGGACGCGGCGCTGGTGCTTGGCTATCTCGGCGCGGAGACGACGCTGGGCGAGGACCTCGAACTCGACGCCGACGCGGCCGAGACCGCGCTTGCCGATCTGGCCGCGACCGCCGACCTCGACGGGCCAGTCGCCGCCGCTCGGGGAGTGTACCGGGTCGCCAACGCGACGATGACCCGGACCATCAGGAGCGTCACCACCGAACGGGGCCACGATCCACGCCGGTTCGCGCTGGTGGCCTTCGGCGGGGCCGGCCCGATGCACGCCGCCGCGCTGGCCGACCGACTCGGCATCGAGCGCGTCGTCGTCCCGCGAGCCAGTGGCGTCCTCTCGGCGTTTGGCCTGCTCGCCGCTGACGAACACCACGACGCGGTCCGAACGTTTCGGGCGATCCTCGGCGAAGCGACACCCGACCGGATCGAGTCGGTGTACGAGGACCTCCGGGCGTCCGTCCTCGCCGACGCGAGCGACCCCGCGGCCGCGACCTGTGAGCGACAGGCGGATCTGCGCTACGCCGGCCAGAGCCACGAACTGACCGTCGACGTGTCCGCGCCGTTCGATCCGGCAGCGGTGCGTGCGCGGTTCCACGATGCCCACGAACGAGCGCGGGGCTATCGACTCGACGACGAACCCGTCGAACTGGTCAACTGCCGGGTCACGGCGACGATCGAGGGGAGCGTTCCCAAAAGCTCCTTCGCGGGCAGTGGCGAGCCACGGACCGGCACTCGTCGTGCCGTCTTCGGCGATAGGGAAATCGAGACACCGTGTTACGACTGGCGTGCGCTCGCGCCGGGGACGACACTCGACGGACCAGCCATCGTCACCGGCGGCGAGAGCACCGTCGTCTGTCCGCCCGACTGGACGCTGGCCGTCGACGACGCCGGCACGCTGACTCTGGCGGTGGTCTCGTGACCGACCGCGCCGACGGTCTCGACGCCGTCGAACTGGAGATCGTGCGCAATCAGCTAGAGAGCGTCGCCGAAGAGATGGGTGAGGTACTCGTCCGTGGGGCCTACTCGCCCAACATCACGGAGCGCCGGGACTGCTCGACGGCGCTGTTCGACGCCGACGGGCGACTGGTCGCGCAGGCCGAGCACATCCCGGTCCACCTCGGCGCGATGCCGCGGGCCGTCGACGCGGTCGTCGACCGCGACCCCGCTCCGGGCGACGTGTTCGTGCTCAACGATCCCTTCGCCGGCGGGACGCACCTGCCGGACGTGACCTTCGTCTCGCCGATCACGGGCGGTGGGCACGACACCAGCGGAGACCCGAGCGGCGGGCGAGAGCGAGGGAGTGACGAGATCGTCGCCTACGCGGTCTCGCGTGCCCACCACGCAGACGTGGGTGGGATGGCTCCCGGGAGCATGCCGGCGGGCGCGCGTGAGATCTATCAGGAGGGGCTTCGGATTCCGCCGGTGCGACTCGTCGCCGACGGCGAGATCAGAGCCGACGTGCTCGACCTGTTGCTCGCCAACGTCCGCAATCCGGCCGAGCGACGCGCCGACGTGCAGGCACAGTTAGCGGCCAACGAACGCGGTGCACGCCGAGTCGGTTCGCTGCTCGACGACCACGGCGAGGGCTTGCTCGCGGCCTTCGACGCCGTGATCGACTACTCGCGCCAGCGGATGGCGAGCGAGATCGCTGCGCTCCCGGACGGCGAGTACACGGCCAGTACGACCATCGAAGGCGATGGGATCACCGACGACGACGTGCCGATCACGGTGACGATCACGGTGGCGGACGACGCACTCACGGTCGATTTCGCGGGGACCGCTTCGCAGGTCCCGGGCAACGTCAACGCCCCACTCGCGATCGCCGAGAGCGCCGTTTACTTCGTCGTACGCTGTCTTACTGATCCTACGATACCGCCGAACCAGGGTTGTTACGAGCCGATCACGGTCGCGGTGCCGTCGGGATCACTCTTGAATCCCGACGCACCCGCCGCGGTGGTCGGTGGCAACGTCGAGACCAGCCAGCGCGTCACCGAGGTGGTCTTCGACGCGCTCGCCGAGGCCGCGCCCGATCGCGTCCCGGCCGAGGGACAGGGCACGATGAACAATCTCGTCGTCGGCGGTCCGGGATTTACCTACTACGAGACGATCGGTGGCGGTGGCGGGGCGACTCCGAACGGGGACGGGGCGTCGGGCGTGCAGGTCGGGATGACGAACACCCAGAACACGCCCATCGAGGCCTTAGAGACCGCCTATCCGCTGCGGGTCACCGAGTACGCGCTCCGGGACGACAGCGGTGGCGCGGGACGCTATCGCGGTGGTGACGGTCTCGTCCGCGAAATCGTCGTCGAGACCGACGCCACGGTGTCGCTGTTGACCGACCGGCGTCGCACGCCACCGGCAGGGAGAGCGGGTGGGGCCGACGGTGCGGTCGGGCACAACGTCGTCGACGGCGAGCGCGTCGGGGCGAAACTGACGCGAGCGGTGACGGCCGGTACCACCGTCCGCGTCGAGACGCCGGGTGGCGGTGGCTACGGCGCTCCCGACGACGAGTGAGCGTCGAGACGGTCTTCCGTCGGCCGTGACATTAACTGGTCACACTCCCTAGCGTCGCCAATGGTCGCCGTCAGGTATCGGTTCGCACTCGCCATGCTCCTCGCCGTGCTGGTCGTCGCGACGGCAGCGGCCGGTCTCGACAACGCCGGGACTGCTGGCGACGGCGACCGGGCTGCCAGTCCCACCTCGGGCGTCGGGTTCGGGACCGATAGCGGTCTGGGCGCTGGCAACGACAGCGGTGTCGGGCTTGCCTCGCCGGACGGTCTCGCCGTGTCGCTCCTCCCGACATTTCTCGTGGCGCACGCGTTCGGCTTCCTCGTGTTGCTCTCGGTGCTGGTGCCGCTCGTCTACGGCGTCGTGCTGGTCTGGCAGGACGGTCCCCGTGCGGTGCTCGCTCTCCTGGCGTCCGCGACCAAGCGCCTCGCCATGGTCGTGGCCGTCTTCCTCGGTCTGTTCGCGGTCGTGTTCGTGCTGTCGTCGTTTCTGGGCACCGGCGGCGGCGGAGCGATCGGATCGAACGCCGCACCGGGGAGTCTCTTGGGCGGGAGCGATAGCGGGCGGTCGTTCTCGCTGTCCGCTCTCCCGGTCCCGTTGCTGGTCGTGGGTGGGCTGGTGTTCGTCGCTGCTCTCGCGGTACTTTCTCGACGGTGGGGATCGGCGAGTTCGGTCGGTGTTGTGCGCGCTGGCGATGACGAAACTGAGAGTGGGCGCGTCGCCACAGACACGCACGATACCACGGCCGGCACGCCGACCGTCTTCGAGGACGTTCCGCCGACGAACGACGTGTATCGCGCCTGGCTGTCGCTCGCTCGGGCCGTGGATGCGACCGACCGGAGCGACACGCCCGCAGCGGTCGCGACACGCGCCGTCGACCACGGATTCGACGACGAGGCGGTCGCGACCGTGACGGCCGTCTTCTGTGAGGTTCGGTACGGATCGGCGGCCGTCACCGCCGACCGCGAGCGACGCGCACGCGACGCAGCCCAGCGATTGGGTACGCTCGACCCCCTCGAAGCTGCCGATTCGGAACTATAATTTTACATGGGTCGCGTTCGCGAGACAATACCATGAATGCCGATCGGCTCCGACCTGCACTGGTCGTTGTGCTGGGTGTGTTGGCTATCTCGGCGGCCGCCGCGAGCATGGACGGTCCGCCCCAGACAGAGACGGTCGGGTCCGGCAGTGGCGATGGCTCGGGTGCCGGTGACGCCAACAGTGGGGAGCGGCGTGCGACGACGGCCGAGACCGACGGCTTCGACGTCTGGAATTGGCTCCAGCCGGTCCTCGCGACCCTGTTTGGTGGTGGTGCGCTCGTGTATCTCTTCTTTGCCGTTCGCGAGATGTGGGCCAACGGGATCGACGGCGTGCGCCAGGTCGTCGTCCACGCGATCACGACGATCGTTCCGGCGGGTCTCGCCTACCTCATCCTCTTTAGCGCACAGGTCCGTCAGTGGGTCCAATCGCCGGGCAGTCGTTCGTCGACTGCAGCCCCGGCTGCGGTCTCCGAGGGCGGTGGCTCCGCCGCTCCCGACGCTGTCGACACCGCGTCCCAGACCCCGACCGTCCTGCTGCTCGTCGGGGCGCTCGTCGCGCTGGTGATCGTCGCCGTGATCCTGTTTCGCCTGCTGGACGGTGACGAGACCGACCGGTCCGTCGGCACGGCCAACAGTGTCGACGCCGACGAACAGGACGTGCAGCGATCGACTGCCGTCGACACACCGACCGCGGTGGCGGATGCCGATGCGACCAACGACGTGTACCGGGTCTGGCGAGACTTCGCGTCGGCAGTCGACGGTGTCGACCTGCGGACGCACACGCCCACGGAGATCGCAGACCGGGCCAGCGAACGCGGCTTCGATCAGCAGGCCGTCCGAACGATCACGGACCTCTTCGAGGAGGTTCGTTACGGTCAGCACCCGCCGACCAGCGAGCGTGAATCGCGCGCTCGATCCGCACTCGACCGCGTCCGCTCCGGGAGGGATCGACGATGAACCGCCGCGCGCTCGCCGTGCTGGCCGTCGCCAGTGGGGCTGCCGTCGTCGGTCTCTTTCTCGCGTTTGCGCCGGATACTGTCGCCATCGTCTCGCTCCCGTCGCTCCTCTCGACGCTCCTGGCCGGCTTCGCGGTGGCCGCCGGCTGCTACCGGGCCTGGCTCTGGTTCAGGGACGACGACGCCGATCGAACCGTGCCCGCGCCGGAACGCGGGCGACCGGTCTCAGTGCCGGGCGACGACTTCGATTCGTTGCTGTCCTCGACGCCGTCGGTGGGCACCTCCAGCGGTGACCGGCGCGCGCTCAAAGTCCGCGACGACCTCGAAGACGCAGCCATCGCCGTACTGACTCGCCACCGCGGACTGTCGGAAGCGGCCGCCAGAGCGCGGCTGGACGACGGCACATGGACCGACGATCCCCTCGCTGCGGAGTTTTTCACCTCCGTCAGCGGGTCGGGATCGTCGCTGCGCGAGTCAGTCGCCGGTTCGTTCTGGGGCGATGGGCCGTTCCAGCGCCGGGCGAGCCATGTCGCCGCGGAACTCGATCGGATCGCCGGCCACCGGGGTGACGGCTGATGGCCGTCGAGTCCGCCCCGGAGACTGAGCCGGTCGGGACGACGGCCGCCGACGAGTCGACGACGTTCGCCGTCGAACCCGGAACCGTCGCGGACCGCCGGACACGGCGCTGGTACGGCGTCACCGTCTTCGCGTTGCTGGCGCTCGGGCTTGGCGTGTTGACCCGCCAGCCGGGTCTCCTCCTGACCAGTGCCTTCGGCATCGCCTTCGCCGGATACGGCCAACTGACCTCGCCACCGCCGGTCGATCTCGACATCGAGCGGACGATCAGCGACCGCTCGCCCGAGAGCGACGCGGTCGTCGAGGTGACGGTGACCGTCAGGAACACGAGCGATCGATTCCTCCCTGACCTGCGCTTGCTCGACGGCGTCCCGCCGAAACTGACGGTCGAAGACGGGTCGCCCCGTCACGCGACGGCGCTTCGATCCGATGGCGAGACCACCTTCACGTACTCGCTGCGCACTCGCCGGGGCCACCACGCGTTCGAGCCGGCGACTGTCCTGCTGCGCGATGCCAGCGGTGCGACCGAGCGAGTCGGGTCGGTGGCATCGCCGTCGTCGATCGACTGTGAGCCGTCGCTGCCGGTCACGTCGGTCCCGTTCCCGCTGCGTGCACAGACGACTCGCCACACCGGCCGATTCCCCGCCGACGCCGGGGGTCCCGGCGTCGAGTTCTACGCGACCCGGGAGTACCAGACCGGCGACCCCCTGAGTCGGGTCGACTGGAAGCGGACGGCTCGGACGGGCGATCTCACGACGGTCCAATACCGGGTCGAACAGAGCGTCTCGGTCCTGCTCGTCGTCGATGCTCGCACGGAAGCCTACACCGGTCCCGATCCCGACGCACCGACTGCGGTCGAGGCGGCGATCGACGCTGCACGCCACGTCTACGTCTCCCTGACTGGCGAGGGCCACAGCGTCGGGATCACGGCGCTGTCCCCCGAGGCGTGCTGGCTCGAACCCGGATACGGCGACGACCACCGCGTGCAGGCGCGAGAACTCCTGGCGACCCATCCCGCCTTCTCGCCGTCCGCACCCGAGGCAGACACGAACATCTACAGCGCCGTCCAGCGGCTCACACAGCGCGCGCCCTCGGACGCTCAGATCGTCCTGTTCTCGCCGCTGGCCGACGATCTCGTCGCCAGTTCGGCGATCCGACTCGACGCTCATGGCCACAAAACGACCGTCGTGTCGCCGGACCCGACGACACACGACACCCCCGGCCACCGACTCGCGAGCGTCCGGCGAGCGAACCGACTGGCCGATCTACGAAAGCGCGGTCTCCCAGTGATCGACTGGAACGGCAGGCACGACTTCGACCGCGTGGTAGCGGGGGCACAGGGTGGTCGCAAATGAGTGCGACCGACGCCAACGCCTTCGACCCACGCCCGACACGCACGTCGGTCGTCTTGACCGTCGTCCCCGCCCTCGTCGCGGTCCTCGCCAGCGCGGCGACGCTCCCATCGGCGGGTGCGGCCGTCCTCGGACTCGTGGTGCTCCCGATCGGTGTTCTGCGCGGCTCTCGCCTGCTCCACCGACTCGGCGCGGCGGCACTGTTTTCCGGTGTGCTACTCGCCGGTGCCGCCGGGACGCCTCCGGTCACGATGCTGGTCGCTGCGGGGGCCGCCGTCGTCGCCTGGGACGCTGGCGAGCACGGACTCGGACTCGGGCGACAGCTTGGGACGGCCGCCACGATGGGGCGCTCGCAAGTCGTCCACACCGGTGCGACCGTGGTCGTCGGTATGGTGGTCGCCGGTGTCGGCTACGGCGTCTACACGATCGCTCGCACCGGCCAGCCGACGACGGCCGTCGTCTTGCTCGTGTTCGCGGCGCTACTCTTTACTTTCTTGCTAGATCGGTGACTAGCGAACTTCGAATATTGATACTACCGGCTGTAAATCTGTGAACGATTTCGCCACCCCGGGGTGGCGAAGATCTTCACGAAGTTACAGCCGGCAGTATGAGTGAGATACGCTACCGTTGGGACCGAGCGGCACCGAAAGCCCTCGGCTGGCTAGCCGGATCTGTGCCAGATATCCTCGCTCCACTCGGATAGTGCCGACACAGATCCGGCTACCTACCCTCGCCCTTTCATCCGCCAGGCACGTGGAGGGCCGAGCGGGCCACACCCTGGTGGATGAAAGGGCGAGGTGCGTCTGGCGCTGCAAGGCAGTCGCTGGGCGGCCCCTATCGAAGTGCGCGAAGCGAACGAAGATATGCCGGCCAGCGGCCGCCAGCGCGCCGAGGGCTTTCGTTGCTTCCCGGTCGTTCAGCCGTGGCGGAACGTCGGTGACGAAGTCGACTCCGAGTTCGCCGTCCGAATCGGTTGCAGAACACGAATCGCTAGCAAGTCACTCTCCTACTGCCGGGCGACCGTCGGCACCGCCACCTCGTCGAGGACGCTCTCGACGACCGCGGACTCTTCGACGTTCTCGACGCGGGCTTCGGGCGTCAACACGATCCGGTGGGCCATGACTGGCTGAGCGACCACTTTCACGTCCTCGGGCGTGACAAACTCCCGCCCGCGGATGATCGCCCGCGCGCGGACGGCTTCGAACAGGCGCTGAGTCCCACGCGGTGAGACGCCCACGTCGACGTGGCGATGCTCGCGGGTCGCTCGCGCGACGTTCGAGATGTAGCGCAACACGTCGTCGTCGACGGTGACCGACTCGGGAAGTGTGCGGAGTTCGGCGACGTCGTCGGGCGAGAGGACGGTCTCGACCGACGGACTCTGCTCGCTCCGGCCGGCCCGGCGCTGGAGGAGTTCGAACTCGCCGTCGTCGTCGGGGTAGCCGATCGATGTCTTGGCGAGGAAGCGGTCGACCTGTGCCTCGGGCAGTTCGAAGGTCCCCTCCATCTCGACGGGGTTCTGGGTCGCGATGACGAAGAAGGGCGTCGGCAGGTCGTAGGTGTCGCCGTCGACGGTGACCTGGCCCTCCTCCATCGCTTCGAGCAGGGCCGACTGGGTCTTCGGTGGCGCGCGGTTGATCTCGTCGGCCAGCACGACGTTGGCGAAGATCGGTCCCTCGTTGAACTCGAAGGTCCGCTCGCGCTCGTTGAACACGTGCGTGCCGGTGATGTCCGCCGGCAGGAGGTCCGGCGTGAACTGGATGCGCGAGAATTCCAGGCCGAGCGTCTGGGCCATCGTCTGGGCGGTCAGGGTCTTGCCCGTCCCCGGCACGTCCTCTAACAGGACGTGGCCGCGGCCGACGACGCCCAGCAGGACCGTCTCGAAGAACTCCCGGTCGCCGATCACCGCCGATTCGATCTCGTCGAGTACCGTCGCACACGCGTCGGTCGCCGCTGTGATGTCCATAGGGTCCTCTGTCATGCTGCCACAATATGATTGGCGGTGTCCCTGTCCAACGGTTCCCATTCCACCGCCGAATCGAAACCACTAAAGAGTCCATCGCGCTACGATTAGGTGAGCCGAGGTAGCCTAGCCCGGCCAAGGCGGTTGCTTCGAGAGCAACTGTCCGTTCAGGACACAGGAGTTCAAATCTCCTCCTCGGCGTACTTGCGAACAGAGTGAGCAAGTGCTCGCTGGAGCTTGCTCCAGCGGTGTTTTCGCGAACGAAGTGAGCGAAAGCACGAGAAGCTTCGCTTCTCGGCGTTTTTGAGTGAACAACTGCCTTCGAGCGACCGCTTTGCGTGTCGCTCGACCTGTGAATTCAAAAACGCCACACTGAGAGATTTGAACTACGGCAGCCCGAACGAAGTGAGGGCTGGCATCGAGTTCAAATCTCTCCCTCGGCGTTCTATCGAATGAAATGAGAGAGAGCACGAGAAGCTTCGCTTCTCGGCGGTCTTGCGAACTACGCGAGTTCTATGTGTCTCGTGGAGTGGTCGGTTGTGAAACGAAGGCGATGGGATAACTGCGCGCGTGACAGCGGACTGAACGCCCTCGGCCCGCTGGGCGGTTCTGCGCAGGATATTCTCGCTTCACTCGAATAGTGCCCACGCAGAACCGCCCAGACACGCCTCGCCCGTTCGTCCACCAGGAAAGAGTACAGCACCGCGCCACAAACCTCCCCAGCCGAATCCTTCGTTCGCTCCGCTCACTCAGTCATCCACCGATAGACTCGTTGCACTCGTCTATCGAGCCATTCGCTCGCCGATAGCTCGCGAAGACCTCGCACAGTTCCGTCGCGGCCCGGAGGCCGCGACAGCGCGCGCCACCGTCGTCTGGTTCGTGAGTCGGTTGGATCGGTTACTCCCCCTCGTCGAGATACCCATCGAACGCTGCGGTCGCTCGTTTGTAGGGCGCGCTCGTTCGCAGGTCGATGCCGAGATTGCCGAACGCTTCGAGCGGATCGACGCGTCCCGTCGAGCGCAGCAAGTCGCGGTACTCGTGCGTGTCGAGGTCGCCATCACGGAGCGATTCGCGCACATGGAGCGCTCCCACCGCACCCAGGACGTACTGGTAGTGATGGAACGCATCACGGAACAGTGCGCCGGTGAGCCACTCGTAGCGCGAGCGGTCACACTGTTCGAGTGTCGGGTCGAAGCGGGCTTGCACGTCGGCGTAGGCGTCGGCGATCCGGTCGGGAGACAGGGTCTCACCGTCGTCGACGGCAGACGCGAGGCGGCGTTTGAACGCGGCGTTGGCCGCCTGCCCGTAGAGCATGTTATCGAGACTCTTGTGCAAGCGATTTCGCGCGTGGGCGGCCAGCGGGCCGCCGGCTTCCACGAGAGACTCGGTCAGCAGTATCTCGTGGAGGATGCTGGGGACCTCCGAGATGGGGCGTGGGCCGGTCGCGTACATCGTCGGCTCCTCGCGGTGGTGTTCGACGTGGAGCGCGTGACCGAGTTCGTGACACTGGTGAAACAGCGTGCGCACGTCGTGCTGGTAGTTCAGGAGAATGTACGCGCCGTCCTCGGCCGAGGACGGACAGAAGGCGGGGATGTCGCTTCGTTTGTCCGCACACTCGTAGACGTCGACGCGCCGATCCAAAACGAATTCGCGGGCGCGTTGTTGGTAGTCCTCTCCGAGGGGGGCGAGCGCTGAAATGACGTGTTCCACGGCGTCGTCGTAGGCAATCTCCGGTGCTGGTGCGTCGGCCAGCGAGGCGGCCCTGTCCCACGGTCGGACGGTTTCGATCCCGAGGCGATCGGCTCGCAGGTCGCGCGCACGCTCCCGTGGACCGATACAGTCTCCGATGGCGTCGATCATCGTGTCGTGACAGTCGGGCGGGAACTGGAATTCGAGACCGCTCTCAGGATAGCTTCGGCCCGTCAGTTGCAGTTCACGAGTCGAGTCGAATCCACGCGTGTCTGCGAGGGTGCTGGCGGCCGCGAGCTTTTCGTGGGAGGCGCTCGCAAGCGTCCCCTCGAAGCTGGCGAGTTCGTCGAGGTACGACTCGTAGACCCGTCGCCGGTAGGGTCGATCGGCATGAGACACTGCGCCCGGATACCGACCCTGGGTGATCGTCCGTCGTTCGCCAGCCGGCGTCTCGACTGTCGGTGGGTCGAAGTCGTCGTTTTTCACCGCGCGGACGATCCGGTCGGCGCTGGAACGCTGGTCGGCGAACTGTTCGACGACTGTCTCCACCGCTGGCTCGCGCCGGTGCGTCGCCTGCCGGCGGAGCGAGGCGAAGTAGTGCCTGCGTTCGTCGAGTGCCGTTTCGATCCTATCGAGCGTCGCTTCGTCGGTCCGCCGGAGCCGATCGAGTCGGCGGGCGACGGCAGTCTCGACCGCGCTCGATAGCTCGCGGTTGGCGGCCATCCTGTCGCTGGCTTCATCGCGGTCGCTGATGCAGTCTCTGAGTGTGGCGTACAGTTCGAGACGCTGACTGCGTCGGAACCAGTCGGCGACGGTGTCGACGAGCGCGCGACCCTCGTCGGCCGATTCGATTGGCGTCGCTGGCGGATCGTCGGCGTCGAGATCGGATGTGAGGTCTTCGCGAGCGGCCTCCCAGTCGGCCGGCGTTTCGTAGATCTGTGCGGTGTCCCATGTGTACCGGGACGGTCGGTCTGCGTGATCGGGTAGTGACATCTGTCGGGAAACGTCTGAGTGCATTCGCTGTCGCTCGCGTGAGACGACAGACGAGACAGGTCGCGTCGGTGGGCGGAAACGCCGAGAAAACGAATTTACTGGGTCATCCTTCGACCGTACCTGTCAGGGCTAACACACCAACAGCAAGTAAACCTTCTCATGCGCCGGTGACGAGGAAGATACCGACGCTGACGGTGAGGATGGTGAGCAAGAAGGTCACTGCGAGTGCGCCACCGAGCGAGACGACGGCGTTGGCAGTCGAGGCCAGCGTCTCGGTACGGTCGTTACCGAAGACGGTGACGTTTGCCTTCTCGCTCGCCATACCGGCTTCGACGGGTTCGAGGTCGTCGATGGCGCGCTCGGTCAGGTCGGCGATCAGGGCGATCAATTCCTCGCTTGGGAGTGCCTGACCGACCTGATTCTCGGCTTCGACAGTGTTGACGATGTGGGTGTCGGTCGTCATGACTTCGGCGTCGTCGACGCCGTCGAGGGCGGCGATGATCTCGTCGCGCAGGCCCGGTTCCATGTTGTTGCCGTCGATCAGGACGTAGGCCGTCCGTACGCCATCGACCGCGAAGACGGCGACGCGGATGCCCAATGGGCCGATCCCCTCCTGTGGGACCCAATCGGTCTCGTCCCAGGCGACGCCACAGTGAAGCTTGCCCTGTTGGTCGGCGGCGAGGGCTTCCCCGAGTTCTCCCGCACCGTCGATCATATCGAAGGACCGTTGACTGCCGGGGACGACGTGACCCAGATCGTCGCCTTCCAGCCCGTTGTTGCTGTTGTGGGCATCGACGAGGAGGACGTCGTCGAGCGATCCGGCGCGGGCCTCCGACGCCGCCGAGAGACCGACGGCGTAGGCCACATCGTCTGCAAATCCCGGCGCGAACGTCGAGATCATGAGGGCGTCGTCGCCGATGCCCTGTCCCAGAAGGGACGCGTCACCTTCCTGCACGCGGCGGCCCGGTGTGGCCTGCTCGGTGTAGTCGAGGCGTTGATAGGCCGTCTGGGCGGCCGAGAGGATGGTGTCGACCTCTCGCTCGGTGACGAGGTTGAAGTCGTGGCCGGCGGTGGCGTGTGGTGGGAACGCAAGCCCATCGGCTTCCTGTGCGACGCGTTCGGGGAGATTGCCGCCGCCGATCTCACCCATCGGGCCGGGGTGGATCATCGGCAGGACGAAGCGAGCTTTCTCCTCGCCGCCGGGTCGACGCACCGAGAGGACGGTGACGGGAACGAGCGCATCCTCGCCCAGTTCCTCGAAGAAATTTTCGAGTTCGCGGGTGCCTTCCGCGATGTGGCCGATAAAGCCCTGAATGAAATCCAGTACCGAGACGCCCAGACTGGAGCGCCATGGCCGATCCAGCAGGACGAGGAACAGCCACACTGCGCCGGCGTAGAGCACGCACATCAGCGCGAGTAGACCGAAGTCGATCGGCTGGACGAACTGGAGTTCGGGCGGGGCTTTCTCGGGGCGGGAGAGCCAGGTACGCAGCGTCGGATTGTCCAGCAGGGCCACGGTCGTCCCGGTGTAGATCGACAACAGTACGCCGGCGGCGGCGGTCTGGATGCCCGCAGGGATTGCTGCGACTGGCAGCGAGTGCCGGGAGACCGCCATCACGACCAGCAGGCGAAGCGCGAAGATGCCGGCGAGACTGACCAGGAGCGCATCGAGGACGAACTCCTGGGCGAACACCGTCAGGACCGAGATGGCACCCGCGCCGACGAGGAACACGATCACGATCAGTTCACAGAACAGCGCCAGCAGTGAGGCGCGGTTCGGCGTCAGTTGGCCACCGAGTTTGTTGTCGACGTAGGACGTGCCGACGCTCGCGACGACGGTCGGGATGCCGACGAAGAACACGCCCTGCCAGGCGTCTTCGAGGACGAACCGCGAGTCGAAGGCGGCGATGCCGGTGACGGCAGCGAACACCAGCGCAAAGGCCACGCTCGTGTACCATCGCGGAGCGCGAAAGATGAATCGCGAGAGACCCGCGAGGTTACCTTGCGTCGCTGTCATACTGTCGGAATCTTCACCGAACAGTTTAAAACTACTCGTCGTGGGCTGCCGTGGGCGGCGCTGTCATGCCTTTTGCTGGTCGGCTGGCGGCCGTTCAGTTGCCGTCACAGACCGCGAGGAAGTTCTCGAAGACGGCTTCACCTTCCTCGGTGTGGGCGACTTCAGGGTGCCACTGGACGCCAAAGCGGTCGACGCCGTTGCTCATCGCTTCGACGCCACAGACGTCCGAACTCGCCGTTCGCTCGAAGCCCTCGGGGACTTCTTTGACCTCGTCGGCGTGACTGGCCCAGACACGTGTCTCGGGTGCCAGCGAGCCGATCAGCGGGTCCGTCTCGTCGTCGATCCGTACCGTCACGTCGGCGTAGCCGCCGTACTCGCCGGAGCCGACGCGCCCGCCCAGTTGGTCGGCCATCAGTTGCATCCCCAGACAGATGCCGAGGATCGGCACGTCCATATCGAGGTAGTCGGGGCAGTTGCCGATGCGATCCATGTCGGGACCTCCCGACAGGACGAGACCGTCGGCGTCGATCTCAGCCGGTGGCGTCTCGTTGTCGACGAGTTCGACGTCGACACCCATGTCACGCAGCGCACGCTGTTCGAGGTGCGTGAACTGGCCGTGATTGTCGATAACGGCGATCCGAGTCATTACTACACGAGACGCTATCGCTCCGTATATATCTCTTGATAGCGACTGCCGTGTCGTTCTGGCCCGGCGCTCAGACGGCGAGCGAGCCGTTCAGTCAGGGCACCGTCTCAGCGGCTGATCTGCCGGAGGCGCTCCATCAATGGCTGTTCGTCTCCATGCGGTGCCGCCGGAAAGACGAGGGCGACCTGATTGCCACCCATCTCACTGGTGTCGAGTTCGATGTCGCCGTCGTAGCTCTCCATGATCGACTGGACGAGCCAGAGACCGACGCCGGTCGAGTGGTTCAGCGGCGTCTCGCTGCCCTGTTCGAACATCGGTCGCTCGTGGTCGGGAATCCGCGGACAGTCGTCCGCGACGCGGATGGTCACGCTGTCGCTGTTCCGTTCGATCTCGGCACGGAGGGAGGGGGCACTCTCCGCGTGGACGATCACGTTCTCGACGACGTTGTCGAGGACGGTCCCGACGAGCCAGTCGCCGTACACCCACGCCGATTCGGGAAGCTCCGTCTCGACCGTCGCGTCGGGATAGGCCGTCGTGACGGCATTCGTGCGCTCTCGAACGTGTGGCACGAGGTCGACCGGTCGCTGCGTTCGGTGCTCGGCGGCCAGTGCCACGTCGATCTGGCGTGCCTTCTCGGTCGTCGAGACGATTTCGTCGACTTTGCTCTGTAGTTGGCTCACGCGTTCGGCCTGGCATTCCGTGACGTTCGCTTCGAGTTCGCCGAGGTGGCCGAGGATGACGGTCAGGTCGTTGCGAAGGTTGTGTCGCAACACGCGATTGAGCACGTGGTTGCTCTGCCGGAGTCGCTGATTGGTGTGGCGGAGTTCGATCATCGTCCCGACGAGGACGCCGGCCACGCCACCGATGGCGATACTCGTCGCCAGCAACACCGGCCCGAGATCGGTGAGTGGGAGACCAAAAGCAAGAATAAATACGTTACAGAGTGTCAGTAACCCGATCCCGAACCCACTCCACTCTGCGACGCGCCACACCTGTTCGCCCTCGATACCGCTTGCGGGGAGCCAGTAATGTGCGCCCGCGAGCGTCAGCGATGGGACCAGCCCACCGACGAGCAGCACACCAGCCAGCCACCCGTCCTCGAACACGACGACGGCGTGGCCAAGCAGTGCGAGGGTCAAGACGACGCCTGCCGAGACGACGTACGACTGCCCCAGCGTCTGCTTGGTGAGTGCCATCGCTGTCTGTGTGTTGCACTCGTGTACGGAGGACTTAACGGTGCCTTCAGAGTATCAACGGTGATAGCTGGAGACCGTCGAACGACTACCGGTCGTCGTCGTAGCGGTCGGCTGCCGACTCGAACCCCAGTTCGGACTGTTCGCGCGTCCGCCGTCCTTCGCGTTCGGCGATGGCGTCGGGATCTGGTCCGACCTCGTCGTCGATGCGCGCCCACGACTGGTGTACCTTGGCGTGACACCACCGACAGAGGAAGATCGTGATCTCGTGGCTCAGGGCCTCGTCGCTCTCCCCACGGTAGGAGAGATGATGCTCTTCGAGTAACGGCCGCTCGTCCGAGTGGGCCATCCGGCGCTCCGCCAGGCCACAGCGGGCACAGGCCCGATCGCGTTCTCGACAGCGAAAATGGGGACACTCGGCCCAGTCCCACGGACCGGCCGGCTCGTCGTTCGTCGACTCGCTCGGGTCGTGGCCGTCGGCGTCGGCGACGACCGGACACTGGAACTGTTCGGCGCTCCGGGCGTCGGCGAACTCGGGGTCGTGATGGCCGTGCTCTCTGGCCCACCGGCACTTGCCCTCATCGGTGACGAAATCACAGCGGTCGACGTGTGTGTAGGGATCGTCGACGCCGACGCTCGTCCCGCCCGGTGCCTTCTCCATACTCGCAGTGGTCGGGCGACGGATTTGAATCTGTTCCACGGGCCGTCGCCCGAGTCGACAGCGACCGCCAACTGCTCGCTACGCTGTCTGGTGTTCGGCGTCCGGGTCGACGGTCTCCGTTTCTTCGCGACCGAGCTGAGTCTTCAGGTCTTCGAGTTCCTGCTCGACGCGATGTTCCGCCGAGCGCCGCCGGAGTTCGCGATCGATCTCGTCACCGTCGGCGAGCACGTCGTCCAGTGCGCCGGTCGCTTCGAGTTCTTCCAGCGCGGCGGCACGGGCTTCCATCTGCTCGGTCCGTTCGGCGGCACGCTCGACGGCGCGGTTCACGTCGGCGAGATCACCACTCACACCGGTGAACGCCTCGGCCACGCGGGCCGACGCCCGCGCTGCCTCGTGACGTGCTTTCAGCGTCTCTTTGTGGGTTCTGAACCCCTCGATCCGCCCGCGGAGTGTGACTTGTCGATCGACCAGCTGGTCCTGTGTCGCCTGCAGGCGCTCGATCTGTTCGTCGAGATCGGTGAGTTGCTCGCTGGTCGCGTGTTTCTTCTCCAGCGCGCGCCGGGCGAGGTCGTCGCGGTCCTGTCGGACGGCCTCCCGGACCTGGCCGTCGTGCTTCGCCACGGCCGATCGGAGCCGTTCTCGATGGAGTTCGAGTCGTTTCTTCTGGGTCGTCAGATCGGCGATGCCGCGGTTGATATCCTGGAGTTCGTCGCGCAACTGTTCGTAGGAGTAATCCAGTTCGGCGACGGGATCGGCCGTCCGGTTCAAAAGCTGGTTTACCCATGCGCGGATGCTGAACCAGAGTCGTTCGAGGAGTCCCATCAGCGTCCCTCGGTTCGTCGTCGGTGGTGATTCGTTCGTACGACACCCATACGCCGACTACGACCGAGACCAGTGTAAACCTATTGTCTGTCGTGAATGTTTTCACAGTCTGATCCCGTAGTCGAGGAACGCTTTTGACCGACGCCACGCAGTGTCTGGTATGCGCGTCGTGCACGAGCGTGATGGAGACCGCCACACCCTGGCGACGAACGTCGAACTGGCCGACACGTCGCTCAAGCAGATGCGTGGACTGATGTTTCGACGATCGATCCCCGACGACTACGCGCTCGTCTTCGAGAAGGATGCGCCCGGATTCCCGCTGTCGCTCGTGACCACCACCAGAGCGAAAATGGACGCACACATGTTGTTCGTCGGTATGCCCATCGACGTGGTCTGGATCGACGACGGCACGGTGACGCAGGTCGCGACCCTCTCGCCGTGGACTGGGTCGGGCATCGCACGCGCGGACACGATGATCGAGCTTCCGGCAGGGACGGCCGACGCCGTCGAACCCGGCGACCAGATCCGAATCGACGGTGCTGTCGACAGTTGAGTAAGATCTGCCCACGAAGTGGGCGCATATCGTCTCGACTATTGGCCTATTTCGTTATATAATGCACTATCTGCTTTGTCCTGGCCCTGTTTTACACTCTCCTCCAAGACCTGCATCTATAATTGGAAGGAAATTTTCAAAACACATCGATTCGATGGTGTCTGGTGGCACTGATGGCGTGATCCCTCTGTGCCGTGCCCCTTCGTTCGCACGTGTGGGCGCCGTCTGCTCAGGTGCGTTCGAAAGCGGTCGGGTGAACAGCACGACTGGCTTTCTGGAGTTTCTTCAGTAGTACTGTTCTTCGATTCAGTATCATTGTATGCTATCCGATGTGTCGAGTATAAGCTACCAGTCGGTCACTACTATCGTATCGACACCACCGTTTTCAGCAATACTGAATTTGCGAGGTTGGTGACTCTTCTCGTGTTCGGTGCCGATCACCGACCTGTCGAGGCTCGATTTTCGATTCGACGTGGCCGCTACCCGCACTACCTTTACAGCATTAATGCTGTAAAGCACTGTCGGCCGTGAGCGGATCGACAGCCCAGAACGGCGTGTCGTCTCCCTCGATAGAGCGCTTGCGGTGCCGGTGCTGGCCGTTCGTGCGAGACGACGCACACGTCTGTGACTGAACTATATTCTTCATTGGTGGATCTCCTTCTGTAAGGTTGGATATCCTCTCCTTATACAGAATTTCAGTTGTATCTTACTGGAAAACAATCCACTCATGGCGATCGGTACCCGTTCGGTCGCTGACCTCCGTCGCGTTTTCGGCTGTTTCACGGCATCTCTATTGGACTCTCTCATTGCTGGACTATCGTTTTCCTATGCTGGACGCAAACCTCGTTTTCAGCGTGGGCCGTCGCTCGCCGGGATCGTCAGACGCACGCGACCGGCTTCGACCCTGCTGGCGAGAGTACCCGATCACGTGTAGGTGATGTTCAGTTCGATCACGTTCGCGACGCTCTTGAGTTTGGCTGGCAGTTCAGACCGGAATCGCTCGCCCTGGAGTCGACTCGTCGGGCCGGAGACGCTGATCGCGCCTTCGACGACGTTGTCGTTGTTCACGATCGGAACGGCAACACAGCGGAGACCCTTGACACGTGCCTCGTCGTCGAACGCGACCCCCTCCTCTCGTACCTGTGCAAGCCGTTCGAACAGTTCGTCGCGGTCGGTGATCGTGTTCTCGGTCATCCCCGGTAATCCATGCTGGTCGATGATCTCGTCGACGCGTTCCTCCGGGAGATACGCGAGGATCGCGTTGCCCAGGCCGGTGCTGTGGAGATTGACCCGCTGGCCGATGTAGGAGTCAGTCTTGACGGCATCGGTCCCGTGCGCGCGATGAATATAGATACCACGGCCGTTCTCCTCGACGAGCAGGTTCGCCAGTTCGCCGGTCTCGTCGGCCAGGTTCGTCACTTCTTCTTTGGCGATCTCGTAGATCTGCTCCCGGTGTCGGGCCTTCCCGCCCAGCGCGAGATGCCTGAGACTGAGACGATAGGTGTTGTCCTCCTTGATGACGTAGCCCGCCTGTTCGAGCGTGCTCAGGTAGTTATGGATGCTGCTCTTCGAGAGGCTGAACGACTCGGTGAGATCCGTCAGCGTCGCCTCGTTGCACTGCTGGAGTTCTTCGAGGAGTTCGAATGCCGTCTGTACTGACTGAATCTCGTTGGACCGCTTCTCTGCCATACCCCCCTTTTCGGCCATGCCATAATAAAACTGATCCACCAATGGTGGACCGCTGTCTGTGACGGACGAACGACGCAGATCGACCGTGTCGGCCGGTGTGGCATACTTCCAAACAAATATATGGGTGGCCCAGAAGCCTACTCGTATGTCGCAGTTACCAGCACTCGGACTCGGCACCTGGCAAAACACCGACCCAGACGCCTGCCGCGAGAGCGTTCGCACCGCACTCGACGCCGGGTATCGACACATCGACACGGCACAGTATTACGGAAACGAGGAACTCGTCGGCGAGGGCATCGCCGAGACCGACGTGGCCCGCGACGATGTCTTCGTCGCGACCAAGGTCCACGCAGAGAAGTTCGGGCTGGCCCACGAGGAGGTCATCGAGGGACTCGAAGTCAGTCTCGACCGCCTCGGACTGGACTCGCTCGATCTGCTGTACGTCCACTGGCCGGTGGGCAACTACGACGCCGCCGAAACGATGCCCGCGTTCGACGAACTCCGCGAGGAGGGACTGATCGACCACGTCGGCCTGAGTAACTTCTCCGTCGAGTTGCTCGACGAGGCCCGCGAACACCTCGATTCCCCGCTGTTCGCTCATCAAGTCGAGATGCACCCGCTCCTCCAGCAGGACGAACTGGTCGCTCACGCACAGGACCACGACTACAACCTCGTCGCCTACTCGCCGCTTGCCCGCGGGAACGTCTTCGACATCCCCGAGATCGAAGCGATCGCAGAGAAGCACGGCGTCAGCGAGCCACAGGTCAGTCTCGCGTGGCTCCGCTCGAAAGAGAACGTCCACGCGATCCCGAAGGCATCGAGCGAGGACCACATCCGCGACAACCTCGCCTCGCTCGATCTCGAACTCGACGCCGATGACATCGCGCAGATCGACGCCATCGAGCGCACCGAGCGCTACGTCGAGCGCGACGGCGCGCCGTGGCTGTAAGTCGGCCACCCGTCACGCATTCGTCTGCCTTTTTCGACCGTTCTCCCCGAGAGCGGTCGCTCCGTTGTCTCTCATAGGAGACATCGTCGTCGTTCAGAGATTCTTTCTCGGGCGAATCGAACACTCTGGCTGGTCGAGCGGCGTGCTCTCTCCGACCGGCGACGATGATCCCTAGTCGTTCGTCGACGACACGGTCGTGGCGACCGTCTGGTCGGAGTGGCTGGCGCTGTCGGCCGACACTATCCGTGACAAATCGTGTATCCGTCCTCGTAATCGTTGCAGTCGCCAGTCTCACCAGGAGGTGATCGTGATCTCGCGTAGCGGTCGGTCGAGTGGCACGTCGACCACGCCGCCAGTGTAGTGTGAGAGATAGAAGCCGACGATCATCTCCAGGGAACTCACCGCTTCGACACCGGGCGAGTAGTTCTCGCACTCGCCGTTGAGCAGGTCCTGTACGTGTCTGGCGGCGTTGGCGAAGGAGTTCTTGTAGTCCTCGTCCCAGGTCCAGACGCCGTCGATGGTTTCGAGGTCCCGTTCGACGTGTTCCCCGTCTTCGAGACTCCAGTAGCGCCATTCGCCGTCGTCGTTGTTGAGGTAGAGTTTGCCTTCCGTGCCGATGAAGTTCAGCGTCATCGAGGACACGTCGCGCGGGATCGTACAGTCGACCGTGACGAAGGTGCCGTCGTCCATGACGACGAAGCCGCCACCGCCGGCGTCGTCGACGGTCGCTTCGACATCGAGCGAGTCGACGGCCTCGTTTTCGCCCGTGATGTAGCCGTTGACCTGCTCGGGTTCGGCATCGAGGAGATAGACGAGCGTGTCAAGCACGTGCGTCGAGTTGCGCATCAGTTCCATGCGATACTGCGCGCTGACCGACTTCACGTCACCGAGGATGTTCTCCTGTTGAATGAGATCCCGGAGGCGCTGAAGCTTGTCGGTGAAGCGAAAGGAGTGGTTGATGACCAGTTCGGTGTCGGTCTCCGCACAGACCGAGACCATCTCGCGGGCCGCCGCGACTTCCGAGGCGATGGGTTTCTCACACCAGATCACGTCCGGGTCGGCCGCCGATCGGGCGGCGTCGATGGTGTGTTTGTCGTGGAGAAACGACGGCGTACAGATCGAGACAACGTCGAGATCCTCGGTTTCGAGCATCTCCTCGTGGCCCTCGTAGCGATTCCATTCGGGGATGTCCCACGCCTCGCCGAAGGTGTCGAGTTTCTCGCTGTCGACATCCGCGACCGCGACGAGTTCGATCTCGTCGGTGTCTGCGTAGCCGCCAGCGTGGCTGGCGTCGATCTTTTGTTTCCCGATGGCTTCCTCGTCGTGCATCCCGAGGATACCCATGCCGGCGATACCGCCTGTTCCGATGATTCCTGCTTTGTAGCTCATAGGTTCGGTCACTGTCTCTTGCGAGCGGGCTATCGCAGTCGAGTCAAACCGATGGACTGGTGCCACCGCTTGACTGACCCATGGAACCTCAATTTGGTAGCACCGGTTATAAATCCTTGAGTTTCCCGTCTGGCGAAGTGATAGGTCTCGGCCCCAGATCGGCTCTGCATCTGCGGGTCCCAAGCTACAAGACGATCTCCGAGCAAGTGGGCGTATGTCACATCCAGTGGCGCAGAACCCGCTGCAGAGCCGTTCGGACGTACAGCGCGCCGTCAGGCAACTGGTCGCCCCGCTCGAAGCCCACCAGAGTTCCGGGGGCGCACTGATCCGGCCCGGCGAGACCAGCGCGTGGTTTCCGAACCACGAGGCCGGCATCGAGGGGTACGCCCGGTCGCTGTGGGGACTGGCCGCACTCGACGCTGGCGGCGGGTCGTTCGACAGGTGGGAGCGCTACCGCGCGGGCCTGCGCAACGGCACCGATCCCGATCACCCGGAGTTCTGGGGCACCATCGACGACGGCCACCAGAAGGTCGTCGAGAGTTCCTGCATCGGCATGGCGCTCGGACTGGTCCCCGAACAGCTCTGGGACCCCCTCGACGACGAGGGGCGTGCGAACGTCCAGCGCTGGCTCACGGCCGCCAACGGCGAGTGGATCCCGGACAACAACTGGCGCTTTTTCCGTGTCCTCGCCAACACCGGACTGGCGTCCGTGGGTGCCGACTGGGACGAGCAGCAGGTCGAGACGGATCTCGACCGCCTCGAATCGTTCGCGCTCGGCGATGGCTGGTACGCCGACGGCCCGGACGCACCGGCCGACTACTACTGTGGGTGGACGATGCACGTCGAGGGCCTGCTGTACGCGTGGCTGGCCGAGGGCGACACGGAACGGGCGGCGCGCTTCCGGCGGCGTGCGGTCGAGTTCGCCGACGATTACCGATACTTCTTCGAGACGTCGGGCCGGGCGATTCCCTACGGCCGTAGCCAGACCTACCGGTTCGCACAGGCGGCGTTCTGGGGGGCGCTCGCGCTCGCCGGCCGCGACGCGGATCTGCCGTGGGGCGAGATTCGGGGACTGTGGCTGCGAAACCTCCGCTGGTGGTTCGATCAGCCGATCTTCGCCGCCGACGGGACCCTGACCGTCGGCTATCGCTACCCGTCGCTGAAGATGACCGAACCGTACAACTCATCGGCCTCGCCGTACTGGGCGTTCCGCGCGTTCCTCCCGCTGATCGTCGACGCGGACCACCCCTTCTGGACGGCCCCGGAACGTCCGCTCCCGGACCTCGACCGCCAGCGAACGCTCGATCATGCGAACCTCGTCGTCAGGCGCGACGCGGGCCACGTCGTCGCGCTCACCGGCGGCACCGACGCCCCGAACTACCGACACAAGTACGACAAGTTCGCCTACTCCACTCACTTCGGATTCGGCGTCGACGACGGGATGGCAGGTCTCGAAGCCTGCGGTGTCGACAGCACGCTCGTCGTCAGCGCCGACGGCGAGCACTACCGTGGTCGGTCGGCCGACCTCCAGTCGATCGTCGAGGATGGCATCGCTGCCGCGACCTGGCAGCCATTCGAGGATGTGACCGTCTCGACGCGGGTCGTCCCCGTCGGCCCGTGGCACGTCCGCGCCCATCGACTCGACACGGACCGACAGATCGAGACCGTCGACGGTGGGTTCGCACTCCCGACGACCGAGGAGCGCCACGCGGGAGACGTGACCGAGACGACCGACGACCACAGCGCAGCAGTGCGGTTCCGGGACTTCAGCGGCGTGCAGGCGCTCGATACGGCAGCGTCGGACGCTCCCGAGATCGGCGACGGTGTGACTGACAACATCGCCGACGGTGACGTGGTCCGCCCGTCGCCCAACACCAACCTCCAGCACCCTCGCACTGCCGTCCCGGTGCTGTCCCGGTCGTTCGAACCGGGGACCCGTCGCTTCGCTACAGCCGTGCTCGGTGTCCCCGGTTCGACGGCGGTGCCCGAGGCGTGGCTCTCGCCGCCGGCCGTCGAGTGGACGGACGACGGCGTCGACGTGGTCGACGGCGAGGGGTCGCTGGTGCGGTCGCTCGACGGTGCGCGAATCGAGGACCTGCAGGAGTAACGAAAAAACGGACGGCGGACCGATCAGTGCGACAGCGAGGTCGAAAAGTCGCCGTCGTCGAACTCGATTGGCGTCGGTTCGTCGACGACGCGGAGGTCGTCGCGGTCGCGTGCTTCTTCGACGAGCGCTTCGGAGGCCAGCAGTCGCCCGAGGTGCATCGTATCCCGTGCCCGGACGACGCGGACGGTCTCGGGATCGACGACGCCGATGGTCGACAGCGCCGCGACCAGCCCGGCCCGGTCGCTCTCGACGACCGGCGGCAGGCGCACGCCCCGGACGGTGCTGGCGGTGAGCGCGTTGATGAGCGTCGTCTCGGCGTCGAGTTCGGCGACGATCTCCTCGTGGATCAGGTCCGCAGAGCCGACGCCCATCGCGTTGCCATGCGTCGTCTCGGTCAGTCCGCGCGTGTAGATGCGCTTGATGTCGGGCAGCTCCGGCGCTGGCTCGTTGATCGCGAACTCGCGGCGCCCGATGACGTTGGTGTCCAGTCCCTGCCCGCTGATGTCCTTGCCCTGCCGGTCGAAGACGACCACGTCCAGTTCGTCGAAGGGCAGCGTCGGCATGATGTCGTAGGACAGTTCGAGCAGTTCCCGCTCGCGGTCGAGGAAGCCACTCGGCGGGACGCCCTCGATCAGCGTCGTGTCGTCGTGCTGATCTTCGACCAGCGCGATCCCGCCCACGACCGGCAGTTCCGCCAGCAACTGCCCGGTGATCTCGGGGATCATGTTGCGAAACGACCAGTCGACGGCCCACTCGTGGGCGATCTTCGCGCCGCGTTGCTTGCCCATGCCGATGACGAGCATCTTCGAGAGACCGCTCTCGACGGTCCCGTCGAAGTCGGTGTGGGGCTTGACGCGGTTGATCGGCACGACGGCGTCGGCCCCGGCGGCGTGGTCGTCGGCGACGACCGGCACGTCCCGGTCCGGGGTGCGCCCGACCTCGACCACGTCCATGCTCGATCTGATCGCACAGCCGATCGACTCCTCGGTGACGCCCAGTTCGTTCAACATCTCGCGCTGGCCTTCGCCGGTCGCCCCGCCGTGGCTCCCCATCGCGGGGAAGACGAACGGCTCGTAGCCCGCTTCCGAGAGGGTCGACACCGTCGCCTCGACGATGGTCGCGAGGTTGTCGATGCCGCGGCTGCCGACGCCGAGGGCGATCTCGCCGCCCGCCGGTACGTCTTCGAGTTCCAGCGCCTCGACGGCCTCCTCGACGTGGGACTGGATGGCATTGGGCGCGATGGGATCGGTCTCCCAGACCTGTTCGATGACGCCGAGTTTCGGGAGGTCGGGATCGCCACACGCCTCGACGATCGTCGCCTCCGGGACGGAGAGTTCGCTCGCACTGTCGTTTCGTTGCATACCCTCACTGTGTGGTGAGAGCGTGATAAACGTGCCTGATACTGACTGGGTCACGACGACCGATCTCAAGATTTAAGAGGACGAACACGCCTCGTTGAGGTGATGCGCTTCGTACGCTACACCGACGGGACCACCCCAGCCTGGGGTCTCGAAGTAGAGCAGACCATTCACGCCCTCTCGGATCTGCCGTGGGGCGAACCGACCCTCTCCGACATCGCGAACCCGAGCTACCGGGACGCCGTGCGTACCCGCGTCGAGAACGGTGCGCTGACGACGGTCGACCGCTCGGCGGTCTCGACGCTCGCGCCGGTCCCACAGCCGGGCAAGATCGTCTGCTGTGGGCTGAACTACCGCGATCACGCCGAGGAACAGAACGAGGAGATTCCCGACAGCCCGATGCTGTTCGGCAAGGCCCCGACCACCGTCACCAATCCCGGCGATCCGGTCATCCACCCCGATCCCGACGGTGACGCACAGGTCGACTACGAGGTCGAACTCGCCGTCGTCGTCGGGGAGACGATGTCGTCGGTCGAACCGGCCGACGTGTCCGACCACGTCGCGGGCTACACCGTCCTCAACGACGTGAGCGAGCGGACCGCACAGGACGCCGACGGGCAGTTCTTCCGCGGCAAGAGCTACGACACGTTCGCGCCGATGGGACCGGCGCTGGTCACGGGCGAGGAGATCGATCCCAACGCGCTGGACGTGGCGCTTCGGGTCGACGGTGAGACCAAGCAGGACTCGAACACCGAGCAGTTCATCTTCGACGTGGACGACCTCCTCGCGTACATCAGCGAGGCGATGACGCTCCGTCCCGGTGACGTGATCTCGACTGGTACGCCCGGTGGCGTCGGTATCTTCCGCGACCCGGTCGACGTGCTCGAACCGGGTCAGACGGTCGAAGCGGAGATCGAAGGCATCGGCACGCTCACGAACTCGGTCGTCAGCAAGTAATCTCCCTAGTCGTTCGTCTGCCACGCCACCCGTTTCCGTTTTCACTCGTCGCCAGCCGCGGGCACGACGAGCACGACCACGTCGTTGACGTTGGTGCCGGTCGGGCCGGTCTGGATCGTCGCCCCGGCAGCGCCCAGCGCCGACCCCGCGTCGTTGTCGGCCAGTGCCGCCCGGGCGAGTTCGTCGTCGGTCACCGTCGTCGCGTCGACGATCGCACCGGCCACGTCGGAACTGCCGTCCTCGCCGTCGGTGTCGACGGCCGCGACGACAGTGTCGTCGGTCAGTTCCAGCGCGGCCGACAGGGCGAGTTCCTGATTCGGGCCGCCGCTCCCGCCGTCGCCGGTGACCGAGACGGTCGTCTCGCCGCCCGCGAGCAACACGGCCGGCGGTTCGACCGGCGTGCCGGTGGCCCCGATTTCCTCGGCGATCGAGACCAGCGTCGTCGCCACGTCGCGCGCTTCGCCACGGAGTCGCGAGGTGAGTATCAGGGGTGTGTAGCTGTCGTCGATCGTCGCCGCTGCGGCGTCGAGTGCGGTCCGGTTGCTGCTTATCAGCACGTTCGAGACGGCCGCCAGCGCCGGGTCGTCGGCCGTCGGCGTCTCGGCGTACTCGCCGGCAGCGCCCGCTTCGAGGTGGGCGGCGACGGCTTCCGGCGGCGTCACGTCGTACTGCTCGAAGACGGCCAGCGCGTCGGCAAAGGTCGAGTCGTCGGGCACGGTCGGCCCGCTCCCGATCGCGCCCAGATCGTCGCCGACCACGTCGGAGACGAGCAGTCCGACGACGGTCGCGGGCGCGGCCTCACGTGCCAGCCTGCCGCCTTTGCTCTCAGAGCAGTGCTTTCTGACCGTGTTGATCGCCTCGATCGGGACGCCCCCGCGCAGGAGCCGATCGGTCGCTTCCTGCAGGTCGTCGACGGTGAGGTCACCCGCTGGCGCGGTCAGAAGTGCACTCGCGCCGCCGGTCACGACACAGCACACGAGCGTGTCCTCGTCGGCCGCGGTGACGAGCTGGCGGAGGCTCCCCATCGCCTCGACGTTCGTCGCCGAGGGCAGCGGGTGATCGCCGACGACAGACTGGACGCGCTCGGTTTCCTCGGGGTGTTTCGTCACGATTCGACCGCCGGTGATCCGGTCGCCGAGGATCGATTCGAGTGCCCGAGTGACGCCGCCGGCCGCTTTCCCGCCACCGACGATCAGCACGTCGTCGTAGGACGCGAGATCGAAGCGTTCCGCGCCGATGGTGAGTGTGTCCCCTTCCAGCGTGACCGCGTCGCGGGTCGCCCGTGCAGGCTCGGCGGCGGTGATCGCCGCTTCCAGACAGTCGAGTGCAACGCCGTGGACGCCACTTCGACGCAGTTCGGTTCGGTTCTGGATCATACCCAATACCTGCGAACCTCGACGTAAAAATCTAGCACTCTTCGCGGACACATCTCGGACGAATCTTGCCGGTCGATAGCTTTAATCTCCCGTCGCCGGTCCGTCTCTGCTATGCGACTCGATCATCCCTACACCGATCACGAGACGTGGCTGCGGGGCAACGTCCACACCCACACGACAGAGACGGACGGCGAATACACCATCGAGGAGACGCTGGCGGCCTACGAGGCGGCCGGCCACGACTACCTCGCCATCTCGGATCACGATCTGTTGATCGATCCCGACGACTACCGAGCGGACACGTCACTGACGCTGCTGCCCGCCGTCGAGGTGACTGCCAACGGTCCCCACGTCGTCCACGTCGGTGCGACCGATGTCGTCGAGCCACAGGCCGACCGGCAGGTCGTCGTCGACGAGATCCGAGCACAGGACGCCGTCGCGATTCCGGCACACCCCAACTGGCTGGGCGAGTACGACCACTGGCCCCAGGGCCGGCTTTCGGATCTGACGGGCTATCACGGGATCGAGATTTACAACGGCAACATCGAGCGCAGTCGGGGCGGGGCGCTGGCGACCGCGCGATGGGATCAGTTGCTCTCGGCCGGCAAGCGCGTCTGGGCCGTCGGCACCGACGACGCCCACGGCGGTGTCGACGTGGCGAACGCCTGGACGGTCGTGCAGGTCCCCGAACAGACGCCCGCGGCGATCCTCGACGCGCTCCGGGCGGGCCGGTCGTACGTCTCGACGGGCGTGACCATCGAGCGGATCGACGTGGAGGGAACGACCATCGAACTGGAGACGAGTGACGACGTGACAGCACGGCTGGTCAGCGATCAGGGGCGCATCCAGCGCACTGTCGAGGGGAGCACCGTCCGGTTCGACGTGAGCGAAGATCTGGTCTGGGGGTCGGATCACACCTATGTGCGAATCGAATGCTTCGGTCGGGGGACCGACGTGGCGTGGACTCAGCCGTTCGCGCTGGCCGACGGCAGTCGGTAGCGAGACGCTCGGGGCGGAGCGTTACTTGGTACAGCACAGCGAAAAACGACGTTCGTCCGGGGCTGCAGACTCGACTCACCAGAAGCGCGTGTGCTGTCGGGTCGCCCGGACCAGCCCTTCGACGTAGAAGTAATCGCCCCAGATGGTGCATTCGTCGTAGTCGTCATCGGTGGGGTGGTACGCGCCCGCTGTCAGCAGGCCGTTCGACTCCTCGCCGGTCGTGTAGTTCTCGGCGAGACTTCCCAGCGTCTCCAGCGCAGCGGTGCGGTAGGCCGGGACGCGGTCGTCAGCGGTGGGGAGCTGTCGAGTGAGTTCGTCCAGCGCGCAGGCGGCGATGGCCGCGGCCGAACTGTCTCGAATCTCGGGATCGGTCGGTGCGTCGAAGTCCCACAGGGGCACGTGGTCGTCCTCGACGTGGGCGAGGTAGTAGTTCGCGACCTTCGCCGCGAGGCTCGCGTGTGCGCCCTCGCCGGTGTAGTCGGCCGCGAGTGCGCCACCGTAGATCACCCAGGTCTGGCCGCGCGACCAACAGGAGTCGTCGGCGTGGCCCTGTGCGGTCTCACCGCCCAGTGGCTCGCCAGTTTCCACGTCACACACGAACGTGTGGAACGTCGACGCGTCGTCTCTGACGATGTGGGCCGCGTTCGCGCGAGCGTGGTTGGCCGCCATCTCGGCGTAGGACGGATCGTTCGTCGCCTCGCTGGCCCAGAACAGCAGCGGGAGGTTCATCATCGTGTCCGCGATCATCCGGCCGCGGTTCTCGTCGTCGGGATCGTCCATCGGACCCCAGGCTTGCAGGAGTCCGGGGGTCTCTCGGTAGCGGTCCGTCAGCAGGTCCGCGGCCCGAAGTGCGATCGTCCGATACCGTTCGCTGTTGGTCAGCCGGTGGCCCGCGACTGCAGAGAGCGTGTACAGGAATCCGAGATCGTGCATCTCGACCAGCCCCTCGTCGAGGCGACGATCGAACGTCGCTAACTGGCGCTCGGCGGCGTCTTTGAATCGCTGCTGGCCGGTCACTTCGTAGGCGAGCCAGCACAGGCCAGTCCAGAACGAGGTCGTCCAGCCGCCCATATTGTCGACCGTCCCGTAGACGAGATCGTCGCTCGACGCCGTGGGAAAGCGATCGTCGAAGGTGTCGAGGTTCTCGTCGATCCGGTCGATCGCTGCGGTCAACGCACGTTCCAGTTGCGTCTGGGTCACGTTGGTGTCCGTGTCGTAGCGGTCGGGCACACCAGGGTCGGCGACAGCCGAGACCAGTGTGGTGAGCGTTTGTGCCATCCGATCCAGAGTCACGCGAGCCGAATAATAAACCTGTTGTCGAGTGGCTGCACGGCCGATACGTCCGTCGTCGACGCGCTACACTGACCACACTCTTCGGTGGCTGTCCGTGACACACACACGTGTCGTCTCTCGATTGCTGGGCGAGATGGGGGGCGATCGCCCAAGTGAAACACCACAAACGGGCCGTATCCGATAATTATTTATACACAGATCAAGGTTATTCGTGATGTTCGCAATGGTAGACTCTGGCAACAATCGAAGCCGACGGAACGTACTGACTGCGATCGGTGCACTCGGTGCCGCCGGTCTCGCTGGGTGTAGCGGTTCGAACGACACGAACACTGAGGGTAGCTCTGGCGGCTCGGACGGCTCGGACGGTTCGAGCGCGACCGACACGGCCACCGGGACTGCAACACCGGTCCCGATGGCTGATTCCTTTACGCTCTGGGAGATGAGCGACACGTGGGACCCCCACGTCGCGGCCTATCAGGACGCGACCGGGACGACGATCGACCACGTCAACAAAGGGTCGGTCATCGAGGACCTCCGAACCCGCATCCTCGCTGGTACCGGCGCACCGGGCACGTCGTTGGCCCAGTACAAGAACCTCAAGCAGCTCATCGCCACCGGCGGACTGCGCGACATCTCCGACTGGGTCGACGAGGCCGGGATTCGCGACCAGTTCCCCGAAGGGATCTGGGAGACGGTGAGTGAGGACGGGGCGATCTACGAGATTCCCTACGACATCGGTCCAGCAACGCTGTTCTACCGGAAAGACGTCTGGGACGAGCACGGCGTCGACGACAGCTTCGAGACGTACGACGAGCTGATCGAGGAAGGGAAGAAACTCCCGGACGGCAAGTCGATCATGGGGCTGGCAAACAACACCCTGATGGTCGCCTGGCGTGCGATGTACCGCCAGGCGGGCGGCCAGGAGTTCGACGCCGAAGGGCGGATCGCCTTCGACAACGATCTCTCGCTGACGGTGTTCCGTCAGATCAACCGCCTGGGTCGCTCCGGTGTGGTCGACTCCACGAACTCGTGGAGTAACCCGTGGTTCGCGGGCTTCAAGGACGGTTCGATCGCCGGTCGGATCTCCGGTGCCTGGTTCGCGGGCACGCTCCAGTCGTCGGTCAGCAGCACGTCCGGCAACTGGCGCGGCATGAAGCTCCCGGCGCTGGAATCCGGCGGCAACCGCGCGAGCCAGATCGGTGGCTCCGGGCTGTGCTTCCCCAAGCAGGTCGACGAAGCCCAGGCCCGACGCGCCTTTGACTTCGTCGTCGAGACGGCCACGAGCAACGAGCAGATGGCGAACCTGTTCACCGAACAGGGCAACATCTGCGCGTACAAGGGCGCGTGGGAAGACGACGCGTTCAGCGCGGGCTACGACTTCTTCGGCGGCCAGCCGATCGGCGAACTGTGGACGGAGATGGGTGACGATATCCCCGGCTTCAACTACACGCTCGACTCGCCGAAGGTCAACACCCTCCTGAACCCGATCCTGCAGGACATGATCGCCGGCGACCTCGAACCGCAGGAAGCACTCGACGAGTGGGTCACCCAATCGAAGAACCAAACTGGTCGCGACGTTGCCTAACATGAACTCCCAGACGGTAACGAGTCTCGTCGATACACTCCGGTTCAAACGGGAACAGCTGAAAGAATCGCTCCCGCCGTTCCCGGGCACGCCGTACGTCTTCTTGAGTCCCTTTTTTGTGCTGTTCGGTGTGTTCCTGGTGTTCCCGATGTTCTACACCATCTATCTCTCCTTTTTCACGTTCCAGGGAGTGGCTCTGGACCCGCTGTTCGTCTTCGAGATCGGTGGCGCGTCGGTCGCAATACCGAAGATGGCGAATCTGCAGTTCGTGGGACTGGAGAACTACCAGCGACTGCTGGGCGACAACATCTTCTATCAGTCGCTGCTCAACACGGTGATAATCTTCCTCGTTCAGGTCCCGCTGATGGTGTCGCTGGCGATGGGAATCGCACTCGTCCTCAACGCCGGTTTCACGCGGTTCAAGGACGTGTTTCGGAGCATCCTCTTGCTCCCCGTCGCGGCCAACAGCGTCGCGTACACGATCATGTTCACGGTCATCGCCGTGGAGGGCGGCCTGCTGGATGGCGTCTTCATCATGCTCGGCTTGCAGCCGATCCCGTGGATGACCGACGGCTTCTGGGCGCGCAATCTCATCGCCGGGATGTCCGTCTGGCGCTGGACCGGCTACAACATGATTATCATCCTCGCCGGGATGCAGACGATCTCGCCGTCGCTGTACGAGGCCGCCGAGATCAACGGTGCCACTCGGCTCCAGAAGTTCCGCTACGTCACGCTCCCACAGCTGAAACCGATCATGCTGTTCGTGTTCGTGACGACGACGATCGGCGTGTTCAAGAAGTTCGGTGAGCCGGTGATCGTCATCCAGTCCGGTGCGCCGATCAACAAGACCCGTACCATCGTCTACTACATCTACGAGGTCGCGTTCCAGAACCTCCAGCTTGGATACGGGAGCGCGCTGACAGTCGCACTGGTGTTGATAATCCTCACGCTCTCGCTGATCCAGTTCAAGGTGACCTGATATGCACGAGAAAATCAAGCGAGAGGCGCTGTGGCAGTTCGGTGGCTACAGCTTCCTGCTCGTCGTGACGATGCTGATGATGATACCGATCTACTGGCTCGTGGTGGCGTCGACGCTGCCCAACGACGCCATCTTTTCGAGCGCCGGCAATCTACCGCGGCTCATCCCGGGGACGGCGTTCTTAGAGAACGCCCGTGATCTCGCCGCCCGGCCGAACATCGACTACTATCTGAGCATCTGGAACAGCATCGCCATCGCCGGCATCTACACCGTGCTGGCGCTGCTGTTCTGCTCGATGGGTGGATTCGCGTTCGCGAAGTACGAGTTCAAGTACAAGCGAGTGCTGTTTATCGCCATTCTCGCGACGCTGATCTTCCCGATCAATCTGCTGGTGATCCCGATGTTCCTGCTGGTCTCGAAGCTCGGTCTTAGCAACACCTACTGGGCGGTGATCCTCCCGTGGGCTGCGTCACCACTGGGCATGTTCTTCATGCGTCAGTCGATGCAGTCGATCCCGGACTCGCTGCTCGAAGCGGCCCGTATGGACGGGGCCTCGGAGTTCCAGCTGTTCTACCGGGTCACGCTGCCGACGATGAAATCGAGTCTGGCCGCGCTCGCAGTGATCCTGTTCCTGAGCATGTGGAACCTCTTCCTGTGGCCGCTCGTCGTCCTCGGGGAGGGCAAGTACACCATTCCGGTGGCGATCCAGAAGATCACGAGCAATCAGAACGTGGCCTACGACCAGCTAATGGTCGCGTCCGCGATCGCGATCATCCCGATGTTCCTGGTCTTCCTCGCGCTGCAGCGCCACTACGTCAAAGGGATCCTCGCTGGAGCGGTCAAGGAGTGATAACGACATGACGGAAATTACTATCGACGGACTCACGAAAGCATACGACGCGAGCAACGACGACGGCAACGAGAACGGTGAAATCATCGCCGTCGACGACATCGACATCGAGATCGAGGACGGGGAGTTCATCGTCCTGGTCGGTCCCTCCGGCTGTGGAAAGTCCACGACGCTGCGGTGTATCGCCGGACTGGAAGACGTGACCGAGGGTGAGATCAGATTCGACGACGAGGTCGTCAACGAGGACCGCCCCCGTGATCGGGACGTCGCGATGGTGTTCCAGAACTACGCGCTGTACCCGCACATGACCGTCGAGGGGAACATCGGCTTCGGCCTGAAACTTTCCTCGACGCTCCCCAGCGACGAGATCGCGGAGCGGGTTCGCAACGTCGCGGAGATGATGGGTATCGACGATCTGCTGAACAAGAAGCCCGCGGAACTCTCCGGCGGGCAACAGCAGCGGGTCGCACTCGGCCGGTCGATCGTC
>Ga0207771_100206_pt1 | contig 41228 bp, 49 predicted proteins | sample A23M2SouthBayCA_2_FD_187731 | JGI IMG/M metagenome (GOLD analysis project Ga0207771, IMG submission 187731) | Aerobic enrichment media microbial communities from Eden Landing Ponds, California, USA - A23 M2 (2) (SPAdes) | ecosystem: Environmental > Aquatic > Marine > Unclassified | place... | reverse complement strand
CCGCCGTCGTCGACGCGCTCGACGCCGAGCCGGACCCGATCGTCGGGCTCGCGGGCGTCGTCGCCGCCGGGACCGTGCCGGGTGACGGCGGCAGCGGGAGCATGCTGGAGGAGGCCGAACGCCGCGGCGTCGTCGGTCGACGCCCGGGCGTGGCGGTTCCCACGGCAGATCTCGCCGACGGGCTCGCGCACTCGACGCGGATCTGGACGCCGTACTCCGGCGACGTGGACGGCGCACGCGCGCTGCTCGTGGACCTCGGTATCGACACCGAGGCCATTGGGTCCGCCGAGATCGACGACGACGACCACCGACGGCTCGCCTCCGCGGTCGCGCTCGACGCGACCGCCGACGCGCCCGACCGCGCGGTGTCCGCCGTCGAGCGGGCGCTGCGCCCGTACGAGACGCCGACGGGGCCGTTCGCCACGCTCGGCGGCCACGCCGACGTGCTCGATGCGCTCGCTCGCGAGCGTCCGGGACTCGGCGTGGCGCTCTCGCTCGGCGCGGACGTGACCGACGCGGCGCTGTCGACGTGGCGCGACCACGCCGCCGGCGTCCACGGGGCGCTCGCGGACCCGACGACGGGCCGATACGACGGCGCGTTCGTCGCCCGCGTGGAGGCGTCGCCGGCCGACGCGCCGGCGCTCGCCACCGCCGCGCGGCTCGTCCGCGACTACGCCTCCCCCGAGCCGGTCGCGCTCGTCGTCTCCGACGACGCGGCCGCCGCCGCCGGCGACGGGGCGGTCGACGTGACGGCGGCCCTTCGAGCCGGCGTCGAGGCGACGACGGCCGAGGACCCGGACGGGTCGGGCGGTCCCGACGACACGGACCGTGACGGCGAGTCGATCGACGTGATCGGCGACGGCCGCCTCGGCGAGGCCCGATTCGCCGGCGGCGACGTACAGGCGTTCATCGGCGCGTTCAGGGAGGCCCTGCGATGACCGGGGACGACCTCGCGCGCACCGCGCTGGTCGAGACGACGCACGCGGACGCCGAGGCCGCAGCGACGATCGCGGCTGCCATCTCGCCGGACAATACGGACGACATTCGAACGGAGGCGGACGGATCGACGGTCGAGACCCGCATCACGCGGGGGACGACCGGCGGCTTCCTCGCCTCGATGGACGACTATCTCGTGAACCTCGACGTGGCCGACGACGTGGTCGCGACGGGACGGGGGACGGACAGCACGAACGACGCGGAGCGGTTCCGCGACACCAACGACGCGGACGGCATCCGCGACACAGCCGACACACGCGACACCGCAGACGCAGACACACACGACACATGAGCGAACGATCAGTCTCACGACAACGACAGGGGAAACGCTGGTACACCGTCCTCGCGCCCGAGCAGTTCGACCGAGCCGAACTCGGCGACACGATGGCCGAGGAGCCCGAGCAGGTCGTCGGCCGCACGGTCGAGACCACGCTCGGCGAGATCACCGGTGACCAAGGACAGGACAACGTCAAGCTGACGTTCAAGATCACGGACGTCGGGTCGGACGCCGCGTACACCGAGTTCATTCAGCACGAGCTCACGCGCGATTACCTCCGCTCGATGGTCCGCCGCGGCGCCTCGAAGATCGACCTGCACATCACCGTGCGCACGACCGACGACTACCGCGTCCGCGTCAGCCCGGTCGCGTTCACGACGAAGAAGGCCGACCGCTCGCAGGAGCAGGCCATCCGCCAGATCATGATCGACCTGGTCGAGCAGGCCGCCGAGGAACGCTCGTTCTCGGAGCTCATCGACTCCGTCGTCGAGGGTCGCCTCTCGTCGGCGATCTACGGCGAGGCGAAGACGGTGTACCCGCTTCGCCGCGTCGAGGTCCAGAAGCTCTCGCTCGAGGCCCGACCCGAGGAGATCGCCGCCGAGGAGGAGACCGCCGTCGACGTGGACGACGACGACGTCGCCGTCGACGAGTAATCGACCGACAACCGATATTTTCGCCGACGGAGACGCTCCGCCCAGCGACGCGTCGTTCGGTCACGCGCCACGCTGACCGGTCGCAGCGGTGCGTCCGTTCGATCACGCGCCACGTGTACGGGTCACAACGACACGTGACGAGTGATGAGCGCCACGTCCGCCGACCCGCACTCCGGGCATTCGTCGACGACGGTGCCGACCGGCGCCGTCACGCGCTCATCGCAGCCGTGGCACCGGTACACGTCCGCACGCTCGGGCGCGAGCAGGGTGGCGAGACGGTCGACGATCCCGATCGGCATAGTCGTATTAACGATCACCACGACAGAATAAACGCGTTGTGCCGGATCGATCGCTCGACTCGATCGGCACAGTTGACCGTCGCGCCGGAACGGCTGTCCGGAACGTCAGACTCGGGGCATCACTCTTCGACGCGGACGATACCGATCATTCCCGCCTGCTCGTGCGGGATGCAGTAGTACGTATAATCGCCGGGGACCTCGAAGGTGTGTTCGAAGCGCTCGTTCGCGGAGATCGCTCCCTCGCTCCCGTCCCACGCGTCCACGGCCGCGGCCTCGGAGTCGTATCCGCCGGTGGCGAAGTAGTCGGCCGCCGGCGGGATCTGGTCCTCGTACGCCGTCACCGAGTGGGCACGCGTCGAGGTGTTCTCCCAGACCACCGTATCGCCGACGGACACCGTGATCTCGTACGGGCGGAACGCCTCGGCAGTCATGCCGACGTCGTAGTCATCGCCCGCGGATCCCGGGAGAACGGCCGCACAGCCGGCCAGTGAGAGCGACGCGGCGGCGCCCGCGGTCGCGAGGAAGCGGCGTCGGTCCATGATCGAACGGTGGGGGCGGATCGCTTTATGCCGATCGGTCCGGGCGTCGAATCGGATGGAAAGCCATACGACCGGCGACGCCGTCGGCCTGACCAGACCATGACCGACCGGCCGCGCTTCCTCTCCCGGCTGGGGCTGGCGGACGCCGTCACCGCCGGGAACGCCGCCCTCGGGACGCTCGCCGCCGCCGCGGTGGCGTTCGATCCGACGCTGGCGGCGCGGCTGGTCCTCCTCGGGGCGGTCGCCGACGGCCTCGACGGCGTGATCGCGCGGCGATACGGCGGTACCGCGATCGGTCCCCACCTCGACTCGCTGGCGGACGTGGCCTCCTTCGGCGTCGCCCCCGCGCTGATCGTCGCCGCGACGGTGACCGACGCGTACCCGCTCGACTCGTCGCCCCTGTTGTTCGTCGCCGGCCTGCTCGTGCCCGCGGGCTACGTCGCGCTCGCGGTGATCCGGCTGGCCGTGTACAACGTCGAGGACGAGGGCGCGAAAACGACGCACGGCGTCCAGACGACGCTCGCGGCGACGGTGATCGCGGCGTCCGTGCTCGCGGGGCTGGACTCGCCCGCGGTGGCGCTCGGCCTCGCAGCCGTGTCGGCGCCGCTGATGGTGACGCCGGTTCGCTATCCGGATCTGCACCCCCAGGACGCGCTCGTGATGGGAGTCGTGCAGGCGTGCGCGATCCTGTTTGCGGGGATGGCCGGCGAGTCGTTCGCGTTCGCCCTGCTGTTTCTCGCGCTCGGCTACCTCGTGCTCGGGCCGCGCTTCTACTGGCGCGACGTGGGCGAGGCGGTGGATGAGCCGGACGAGGCCGCGAACGGGTCCCCCGAGAGCGACAGCCCGGATCCGAAGCCCGGTGCCTGAACGACCTGAGCAGGCCGTCCGGATCCGAACATGGCCCGGCGCGATCCGGATACACGTTCCGGGAACGGTTTACCCCCGCCCCTCCAGAACACGGACATGGACCCGAGACAGGTCGCCGACCTCTCGCCGGACGAGCGGCGGGCGTTCTTCGAGCGCGACGCCGGCGTCGACGCCGTCCGCGGGGACGTGCGCGACATCGTCGAGCGCGTCCGCGAGGAGGGCGACGCCGCCGTGCGGGAGTTCTCCCGCGAGTTCGACGGCGTCGAGGTGGCGAACATCGACATCACCGACGAGGCAGAGCGCGCGGTCGGCGCCGTCGACGACGACGTGCTCGCGGCGATCCGCGAGTCGATCGCGAACGTCCGCGAGTTCCACGAGGCGCAACTGCCGGAGGACTGGACCCGCGAGTTCGACGACGGTCGGGTGCTGGGCAAGCGCTTCCGGCCGCTCGACCGCGTCGGCGCGTACGTCCCCGGCGGCACCGCCGCGTACCCGTCGTCGGCGATCATGGGCGTCGTCCCCGCGAAGGTGGCCGGCGTCGACCACGTCGCCGTCGTGACGCCGCCCGCCGAGGAGATCAACCCCGCGACGCTGGCGGCGGTCCACGAGGCCGGCGCCGACGCCGTCTACTCCGTGGGCGGCGCGCAGGGCGTCGCAGCGCTCGCGTACGGAACCGAGACCGTGACGAGCGTCCGGAAGGTCGTCGGCCCGGGCAACAAGTGGGTCACCGCCGCGAAGGCGGAGGTCCGCGGCGACGTGGAGATCGACTTCCTCGCCGGTCCCTCGGAGGTGCTGGTGCTCGCGGACGACACGGCCGACCCCGCGGCGGTGGCCGCCGACCTGATCGCGCAGGCGGAGCACGACCCGAACGCCTCCGTCGTCGCCGTGACCGACTCGGCAACCCTCGCGGAGGCGGTCTCCGAGGAGGTCGAGTCGCGAGCAGCCGAGCGCGAGCGGGCCGAGACGATCGAGTCCGCCCTCGACAACGACGCCTCCGGCGTGCTCGTCGCCCGCTCGATGTCCGAGGCGGTGCTGTTCGCCGAGGAGTACGCGGCCGAACACCTCTCGATCCAGGCCGACGACGACGAGGCGCTGCTCGACCGGATCACGAACGTCGGCTCGGCGTTCCTCGGTCGATTCACTCCGGTCGCGGCGGGGGATTACGCCTCCGGGACGAACCACGTGTTACCGACGAACGGCGGCGCGAAGTCATTCGGCGGCCTGTCGACGGACACGTTCCTGCGCTCGTCGACCGTCCAGCGGCTCTCGAAGGACGGCCTTCGAGACCTCTCGGAGACGGTGACGACGCTCGCGGAGGCCGAGGGGCTGGAGGCCCACGCCGAGAGCGTCCGGACGCGCTTCGAGGACGAGGAGTAACACGCAGATGCCGACCACGATTTCGCCGAACCGTGTGAGTCGGCGTCAATGTTTTACCCGAGTACCGGGATCCACTACACATGAGTACTGACGCGTCCGGAGGGAGCGAACTCGACACCGCCGTCACGGTCACGCCGGCGGCCGCGGAGGAGGCGGTCTCGCTCATGGAGAGTGAGGGAATGGACGTGGACCTCGGCGGCCTGCGGCTGTTCGTCCAGCAGGGCGGCTGCGCGGGGCTGTCGTACGGTATGCGCTTCGACACCGAGCCCGAGGAGGACGACCGCGTGACCGAACAGCACGGCCTGCGCGTGTTCGTCGACCCGGCGTCGATGAACTACATCGGGGGGTCGACGCTCGATTACGAGTCCGGGCTGCAGGCGGCGGGCTTCACCGTCGAGAACCCGAACGTGGAGGCGGAGTGCGGCTGCGGCGAGTCGTTCCGGACGTGAGCCGGCCGGTCGGCTCCTCGCTCCCTCGGAACACGGTTCGACATCGACTCCCATCCGCGCCCGGCGCTGTTCTCGTCCGGTCGATGTCGACCCAGACGGTTTAACAGCCGGCGCCGCCTCTGTGGGATATGACTCTCGACGCCGTCGAAACGGCCGCCGGCGAGCTGTACGTCAACCGCGCCGGCGGCGAGCGCGGCTCGAAGGCACCGTTTTACCACGTGTACGCCGACGATGCCGGCGAGACCAGATGGGGATACTTCTGCGGGAACTGCGAGACGGTGAACAACGCGATGGACTCGATGGGTCGCATCGAGTGCAACGAGTGCGGCAACATGCGCAAGCCCGACGAGTGGGACGCCGCGCACGAATAGCGTCCCCGAAGCGACCGAAGGGAGCGAGGGGACGGCATGGCGGCGGCGAGGGCTGCGGGCCGAGCCGCCCAGAAGAATAGCGTCGTCGAGCGAGCGTAGCGAGCGAGACGACGGCACCACGGCGGCGAGGTGTTCGCGACCGACCGAAGGGAGGTCGTGTGGCCCGAGCCGCCCAGAAGAATAGCGTCGTCGAGCGAGCGTAGCGAGCGAGACGACGACACCACGGCGGCGAGGGCTGCGGGCCGAGCCGCCCAGAAGCACAACGATCCCGAAGCGAGCGGATGGACGAGCAAGCAGCGGGGCGGTCCGTGCCATCGCGGTGAGCTGTTGCTCCCCACGCCGCGGCTACTAAGTCCCGGCCGGCCGGATTCGGCTCCATGCCGACGACGCTTCCTCTCCAGTCGCCCCGTGGACTCGTCGCCGAGGCGCTCAACCGCTTCGTGGCCGACGTCTCCGAGGCGCTCCCGGATATCATCGCCGGGATCGTCTTCCTGATCATCGCCGGTGTCGGCGTCAAGGTGATCATGGCCCTCGTCCGTGCGGCGCTGCGGCGGACGGTGCCGGGCGAGTCGCCCGTCTACCGGCAGTTCGTGGCGACCATCGTCGCCGTGTTCCTGTGGTTTGGGGTGGGACTGTCGTTCCTTTCGGTCGTGGGGCTCGACGGCATCGCCACCTCGTTGGGTACCGCCGCGGGCTTTCTCGCGCTGGGCGTCTCGTACGCGACCTCCAACATGATCGCCGACGCCGTCGCCGGCGTGTACCTCCTCCGCGACGAGGACTTCAACCCCGGCGACACCGTCGACATCGGCGGGACGGTTGGCGTCGTGCGGTCGATCGAACTGCGCAAGACCCGTCTCACGGTCGAGGACGACACCGTGGTCCGCGGGAACGCCGAGATCGAGAAGAAGTGGACGAAGATCGGCGATACCGTGACGGACCAAGAGGCTCCGTCACCCGCAGGCGACTGAACGGGGCGGTTCCGGACGTAGCGTGACGGGAGATCGACCGTCACCCCGGACGACCTGTTCCGTGGCACCATGTCACACGTTCTGCCGCGAGTTTAAATCCAGTGAGGTGGTAGTGTCTCGTATCTATGTTCGTGGGACACGCCCTGGCGGCGTTCGCTGTCGTCGCGGTCGTCGCTCGCCGACTCGGCGAGCGACCCGCGCGTGCGCTCACGTTCGGCGTCGTCGCGGCGCTGTTCGCCGCCGCGCCCGACGTCGACATCGGGTACGCGCTCGTCGGCGTCGTCTCCGGGTTCGGCGCGGGCGCAGGGGCGCTCGGGCTCGCCGAGTCGTTCTGGTCGACGGGGAACGTCGTCCACCGCTCGGTCACCCACTCGCTGGTCGTCGCCCCCGTCGTCGCACTCGCGGCCGCGGCGTGGGTCGACGGCCGCGCGAGCGCCAGAGCTGTCGCGCTCGCGCTCGTCGTCGGCCTGGTCATGGTTACGGCGACCGTCAGCGGCGCGCTGGGGGCCTTCGTCACGGTCGCGTTCGTCGCCACCGCGCTCGCGCTGGCTGAGGGGATCCGGCGGCGGACCGACCTGACGCCGCGGCCGACGTTCGCGCTCGCGCTCGCCGGCCTCGCTTCACACCCGTTCGGCGACCTGTTCACCGGGGAGCCGCCGGCGTTCCTCTACCCCCTCACCGCCGACGTGGTGACCGCTCGGGTGTCGCTGTCGGCGGACCCGACGCTCCACCTGCTGGGCGCGTTCGCACTGGAGCTGGCGACTATCTGGGCGGCCGCGTTGGTGTGGAGCCGCCTCCGCGCCGAACGGGACGGGTTACAGACCCGAGTGCTCGACGTTCCGCGTCACGTCGACCCGCTCGCGGTCGCCGGCGCGGGCTACGCCGCCGGCGTGTTTCTCATCCCGGCACCGACCCTCGATCTCTCGTACCCGTTCGTCTTTTCGGTGCTGGCGGTCGGCGCCGTCGGGATCGCGCCGGTGCGGATCCGCCGCCGGGGACGCGCGGCGCTCTCGCCGGAGTTCGCCCGTCCCGGGGCCGAACGCGCTCTGTTCACCGGACTGACCGCGGTGACGTTCGCGTGGCTGGGATACCTGCTCGCGTACCTCGCGGGCGTCGCCTGAGCGCCCGGAGCGACGGAGGACCCGGCCGCCGTCGCCGTCCGACCCTTTTACACCCCGCCGTCGCATAGCGGGTTCCATGACGCAGTCGGGGCTCCGTACCGTCGTCAAGGACCGGCGGGCGAACGCCGTGATCGGCTGGGCGGTCCTCGTGTTCATCGCGGTCAGCGGAGCGATAGAGTTGGTCTCGGGGGAACAGGTGTGGGGAGCGCTCGTGCTCGCGCTGGTTGCCGTCGCCGTCGTGCCTCCGGTCGCGTTCCGGAACGCGACCGCGATGCTGCCGTGGGAAGTGCTTGCGCTGGCGTCGCTGCCGGCGGTCGGACGGACGCTGATCGTCGGGGAGACGGTCGGCGGAGTCACCTTCACCGGGCGGGTGACGACGTATCTCGCGGTGGCGACGGTCGCACTCATCGTCGCCGTCGAGTTGAACGTGTTCACCCCCGTCCGCATGACGCACTCGTTCGCCGTCTTCTTCGTGACCATCGCGACAATGGCCGCGGCGGGCGTGTGGGCGGTCGTCAGGTACTTTTCGGACTCCCTTCTGGGGACCCGGCACATGCTCGACGGGCGTCCCGAACACGCGATCGAGACGGCGCTGATGTGGGACTTCGTCGCGGCTACCGTCGCCGGCATCCTCGCCGGCTTGCTGTTCGAGTACTACTTCCGTCGCCGCGCAACGGGGACCGACCGGGTCGGCGTTGAGGTGACCGAAGCGTGAAAGTCCGCGACGTAGTCGGGATCTCGCCCGAGAGGCAGGAGCAGGCGACCAGGGCCATGCAGGTACTGATGGTGATGTTCCTCGGGATCGGGATCGAGCGCGGCTCGACGGGGCTGATCGTCAACGGCCTCGTCGCGCTCGGGGTGACGTTCCTCCCCGCGGCACTGGAACGCGAGTACGACCTCCCGATGGACGCCGGATTGACGCTGTGGATCACTACGGCCGTCTTCCTCCACGCGCTCGGTGTCGCCGGTGTACCGGGGCTGACCGGAAATCTCTACGCCGACGGGAGTCCGATCCCGTTTTGGGATCACATCACCCACGCGTTGTCGGCGTCGGTTGTCGCCGCAGTGGGTTACACCGTCGCCCGGGCCATCGACGAACACACCGAGGACGTGTTCCTCCCCTCGCGGTTCATGTTCGTGTTCATCCTGGTGTTCGTCGCCGCCTTCGGCGTGTTCTGGGAGGTGCTGGAGTTCGCCATCGGCGGCGCAGCGACCGTCCTCGGTTCCGGGAGTGTGCTCACCCAGTACGGGCTGGAGGACACGATATACGACCTCGTGTTCGATCTGGTCGGGGCGGTGATCGTCGCCGTCTGGGGGACCGCCCACCTCACCGACGTGGCCGGCGCGGTGACCGAGCGGATCGACCGGCGCCGCGGTACGCGCTGACGGGAAGACCCGGCACGACGTCGCCGGCACGGCGTGTGACTGGGTCTGGATGTCTCGGGGACGAACCGCGCCCGCGGATACTTTTTTGGGCCCCGCCGGAGAGCGGACGTGTGAGATGGTCTTCAAGAAGATCACGCTGATGGGCCGGAGCACAGAGAGTTTCGACGACGCCACGGACGACGCGATCGACCGCGCCGAGGAGACGCTGGACGAGGTCCACTGGGTCGAGGTGAAGGAGTTCGGGGTCGAGGTCGCCTCTGTGGAGGGGCGAGAGTATCAGGCGGAAGTCGAGGTCGCGTTCGAACTGCAGGAGTGACGTCGCCCCACGGCTGAAGCCGTGGCCGTTCACCCGAACACCCGTAACGCGCGCTCAGTTCTCTCCGGATGCCGAGCCCGCGCCGTCGGGGGCGCCGTCCGGCGCGGCCTGTGAGTCGTGGGTCGCGCGCTCGTGTGAGACGCTGCCCTCGTCGCGCATCGCCACCTGCGCGACGCCGCTCGTGTCGTCGAACACCAGGTGGCTGTGCGGGTAGGCGAACTCCACGTCGATGGAGTCGTCGGCCCCGAGGATGTCCCAGACGGCGGTCTGGACCTGCGAGCGGACGGTCAGCGGCTTGAACGGGTTCTTCGCCCAGTAGCGCAGCGTGAGTTCGACGCCGTGGTCGCCGTAGGCGTCGATGTAGCAGGTCGGCCTCGCGGGATAGCGCGCGACGCCGATCCGGATATCCGGTCCGCCCTCGATCACCGTCTCGCAGGAGGCGGCCGCGCGCTCGATCAGGCTCCGCGCGCGCTCGATGTCGGACTCGTAGGTCACGACGACCGGGAGCGTGAGCCGGGTTCGCTCGTCCTCGGCCGAGAGGTTCGTGACGCGATGGTCGCGGATGTAGGAGTTGGGGATCACCTCGAAGGTGTTGTCCACCGTGAATATCTTCGTGTAGCGGAGGGTGATGTCGTCGACGAACCCCCGCGTTCCGTCGGGGAGTTCGACCATGTCGCCGATCTCGAACGGCTGGTCGGCGAGCACGAACACGCCGCTGATGATCGACCCCACGATCGGGGCGAGGACGACGGCGACGACCGCCGAGAACACCGTGACCGAGAGGACGATGTTGCCCAGTTCCACGCCGGCCGCGGAGAGGCCCGCCGCGCCGAACAGCAGGATGACCACCAGACGGATCCCCCTGAGGATGACGTGTGCGACCGACTCGCGGGCGAACCGGCGGGCGACAGGCCGTCCGAGCAGGCGGAGGGCGTACGTGGAGACGGCCGCCCCGAGCGCGAGGAACAGGACGACCACGACGATGGCGACCCCTGGAACGGCGAGCGCCGACTGGTACGCGTCGGCTAGCCCGTCCAACAGGTTCGTGACGGCCGTCGCGATCGGCGTCGCGGTCGCGATCGCCGCGGTCGTCCCCGAGTGCATATCGCGGGCGTCGGCGCCGGCCCGAAAAAGCGTTCCCCTCACGCGGTCCGCGTGGCGACCGCCGCGTGGCCGATCGACTCCGGCCGGAACGCCCGGTACTGCTAACACGGAACCGATCGAATCGAGTGACATGAGCCGTCACGCCGAGCCGACGACGTTCCACGTCGCGACCGATCGAGAGCCCGCAAGCACCGTCATCGCGGGGTTCTCCCAGTACGGGCTCGCGGGCATGACCGCCGTCGACTTCCTGGTCGATCACCTCGATCTCGAGGAGACCGGACACCTCCGTGCGGAGGGCCTCCCGACGATCACGCCGTTCGAGAACGGCCGACCGCGACACCCGACGCGGCTGTTCTCCCGGGAGGACCTCGACGTGACCCTGCTCGTGGGGGAGCTGTTCGTCCCGAACTCGCTCGCGGAGCCGTTCTCGCGGGCCGTCCTCGACTGGACCGAGCGGGCGAACGTCGACGAGATCGCCGTCCTGTCGGGGGCACCGTTCCCCCACGGCCCGGCGGAGCACCGCGCGTTCTACATCGCCAGCGATGACTACCGGGCCGCACACTTCCCGGACGACGACCCCGCCGGCGGTGACGATCCTGCTGCCGGTGCTGGTCCCGCCGGCGGTGACGATCCCGCCGAAGTTGCTGCACCGGACACGCCCGAGGCGGCGGACACGGGTCTCGTTCGACCGATGATGAACGGCTTCCTCGACGGGACGAACGCGGCGTTGATGGCCCGATCGATGGAGTCCGATCTCCGCTGCTGTGTGTACGTCACGCCCGTCCACCCGCAGATACCGGATGTCGACGCCGCGATCCGACTCGTCGAGGCGGTCGAGGAGGTGTACGGGCTGAGCGTCGACACCGGTCCCCTCGAGGCGTTCGCGTCGCAGGTCGGCGAGTACTACCAGTCGCTCGCCGAACGGCTCGAGGAGCACGCCGACGAGGAGCAGCCGTCCGACCGGATGTACATGTAGTCGGAGGAACGCGCCGGAGGAGCACGCCGCGATCCGACCGACACGACAATACGCCCTTTCGAAAACGGGTACTACTCGTTCTTCAGTAAAACCCTTAGGGGCGGGTGCAAACAGGGACATATGACCGACGATCTCAGGACGACGATGGAGCGGGTCGGCGAGCGGTTCAATCTCGGGGAATACGAGATCGACGCCTACCTCGCGGTGTTGGAACACGGCGAGCTCACGGCGTCGGAGATCGCCACCGAGACCGACATCCCGCAGCCGCGCGTGTACGACACGGTCCGGAGCCTCTCGGACCGCGGACTGGTGGAGCTTCGGGAGTCGCGCCCGATGAAGATCGTCGCGGTCGACCCCGACGAGGCGTTCGGGGACATCCGCTCGTCGCTGTCGGAGATGGTCGACGAACTGGAGGCACGCTACACCGCACCGACCCGAGACACCGAGGCGGTGTCGCTTGTGAAGTCGCGCTCGACGATCCTCCGGTACCTCGAGGAGGTGATCGAGTCGGCCGAGTACGAACTGGCCGTTTCGCTGACGCCGGACCTGCTCCGTCGGTTCCGCGAGGCGCTCGAACGCCGCGTCGACGACGGCGTCGCCGTCGAACTGCTCGTGACGCCGGCCTCGCGGGCCCCGTCGCTCGCGGAGTTCGACTACGACGCGGTCGCGACCGAGACGCGGAGCCGCCGCGGGATCACGACGCCGGTCATCGCGGTCGCCGACGGCGAGTACTCGGTGTACGCGACGCAGGACGCCCTCCGGGACGACCGCGACCGCTACGGGGTCATCTTCAACCGCTCGGCGCTGGGGTTCCTCGTGAGCGGCTTCTTCGGAACCGTCCTATGGTCCACCGCCGAGACCGTTGCGACGGACGCCGAGGAGCGCCCGTTCCCCCGCACGTACGCGTCCATCCGCCGAGCGGTGAAGGACATCCACGAGGTCGGCGGCGAGTTCGAGGCGACGATCTCCGGCCGGGACGTGGAGACCGGAAACGAGATCCGCGTCGAGGGCCCCGTCGTCGATTACGAGTACGACACGTCCGAGCAGGTCGCCTCGTTCACCGTCGACGACGCCGACGGCGGCCGCGTGAGCGTCGGCGGTCTCGTCGCCGCCTTCGAGGACGTCGAGGGTCAAGAGATCGAGCTCCGGCAGCAGTAGTCGAGCCACGGTGCCGGTAGTCGGACTGCGGCACTGGCAGCCGGGTTGCAGAGCCAGTAGTCGATCGGTCCGGCTCTGAACTGTCGGCCGACCCCGCCGACGCGGAAACGGCGGAAACCGACAAGTATGTCCGCTCCGACATGGCACCCGATGGAGCTCTCCTGGTCATCGCTGTCGGACGATATCGCCCCGACGACCGTCCTCATCGTCGGCTTCCTGCTGTTCGTGTTCCCGGAGCCGGCGACCTCGGCGTTCGGAGCCGGGCTGTTGCTGTTGGGCGCGGCGTGGTGGTTCTACGAATGGGATCGACCGTGACCGGCGTCCCCCGTCGCGCGACTCCCGCCGCGAGCAAGCGCCGTCGCCCGGAGATCAGATGTCGACAGTGAACGGCACGTAGTCGGGCGCGCGAGCGGCCATCGCGCCGAACAGGTCCGCGACGGCGACGAGGTCGGCGGCGTCGATCACCTCCACGGGCGTGTGCATGTACCGGTTCGGAATGCCGACGTTCAGCGAGGGGATCCCCCCGCGGCTGGTGAAGAACGCGTCGGCGTCGGTCCCGGTTCGGATGCCCGCCGCCTGAAGCTGGGAGTCGATGCCGTCGGCGTCGGCGGCCGCGCGCGCCAACTCGACGACGCGGGGATGGTTCGCGGACCCGCGGGCGATGACCGGCCCGGCGCCGAGCTCGACCGGCCCGCGGTACTCGTCGTTCACGTCGGGGTTGTCCGTCGCGTGGGTCACGTCCGCGGCGACGGCGACGTCCGGGTCGAGGTCGAAGCCGATCATCTCCGCGCCGTTGAGACCGATCTCCTCTTGGACGGTCGAGACGGCGTACACCGTCGCGTCGACGTCCGCCTCGACCGCCCGCCGGAGCCCCTCGGCGACGGCCCACGTGCCAACGCGGTTGTCCATCCCGCGCGCGGATATCCGGTCGCCGTGGAGGTCGTGGACCGTCGAGGAGAACGTCACCGGGTCGCCGACCTCGACCAGTTCCCTCGCCTCGGCCTCGCTCGCGGCGCCGACATCGACGAACTGTTCGGCCACGTCCTCGATCTCGTCGTCGGCGCGGTCCCGGAGGTGGATGGCGGTCTGCCCGATCACGCCGTGTACGGGCCCGTCGGCTGAGTGGACCGTGACGTGTTGCCCCTTCGAGACGGTCCGATCCGAGCCGCCGACGCGGGTGAGTCGAAGGAAGCCGTCGTCGGTGATCCGGCGGACCATGAACCCGATCTCGTCGGCGTGGCCGGTGAACGCGATCCGCGGGCCGTCGCCGTCTCCCTCGTGGACCGCGACCGTGTTGCCGTAGGCGTCGGTCCACACGTCGTCGGCGAACTGCCGGACGTAGTCGGCCCAGACGCGCTGCCCGTCGGTTTCGAACCCCGATGGAGACGGAGTCGTGAGAAGGTCGTCGAGAAATGCCCTGCGAGGTGCGTCCATACCGATGCTCCGGTGATCCTCGCCAATGAAGGCGCCGGTCGGTGCTGCCGAGGTCGCCGCCGGCGTGCCCCTGACCGGGGGAGCCGGATCGGCCGACGCCGACACCATCCAAACCACTAACAGGTCTCCGAGCGAAGATCCTCGTATGGCAGACATCACGATGTTCGAGCTGCACTTCCACGACGACATCGGCCTCGGTCGCCCCGCCGCTGGCGGCGACGTGGCGGACGACGACGCGCGTTCGTCGGGAGACACGGACGCCGACGAGGAGGCGTCATCGGGATCGGGGCTCGGTCGGATCGTCGTCGCGCTCGCGGCGGTGGCGCTGCTCGTCCTGCTCGGCGTCGGCGCGAAGAAGCTGCTGAGCGACGATCTGGAGCCGATCGAGGAACTGGAGGGGTTGGACGAGGAGGAGTGAACCGCTCCGAGGGGGACTGACTCGCTCCGAGACGGTCAGAGTTCCTCCCGCGGTTACGCCGGTCGGTCGTCGAGGACGCCGACGCGGTCGGCGGCGTAGCCGAACAGGTCGGCGTAGCCGTACGGCGACATCAGCGCCGGATAGAACGACTCGTCGGCCGTGAACACCTCGCCGTCGGCGGCGGCGAAACGCTCGCCGACGGCCACCTCGGTGAAGTTCTCGACGAACACCTCGTACTCGTCGGCCTCGGGCTTCGGCACGGGGTCGATGAGTTCGAACACGTCGACTGTCGCGCTCGGGTCCGCACGCCGCTCGTCTTCGGGATGGCCGCCGTCGGCAGCGGGTTCGGCCGCGCTATCTACGGACGCCGCCACCGGGAGCGCGCCGGTCGCCGCGAGGAAACCGCGCACCAGTCGGTAGCCGTTCTCGGCGGCGGCGTCGGTTCCCTGCAGGCCGCACTCGACCTCGATCGTGTGCGGATGCTGGATGAGCCGCCCCTCGGCGAGCCCCTCCGTCTGCAGCAGCTTCGTCACCGGAAGATGCGGGACGATCGCGCGGGCGATCTCGTCGACGGTCTCGGCGACCGCGAACGGCTCGTCGGTCGACTGCGTCGAGTGGAGCGCGAGCACCGTACACCCCTCGAGTTCGGTCAGGAGGTGATGTGCAAGCTGTGATTCGTGGGTGTCGCCGTTCGGATCCCCCGGAAACGCGCGGTTCAGGTCCTCCTCGGTGTAGCGGACGCCCGCCTCGATGGCCGCCTCGTTCGCGACGATCAGCTTCACCGGACGTTCCACGTCGGGGTCGGCCGCGAGCAGCCGGTCGACGGCTCGCGGTCCGCACGGCTCGTCGCCGTGGATCCCGGCGACGACGGCCACCTCGGGAACGCCCTCGCCGAGCTGGTAGACTTGCATACCGGTTGTGGATCGGGAACGCATTTGAGCGGCGCGGTTCCGGAGCCGTCGCGTCAGGGCTTCGAGGGGCGATCGTCGCCGTCGCCGGGAGCGGCGTCGGCACCGACGGGCCACAGCCCCGTTGCCCCGGCCTCGGCGACCGCGACGAGCAGGTCGACGGTCGCCGCGAGGTCGTCGACGTGGGCGGTCTCGACCGTCGAGTGGTGGTACCGAACCGGGATCGAGACGGCGCCGACCGGCGTCGATCCCGCGGCCGTCTGGAGCGCGCCCGTGTCGGTGCCGATGTTCGCGGCGACCTCGCGCTGGAACGAAACGCCGCGGTCGTCCGCGAGCGCTTCCAGGCGCTCGACCACGGCCGGGGTCGGCACGACGGTCGCGTCCTTGCGCTTGATCGCGACGCCGTCGCCGAGCGTCGTCACACGGTCGGCTGCGTCGACGCCGGGGACCGCCCGTTCGAGCGTCCCGTCGACCGCGATCGCCACGTCCGGGTCGATGTCGACGCCGACGCCCTCGGCCCCGCGGAGGCCGACCTCCTCCTGCGTGGTCGCGACGTAGTGCACCGTCGCGTCGGGGTCGGCTCGAGCGGCCGCCCGGAGCACCGCCCACACGCCCGCGCGGTCGTCGAGCGCCTTGCCGCTCACGCACTCGCCGATGCGCTCGGTGGGCGCGCGCATCGTCACCACGTCGCCGACGGCGACGCGCTCGCGTGCCGTCTCGCCGTCGAGCCCCACGTCGATCGCGACGTCCTCGACGTCCTGTTCGGACTCGGTGTCGCGGACGTGCGCCGGGATCGCGCCGATGACGCCGTCGATCGGATCGTCACCAGCGTCGGCGTGGAGTCGGACCCGAGCCGAGCGGAGGATCTCGGGGTTCCAGCCGCCGAGCGCGCTGACGTGGACGAACCCATCGTCGCCGACGTGGCGAACCATGAACCCGATCTCGTCCATGTGCGCGGCGATCAGGAGTTCCGGGGCGTCGTCGTCGCCCTCGACGGTGCCGACGACGTTGCCCAGGGCGTCGGTTCGGAGGCGGTCGACGCGCCCGTCGAGTTCGTCGACGACGAGCTCGCGCGGTTCCGTCTCGAAGCCGACGGGGCCGTGAGATTCCGTGAGATCACGGAGCAGGTCGAATCCGTCCATATCGGTCGGTCCGCCCGCGTGGCGAAAAGCGCGGGGGTCGCGGCCGTCGGGGGTGGTGTCCGGACGAGACGGCCGGAACGGAACGCCGCCCCTCGGTCAGTGTTCCAGCGACTCGACGTACTCGTAGTCCGCCTCGTAGGCGGTCGCGCGCTGGCCGTCGAGTGCTATCTCCCAGCCGTCGAGGGCGGCCGGGTCCTCCAGTGCGCGACGGAGGGTCTCGCGCACGTCGTCGACGGCGACGCCGTAGAAGTCGCCCGGGACCCCGTGAAGGTACTGCAGCGCCGTCTCGAAGAGGCTGCGCATGCCGTCGTCGTCCTCGAAGTCGACGTGCTTGTACGCGCCGGCGGCAACTTGAACCATCCCGTGGAGGAACGCGCTCTCGACCGAGCCGCCGCCGTAGTTGTACCACTCGTCCTCGAAGCAGTCGTGCGATTCGTGGTAGTCGCCGGCGTTGAACAGCCGGACGCCGTGTTCGGTGGCTCGCCGGAGGGTGGCGTGCTCCCAGACGCGCTCGTCGGCGCGCCAGCCGGTCGGGTTCCCCAACGGCGGCGCGACGCTCAGATCGCGCGTGTGGTCGTCCATGTCGTCGGATCCGCGCGCGACGGAGGTAACACCATCGCCCACGACGGACCGCCGTCCATTACGACGCTCCACGAGGAGCACCGGCCGGGACGGCGCGTCACAGCGGTCGTGAGTCCGACGAACGGTTTTACGTCGTCGGCGCCGAAGGACGCGTACCCGATGGCTCTACTGCGACGAGTGGCGGCGTGGGTGCGGTCGGTCGGCGGACGAGCCCGTCACGACGCGGCCCGAACGTGGCGCGTGCTGAGCGATCCGGGCGCGCGCCCGGCCGTGCTGTACGCGATCGCGCTCGCTGCCGCGGGGATGAGCTTCCTCCTGTTTCTCGCGGGCGACGGCGGGACCCCGGACGGAGTGGAGTTCGGACTCCTCCTGGGCTCGTTCGGAACCGTGTTGTACATGTCGCTACGGCAGGCGGGGTCGGCGCCGCGACGGGGACGCTGACGCGCCGACCCCCGTGGAAAATCGGAGCATTAACCCGCCGGGGAGTCGTCCCCGGAACTGCGTGCGAGGGTAGCCAAGCTCGGAAACGGCGGCGGACTCAAGATCCGCTCCTGTAGAGGTCCAAGGGTTCAAATCCCTTCCCTCGCATCGCCGGGGTTTATCCCCGTGATGCGGAAGACGCTCGCGGAGCGCTCTTCCCTCGCAAAACTCATTCGGAACAGTGGTGAGCGACAGGAGCACCGCAGACTCAAGATCCGCTCCTGTAGAGATCTCGTGAGCGTAGCGAACGAGAGCAGGGAAGACGCAGCGTGAGCGAGACGCGGTCGAACGAAGTGAGGCCGCAGTCGAGCGAGCGACCGTCCTCCCGTGGTCCAAGGGTTCAAATCCCTTCCCTCGCATCGCCGGGGTTTATCCCCGTGATGCGGAAGACGCTCGCGGAGCGCTCTTCCCTCGCAAAACTCACTTCGAAGCCGACACCAGTTCCACGGAGCGGTGGCTCTCCCGACTGCGAGGTGTGAGAAGGCGCTCCGCCGTCGTCGTATGCTGTCGTTACGCTCCGCCGTCGGTCGCGACGCCGAGCAGTTCATCGGCGACGCGGCCGGCGGCCGCCGGATCCGGACGCGCGCCGTCGCGAACCTCGTCGCCGAGGACGGCCGCGAGGTCGGCGACGTCGTCGCCGTCCCCGGCGGCGTGGACGCGCTCGAACGCCGGACGATAGCCGGCCGCACAGCGTCGGCCGCCGTCGGTCGTCGTCGCGTCGATGACGTACTCGATCTGTCTGACCGCCTCGCCTGGGCGCATACACTATTCGTCCACGTACGTCCCCTTAACTTCGGCCTGAGTCGTATTCGAGTAAACAGTCATCGCGGTCGCTCCCGGTCGATATCGGCGGTCGCAGCCGAGGCGGTACTCGCGTTCGAGTGATCGATCCTGCGGGACACCAGCATCTCACGGGAGGCGCCTGCGCATCGCGTCGAGATACTCGGCGGCGACCGTCGGATCGTCGGCCGCGAGGTCGGCAACGCGGTCACAGCCGTGGACGAGTCGCTGCGTGTACTCGTCGTCGGACAGCTTGTTTCGAGCGACGGTTCGTGCCGTTTCGACGGCAGCGACCGCGTCCTCGGCGCGTCCCTCGCGGACGGCGAGGCGGGCAGCCTCGACCAACTGCGTGAGCACCGACTCGACGTCCGCCGGAAGCTCATCCGGATCCACGGGCGCCGGAAGGCGTGCCGTGTCGCGCGTCTCGTCCTCGTCGTCGTCGGACACGTTCGGGAGGTCGCCACACACGAGAATAAAACTCCCGCGAGGGTGACCGAACCGGCGGCCGCGGGTCGGTCGGCGAACCGGCCCGCAGTCGCGGCGGCGACCCACCGCCACGAGCCGATGCGCTGTCAGGAACCGACGGCTATTCCGGGCTGGTGTTCGAGCGAACGCGCATGACAGCGCAGGGGGCCGACGACGGGGCCGATCGGGCGGCGGTCGCGGAGGCAGCCGCGCGGGCGGGAGCGGCCGTCGCGGGCGAGCGGTTCCGCGACGGCATTCACGTGGAGCACAAGGACGGAAAGACGGACGTGGTGACGGAGGCTGACCGGGCGGGGCAGCGAGCCGTCATCGAACGGATCCGCGAGGCGTTCCCGGACGACGCGATCGTCGGCGAGGAGGAGGACGAGCTGAAGTCGGTGCCGGACACCGGCGCCGCGTGGGTGATCGACCCCATCGACGGGACGAACAACTACGTCCGGGACATCAGGGCGTTCGCGACGGCGGTCGCCGCCGTCGTCGACGGGGAGCCCGTCGCGGCGGCGAACGCGCTGCCCGCGATGGACGACGTGTACGTCGCCGACGCCGACGCGACGTATCGCAACGGGACGCGCGTGACCGTCAGCGACCGAACCGACCCGGAGACCGCGGCGGCGACGCCGACGGTCTGGTGGGACCTCGACGCCCGCGACGAGTACGCCCGCGCGTGCGCCGAGATCGTGGAGCGCTTCGGCGACATGCGGCGGTTCGGCTCCGCGCAGGTGACGCTCGCGATGGTCGCGGAGGGCGCGCTGGACGCGACGATCACGAACGTCGACTGCAACCCCTGGGACACCGTCGCCGGCGTCCACATGGTCCGGACGGCCGGCGGGACGGTGACGGATCTCGACGGCGACCCGTGGCGCCACGACTCGGTCGGACTGGTCGCCTCGAACGGGGGCGTGCACGGGGAGGCGCTCGCGGCCGCGCGTGCGGTTCGGTCAGTGGCCGAGGAGTAACGCTTCGGGTCAGCGGGCGCCGGTCACGGGAACCCAAACCGCAAAGGTGCCGAGGCGGCAGAAGCCGCTATGGAACTCGACGACACCGACCGGGAGATCCTCCGAATCCTTCAGGAGGACGCGCGGACGCCGTTCAGCGAGGTCGCGCGCCGCATCGACATGTCGAGCGCGACGGTCCACGACCGCGTCTCGCGCATGGAGGAGGCGGGCGTGCTGCGGGGCTACCGCGCGGACGTCGACCCGAAGGCGCTGGGCTACGGCGTCTCCGCGTTCGTCGGGCTGCGGGTACAGCAGGGACACGAGGAGGAGGCGCTCGAAACGCTACGTGCCGTCGAGGGCGTCCGCGAGGTCCACCTCACGACCGGCGAGTACGACGTGATGATGCGCGTGTACGCCGAGTCGACGGACGACCTCCGCGACCTGATGTTCGGACAGATCGCGACGATGGACGGGTTCGACCGGTCGCAGACGATGGTGATCCTCGGAACCGACTACGAGGAGCCGGGCGTGCCGATCTGATCGGAGCCGCCCATCGGCGCCGTCGTGGCCCCACACGGCACACCGACAGCACTACACGCCACACGCCCGCCACCGATCCAGCATGAAGGCGATCAAGGACAGCGTCCACGACTACATCACTCTCGACCCCGTCGCGCAGGACCTCCTCGACACGCGGACCCTCCAGCGGCTGCGCCACATCAAGCAGCTCTCCACCGTCCGACTCGTCTATCCCTCCGCCTCCCACACCCGCTTCGAGCACTCGCTGGGCGTGTATCACCTCGCCGACCGCGCGCTCGAGTACCTCGGCGTCGACGGCGACCGTGCACGCCACCTCCGGGCGGCCGCCCTGCTCCACGACGTCGGGCACGGCCCCTACGGCCACCAGACCGAGGAGGTGATCCGCCGGCGCACCGGCGTCGATCACGACGAACTCGGCGGTCTCCTCGGCGACACCGACGCGGGCGAGGTGCTCCGCGAGCACGGTCTCTCGATCGACCGCGTCGCCGCGATCGTCCGCGGCGAGGGCGAGTTGGGCCAGCTCGTGTCGGGGGAGCTGGACGTCGACCGGATGGACTACCTGGTGCGCGACGCCCACCACACCGGCGTTCCCTACGGCACCATCGACCACGAACGGCTCGTGCGAGAGTTGAAATACCAGGACGGCGCGCTCGTGCTCGCGGAGGGGAACGTCCAGACGGCCGAGTCACTGCTGCTCGCGAGGGCGCTCATGGACGCGACCGTCTACCGCCATCACGTCTCCCGCGTCGCCGGCGCGATGCTGGAGCGGGCCTCCGAACAGCTGCTCGAATCGGACGCCGGCATCGACGTGGAGCGGTTCCGCCGGATGGCCGACCACGACCTGCTGGTCGCCCTGCGCGAGCACGTCCCCGCGCTCGGCGAGCGGATCGAGTACCGCGACCTGTACAAGCGAGCGGTCTGGACGGACCTGTCGGGGACGCCGGCGGACGTGGTCGAACTCGACCACGGCGACGAGCGCGCGGCCGAGCGCGAGATCGCAGGCCTCGCCGGCGTCGACGACCGTGAGGTGATCGTCGACGTGCCCGGCCGGCCGACGTTCACGGAGGCCGGCAGCCGCGTGGTGGTCGACGGCGTGCCACAGCGGCTGGAGAACGCCTCCGAACTCGTCTCGGGGCTGCGAGCGGCCCAGCGCGCCGGGTGGCGGATGGGCGTGTACGCGCCCGCCGAGCACACCGACGCCGTCGCCGCCGCCGCCGAGGAGGTGATCGGCGTGCGTGCCGGCCCGATCCGGGATTGACCGCCGATAGCGAACGCAACCGCCCGCGGTGGCGATGGACGTTGACCGACGGGAGGCGACGACTCGATCGCATCGCCCACAGTTTATCAACGATGCCGGCGAACCCCGGCGCAATGACGACGATCAAGGACTCCGTCCACGACCACATCTCCGTGGACGGCGTCGCGGCGGACCTCCTCGACACGGGGCCGGTCCAGCGGCTCCGCCGGGTCGCCCAACTCGGGACGGTGAAGCTGGTGTACCCCTCCGCGAACCACACCCGCTTCGAGCACTCGCTGGGCGTGTACCACCTCGCCGACCGCGCGCTCGACTCGTTGGGTGTGGGGGGCGTCGAGGCGGAGCGCGTCCGCGCGGCCGCGCTGCTGCACGACATCGGCCACGCGCCGTTCTCCCACAACGTCGAGGAGCTGATCCACCGCCAGACCGGCCTGTATCACGACGACGTGACGGACCTGCTCGTCGACACCGAGATCGGCGACGTGCTCCTCGACAACGATCTCGACCCCGAACGGATCGCGGGGCTCATCGCCGGCGAGGGGCAGTACGGCCAGTTGGTGTCGGGCGAGCTCGACGTGGATCGGATGGACTACCTGGTGCGCGACGCGCATCACACCGGCGTTCCCTACGGCACTATCGACCACGAGCGCCTCGTCCGCGAGCTGACGTTCGCCGACGGCGACCTCGTGCTCGACGAGGGGAACGTTCAGACCGCCGAGTCGCTGTTGATGGCGCGCGCGTTGATGACGCCGACCGTGTACGCCCACCCCGTCGCGCGCATCTCGAAGGCGATGCTCCGCCGGGCGACCGAGCGCCTGCTCGCGACGCCGGACATCTCCGCCGACCGCGTCCGCCGGATGGACGACTACGACCTGATCAGCGCCCTGCGGATGACCCCCGAAACGGAGACGTTCGCCGATCGGTACGACCGACGCGACCTGTTCAAACGCGCCGTCTGGGCGGAGTACGACGACACGCCCGCCGCGCTTCGCGAGGCCGACCACGAGCGGGTCCGCGATCTGGAGGCCGACATCGCCGAGCGCGCCGCGGTCGACGCGTCGGAGGTCGTCCTCGACGTGCCCGCGGAGCCGTCGATGGCGGAGTCGACTTCGGAGGTGCTCGTCGGGGGGGAGGTTCGCCGGCTCGGCGACCACTCGCCGCTCGTGACCGCCCTGCGAACCGCGCAAGAACAGCAGTGGCGCATGGGGGTGTACACCGTCGCCGACGCGACCGACCGGGTGGGGAAGGCGGCCGTCGACGTGCTCGGGCTCGACATCGAGGGGACGCTCGTCTCGGACGTGCGCCAGCGCGTCCACGCGACGCTCGACGAGTTCGAGTCGGACGCCGCGGGGGCGAGCAGATGAGCCGCGATCGGGACGGCGATCCGACGACCGACGGCGGGACCCCCGACGCTCCGGGCGCCACCACCTACGAGGGGACGATCCTCGTCGGCCGCGACTTCGAGGCCGTCGAAGGTCGCCTCGTCGTCGAGGACGGAACGATCGCGGCGATCGAGGAGGCCGCCGTCGCCAGCGACGACATCCTCTGCCCGGCGTTCGTCAACGCCCACACGCACATCGGCGACTCCGTCGCGAAGGAGGCCGGGCGGGGGCTCGACCTCGACGAGCTCGTCGCGCCGCCGGACGGCCTGAAACACCGGATCCTCCGGAACACGAGCACCGAGGAGAAGGTGTCGGCGATGCGCCGTTCCCTGCGGTACATGCACGCGACGGGGACGATCGCCCACGTCGAGTTCCGTGAGGGGGGCGTCACCGGCGTCGAGGCGATCGAGGCCGCCGTCGACGGCCTGCCGATCGAGTCGGCCGTGCTCGGGCGCGAGACGGTCGACGCGATGGAGCACCCGTTCGCCGCCGGCTTCGGCGCCAGCGGCGCCCGCGACGCCGACTTCGACGCCGAGCGCAACGCGACCCGTCGGGCGGGGAAGCTGTTCGGCATCCACGCCGGCGAGCGCGACTCGCTGGACGTCGACGCGGCGATGGACCTCGACCCGGACCACCTCGTCCACATGGTCCACCCCGAGGAGACGCACCTCAGCCGCCTCGCGGACGCACAGTGGCCGGTCGTCGTCTGCCCCCGCTCGAACCTCGTCACCGGCGTCGGCGTGGCGCCGCTGCGCGACCTCCTCGACCGGACGACGGTCGCGCTCGGGACGGACAACGTGATGCTCAACAGCCCCTCGATGTTCCGAGAGATGGAGTTCGCCGCCAAGCTCACCGACGCCTCCGCCGTCGAAGTGCTACGGATGGCGACCGTCAACGGCGCCGCGGTCGCGGGCCTCGACTGCGGCGTCATCGAGGAGGGGCGTCCCGCGCGGCTGCTCGTGCTCGACGGCGACACCGACAACCTCGCGGGCGTCCGCGACCCCGTCCGCGCGGTCGTGCGCCGCGCCGGCGAGGGCGACGTGAAGGCGGTCGTTCCCTAGCCGACGTCTCCCGTCGCTCCCACCGGCGTCGGCATCGGTCCGACGGAACGCGTCGACACGCCCAAACCACGGGCGTCCGATGCGACGAGCATGGATCCAGACGACCTGCCGTCACCGGGGGCGACGCTGCGATACGAGCGAACGTTCACCGTCGAGGAGGTGGAGGCGTTCGCCGACCTCTCGGAGGACCGCGGCGAGCATCACGAGGTGCCGGACGACGACGGTCGACTGCTCGTCCACGGACTGCTGACGGCGACGATGCCGACGAAGATCGGCGGCGACCTCGACGTGCTCGCGCGGACGATGACGTTCGACTTCCACCGACCCGTCTACACCGGCGAGCGGATCGTCTGTGAGGTCACCGTCGAGACCGTCGACCGCGACGACGACGGTGACGACGGCCGCGCGGCGGTCGAGGCGGACGTCGTCTGCCACCGCGACGGCGACGAGGTCGTGCTCACCGGCGGGTTCGAGGGCGTCGTGTTGGGGTGAACGACCGGGTAGAGGGCAGGTCCGGGTCGTCGGAAGCGGCCCGGTGACGCCGGCGTCACCGACGGGCGCTTTGATGACGCGGGACCCCGTACGTCGCGTATGGCCTGCCCACACCTCGACTACCGCGAGTCGGACGGCGATCGGGCGTTCGACACCGCCCGCGCCTTCTGTACGGTCGCCGACGAGTTCGTCCAGCCGGTCCACGCCGACATCTGCACCGAGCGCTACGGGCTGGATCCGGAGTCGGACTGCGAGATCTTCCGCGAACACGCGGACCTCGAGTGGGACGAATGACCTACGAGGAGTACCTCGACGGCAAACCGGTCGTGATCACGGCGGCGCTCACGGGGGGCATTCAGGGGAAGGAGGCGCACCCGAACCTCCCGGAGACGCCCGCGGAGATCGCCGAGGCGGCCGCGGCGGTCGAGGAGGCCGGCGCGGCGGTCGTCCACCTGCACGCCCGCCGCGACAACGGCGAGCGCGCCTTTTCCACCGATCGCTTTCAGGCGGTGACCGACGCCGTCCGCGAGGCGACCGAGGACGTGATCGTCCAGCACTCGACCGGCGGCACCGCCGCGCCGGACGCCCTCCGCGCGGAGCCGCTGCGGACGGATCCCGTCCCGGAGATGGCGAGCCTCGACATGGGGCCGATGAACCGCGGCCGCCGCCTCACCAGCGAGAACACCCGAGACACCATCGACGGCCTCCACGCCGAGATGCACGAGCGGGGGATCAAGCCGGAGCTCGAGGTGTTCAACAACGGACATCTCAACGAGGCGTTCCGGATCCTCGACGACCTCGACGAGCCGCCGTACCTCAACCTCATCTTCGGGCCGGGCACGCTCGCGCCGCCCTCGCCCGCGAACCTCCAGCGAATGGTCGACCAGCTCCCCGACCGCGCGGAGTTCAACGTCATCGGGTTCGGCCCGCACCAGCTCCCGCTCACGACGCAGTCGCTGATCCTCGGCGGGCACGTCCGCGTCGGGCTCGAGGACAACAGCTACCTCCGGAAGGGTGAGCTGGCGACGAACGAGGCACTGGTGGCGCGGGCCGCCAGGGTCGCGGAGGAACTGGGCCGTCCGGTCGCGACCCCCTCGGAGGCGCGCGACCTGCTCGGCGTCGAGTCGCGACGCTGACCGGGGGACGGCGCGAGCCGCGAGCGGATGGCGGTTCAGATGACGAACACGAACAGGACGAACCCACCGAGGATGGACAGCGTCAGTACGAACTGCGCGAGCGAGGAGGCGAGCAGGCCGGCGACGGTGTACCCGGCGGCTCGGGCGGCTTCCATCGGTTCCTTTCCGGCGTACAGTTCCGCGCCGACCACGGCGACGGCGGTGCCGACGACGATCCCGAGCGGGCCGAGCACGAGGAACAGGGCGAGCGACGCCACGCCCGCGAACACCATCGTCGTCGTCTCGGCGCCGCCGGCCTTCGAGGCGAGCGCGCCCCCGAGGTGCTCGACGGCGAACGCCACCAGCCCGACGATCACGAACGCGGCGACCCACCCGACCCCCAACGAGGGCGACGACGGCGGCGCAAAGGAGTAGTAAACCAGGACGCCGGCGACCGAGAGCGGTCCCGCCGGGACCAGGGGCACGACGCTCCCGACGACGCCGGCGACGAGCAGCGCAAGCGCGAGGAGCATGACGAGGTCGACCATGGGTCGACACTAGCGGTCTGCGAGCATAAGTTCCGGCGAGCCCTCGACAGGCCGTGCGCTACTCGTACCGGTCGCGCTCGGCGAACGCAGTTTCGTCGCCGTAGCGGTCAACCAGCGGCTGGAAGGCACGGCCGAGACCTCGCATGCACTCGGCCGTCGAGACGTAGTCGAGTTCGTCGGCGACGCGCTCCCACTCACGCGCCTGCAACACCTTCCGGACGAGCAGGCGCTCCTCGCGGGCGCCGAGGTCGGCCTCGCGATCGAGCAGGTGTGCGAGCGCGAGCCGTCGGAACGGTCGCGGCGCCGCGTCCGCGAGGCCCGGCCCGTACGCCGCGGCGACAGTCAGCCGCCACTCGTACTCGGAGACGTCGACGGCGGCGGCGCCCGCGGCGTCGCAGGCGGACAGCGCGGCGCGGACCACGTCCGGATCGAGATCGCGCAGCGCGTCCGAGAGGACGCCGCCGATGCGCTCGCGGAACCACCGGGCGTGTCGACGCGCGAGCGCCCGTCCGTGATCACTCGTCGGGTTGACCATGAGCACCGAGTGCTCGCCGCTGGCGGCGTTGCGCGTGGTCGCGAGGTGGACCGTCCGGTAGCCGTTTACGGCCCAGAAGTCGAGCAGGTCGGGGGTCGCGCCGAAGCCGGTGCCGAGGTAGTCCACGTCGTCGCCGACCTCCTCGGCGATCTCGCCGAGCAGCGTCGAGCCGAGCCCGCGGCTCCGCACGGCGTGGTGCGTCGCGATGCGCATGACCCGCAGCCCCGTCGGCGCGGCCGCGTCCGGATCGCGAAGCTGGCTCGTCAACACGTCCGGGAGCATGTTCCCCCGGACGCGCTCCCCGTCGTACATCGCCTCCCGCGTCGCCGCGTCGAGCCCGCCCTCGCGCGCGAGCAGCGCGACCGAGACGACGTGTCCCTTGTCTGTCAGCGCCCGCACGGAGAGGTTCGGCGCGTCGAGCAGCCGCGCGAGGTCGTCCGGCTCGGTGCGGTAGTGCGCGAGCACGAGCAGCCCGAACGCCTCCGAGAGCAGGTGCTCGTCGGCGAGCAGGTCGTCCGCGTCGACGGCGCGGTAGTCGACGGTGTCGGGCGCCGCGTCCTCCACGGCGGCGTCGACGGCCGGACGGGCGTCGAGCATGAGCGCGCGGAACGCCCACCCCTCGACGGGGTCGCCGCGGGCGTACCGGATCGGGTCGTCCATCCGCACGTCGGTCACGCGGCGGTCGGACTCGTCGAGACGATCGCGAAAGCGGACCGAGAAGCCCCGCCCGGCACCCTCGTAGCCGTGGACGGTCGTGACGAACGCCGCCGCGGGGGCGTCGAGCAGGCCCGCGAGCAGCCGCACCGGGAGCGCGGCGGCCTCGTCGGCGATCGCGACGTCCGCGTCGCCGGCGGCGTCGGCCGCCTCCGCCGGCGGGAGATAGCGGATGCGTCCCCGGTCGGTCGCGCCCTCGGCTGATCCGAGCACTGACGACATGACTTCGATCCGGCGCTCCTCGTCGACCGAGACGTGTGCATCGAGATCCGCGAGCAGGACACGGGCGCGCTCGAACAGCGCACTTGCGCCGGCGAACGACGGGGCCGTGACGAGCACATCGCGCCCAGCAGCCGCGAGCGACGCCGCGGCGAGGCCGGCGGCGCTGGACTTCCCACGTCCGCGGTCCGCCTCGACGACGACGGCCGAGCCCGGCGTGCGAAGCCGCTCCAGCGACGAGAGCGCGCGCGACTGGTCGCGGGTGAGGCACGACTCGTAGGCGATGGCGGGAAACTCGGAGCTCGCCGGCGTCGTCGGTCCGGGCTCCGGCGGGGGCGCCTCGTCGCCGGTCAGGCCGTCGCGTTCGATCGCATCGGAGGTGTCGTCGTCCGGGGCGGCGTCAGCGTCGCCGGGGCCGACCCCGACGATCGCGACGCCCGGGTGCGTTCGGAGCGTGTCGACGAGTCGGGTCCGGAAGCGTCCCGACACGTCGTCGAGGCCGAACGGCGGCACCGCGAGCGACTCGTCGAAGTCGTCGCGGCGGTCCGGCCACTCGTCGAGCGGCGGCGCGAGCAGGACGTACAGCCCGCCGCCGTCGACGGCGCCGACCGACTGGCCGACGGCGTTGGGCGAGAACTCCGCGAACGCGTCGAGGATCACCGCCTCGCGGGTCGTCCCGAGCAGTCGCGAGGCGTGTTTGGGACGATGGCGCTCGAATCGGAACCCCTCGCGCGTCGACAGCAGCGTCGTCTCGTCGTCTGCGATCCCGGCGGCCTCGATAGCGGTGAAGGCCGCGTCGAGACAGTCGTCGCGCTCGCCGTGGAGCACGAGCAGGCGCCGCTGGTTCGTCCGGCGCGCCTCCGCGCGGAGGTCCGCCGCGAGCGTGGCGAGGGCGTCGCGTGTCACGTCCGTGGTGTCCGCGGGCCGGGGGCTTGCCCGTTTCGAACGCGGGCGGGAACTGCGCCACACTATCGTCAGCCTCTCGTCGCCGCCGGCGGGAGTTGCCGTATGGAGCCAGCCGATCTCACGCGCCGTATCGAGCCCGGGATGCCGGTGTATCCGGGCGACCCCGGCGTCACCGCCGAGTCGAGCGCGACGATGGACTCGGACGGCTACCGCGTCACCCACCTCTCGTTCACGACCCACGTCGGGACGCACATCGACGCGCCGGCGCACATGGAGCCCGATGGTGCGACGCTCGACGAGTACGGGATCGCGGACTTCAGGTTCGACGCGCGGCTGGTCGACCTCGCGGGCTCCGGCCGCGACTCCGGCGACGACCTCGGGCTCGGCGCGCGCGACGCCGTCACGCCCGCGATGCTCCCGGACGGTGACGACCTCGACGCCGACATCGACATGCTCGTCCTCCGAACCGGCTGGGGCGCGTACTGGGGCGACGAGCGCTACCTCGACCACCCGTACCTGAGCCCGGAGGCCGCACGTCACATCGCGGAGCTCGACTGCGCCGTCGGCCTGGACACGATCAACCCGGACCCGACGCCGACCGGGCGTGCCGGGGAGGCGAACGCTGAGCCCGAGGGCGTGCCCGCGCACCACGAACTCCTCGGCGCGGGGACGTTCATCGTCGAGAACCTGGACCTCCCGGCGGACCTCCCCGAGCGGTTCACGCTGCGCGCGTACCCGCTCCGCGTCGACGCCGACGGCGCCCCCGTGCGGGCGGTCGCCGAGCCGCCGGCGGGGCTTGACTGATCGGTATCGAGACCGCACCGTACGAGCGACGACGACGCCGTTCGGCGGTCGTACACTGCCGGGAAGTGTCGTGGTGGGGGCTCACACGGGCGCGAAGCATTGAACACGTTTATACCGCCATCCCGACTATCGATGGAGTACGACCTGCTCGGGGTCGTGACCCGCTCCGTCGTCAGGGATTTACGACCGGCGGAGGTGTCGAGCCACCGAGCGGGAAGCCACACAACAATGTCAGTCTACGTCGACTACGAGACTCCCGCGGACCTCGCGGAACGAAGCCTCGACGCGCTCGAGGTCGCCCGCGACACCGGTATCGTGAAGAAAGGAACCAACGAGACGACCAAGGCGGTCGAGCGTGGCAACGCCAAGCTCGTGTACATCGCCGAGGACGTCGAGCCCGAAGAGATCGTCATGCACCTCCCCGAACTCTGCGAGGAGAAGGGCATCCCCTACGTCTTCATCGAGACGCAGGACGATGTCGGCCACGCCGCCGGCCTCGAGGTCGGCTCCGCGGCCGCGGCCGTCACCGAGACGGGCGACGCCGAGGAGGACATCGACGACATCGCCGGGAAGGTCGAGGAACTGCGGTAAGCCACCATGTCCGCTGAAGAGCAAGAGAGCGGCTCCACGCCCGCCGAGGTCGTCGAGATCGTCGGCAAGACCGGGATGCACGGCGAGGCCATGCAGGTCAAGTGCCGCATCCAGGAGGGCGAAAACCAGGGCCGCATCATCACGCGGAACGTCCTGGGTCCCGTCCGGATGGGGGACATCCTCCAGCTGCGCGAGACTCAGCGCGACGCCGACTCCATCGGAGGTCAGTAAGCCAATGCCCCAGCAACGAGACTGCGACTACTGCGGCGCCGACATCGAGCCCGGCACGGGCACGATGTTCGTGAGCGTCGACGGCAGCGTCACGCACTTCTGTTCGGCGAAGTGTGAGAAGAACGTGGATCTGGGTCGCGAGGCCCGCGACCTCGATTGGACGGCAGAGGGTCGCGAATGAGCGCCGACGAGCGCACGTTCGTGATGGTCAAGCCCGACGGCGTTCAGCGCGGGCTCATCGGGGACGTCGTCTCCCGGTTCGAGCAGCGCGGCCTGAAGCTCGTGGGCGCGAAGTTCATGCAGATCGACGAGGATCTGGCCCACGAGCACTACGGCGAGCACGAGGGCAAGCCGTTCTTCGAGGGCCTCGTCGAGTTCATCACTTCCGGCCCCGTCTTCGCGATGGTGTGGGAGGGCGCGGACGCCACGCGGCAGGTCCGCAAGATGATGGGCGAGACCGACCCCGCCGACTCCGCCCCGGGCACGATCCGCGGCGACTTCGGGCTGGACCTCGGTCACAACGTCATCCACGGCTCCGACCACGAGGACGAGGGCGCCAACGAGCGCGAGATCGCCCTCTTCTTCGACGAGGACGAGCTCGTCGACTGGGACCTCGACGCCGCGTCGTGGGTCTACGAGGACGAGTAACGCGCCGACCGAACGGACGCGTCGCTCGACTGCGGGTTGCAGTTCCAGATTTTCCCGACCCCTCGAACCCGTAACGGCTGGTCCGCCCCCGTTCTTTTGGGTGCCCGACACGTACCGGATGTCGTGAAGCGACAGGCGTCCTCACTCACGACGGTCGTGTTCGGCCTCGCGGGGTTCGCGTTCCCCGAGCGCACCATCGACTACGCGAAGCGGCTCGTCCTCGCGGGGTACGAGAACCCGGAGGAACTGGAGCCGAGCGACTGGTACGTCTCGCTGACTCGCTGGAGCTCGCTGCTCGTCGCGATCGGCGCCCTGTTGGAGTTCCTCGTGGCGCGACGGGAGGCGACCGCCGGGCGGGCCACTGACAGCGACGACAGCGAGGGCGGAGTCGCCGGCGACGAATAGCGACCGCCCCACCCTCCCGTTCCCAACGACAGCATACAAGCCCGCCGCCGTGTTAGCTCGCCCATGGTCACGTTCCTCGCCGGCGGCACGGGCACGCCGAAGCTCTTGGACGGCGCCGCGGGCGTGTTCGATCCCGCCGAGACGACCGTCGTCGGAAACACCGGCGACGACGTGGAGATCGGCGGCCACCTCGTGTGCCCGGACGTCGATACGGTCCTGTTCCACGGCGGCGGCGTCCTCGACCGCGAGACGTGGTGGGGGATCGCCGACGACACGACCGAGACGCACGAGGAGCTCTCGCGGCTCGCCGATGCCGCAGGGCTCGGGACCGGTCCACGGTACCTCCCGGACGAGGCGCAGATCACGGGACGGGAGATCGCGCGCTGGCGCCGCTTCTCGGGCGTCGCGGAGTTCATGGAGATCGGCGACCGCGACCGCGCCGTCCACGTCACTCGAACCTCGCTGCTCGACGAGGGGTACACCCTGACCGAGGTCACTCGGACGCTCGCCGAGGCGTTCGGCCTCGACGTCGACCTGATCCCGATGAGCGACGACCCCGTCGCGACGATCGTCCACACCGAGAACGGCTCGATGCACTTCCAGGAGTACTGGGTCGCGAACCGGGGCGAGCCGGCCGTCGAGGACGTCGAGTTCCGCGGAGGCGACGCCGCGTCCGCGACCGACGCGGTCCGCGCGGCGCTGCGCGACGACGTGGTGATCGGCCCCTCGAACCCCGTGACGAGCATCGGGCCGATGCTCGCGGTCGACGGCGTCCCCGAGGCGCTCGCCGAGGCGACCGTCGTCGCCGTCTCGCCGTTCGTCGAGGACCGGGTGTTCTCCGGCCCGGCGGCCGACCTCATGCGCGGCGTCGGCCGCGAGCCGAGCACCGCGGGCGTCGCCGACGCGTATCCGTTCGCGGACGCGTTCGTGCTCGACGACGACGACGGGACGGACCTGGACCGACCGGCCGTCCGGATCGACACACGGATCGACGACGCCGCCGACGCCGAGCGCGTCGCACGCGCCTGTCGGGAGGCGCTGGAGGTGGCCGGGTGACCGGAGACGGCAACGACCCCGACAGCGACGGGCGCGGCGCGGACGGGGTCACTGCGGCCACCGCGGCCGACCTCGGGATCGACCCGCCGCTCGCGCTCGCGAGCCTCTCGGGCGACTCCGACGCCGCGTGGGCCCGCGCGGCCGATCCCGAGGCAGGCGCCGCGTTCCTCGGCGGGATCGCGCTCGACGCCGAGAGCCGGGAGGCCGCCCGCGCGATGGTCGACGACCGCGACCGGGCGGAGTTTCTCCCCGCGGACCCGCTGGCGTGGATCGCCGACCAGCTCGACGCGCTCGCGGACGCTGACCTCCGCGCCGGGGCGAACGTCCGCGCGACGAGCGCGGCAGCGATCCGGGAGGCGGCCGCCGTCTGCGCCGAGCGCGACGCGGTGATAGAGGTGAACGCCCACTGCCGGCAGGCGGAGCTGTGCGCCGTCGGCTGCGGCGAGCGCCTGCTCGCGGACACCCGCCGCCTCGCGGAGTACGTCGCCGCCGCGGCCGGAGCCGGGGGCGACGTGAGCGTGAAGGTCCGCGCGGAGGTCGACGGCGTCGACCTCGCCGACACCGCGCGGGCGATATCGGACGCCGGCGCGGACGCGATCCACGTGGACGCGATGGACTCCGAGGCGGTGGTGGGCGAGGTGAAACGCGCGGCGCCCGAACTGGTCGTGATCGCCAACAACGGCGTTCGCGACCGCGGGAGCGTCCGGGAGTACCTCGCGTTCGGCGCCGACGCGGTCAGCGTCGGGCGCCCCAGCGACGACGAGCGCGTGCTCCGCCGGGTCAGGGCGGCCGTCGACGAGGGGGTCCGCGGCGCCGGAGCGGAAGGGTCAGGTCCCGAGGCGGACGGCGTCGACGCCGACCCGCCGGGGGTGTCGCGGTGACCGACGGAAGCGTCGGGGCGGCCCCCCTACGACGAGGGCCGGCAGCGAACGCCGAGTTGGCCCTCCTGCTGGAGGTCGCCGGCACGCCCAAGCCCGGCAACGTCGACCGCGCACGCGACCTCGCGGACCTCCGGTTCGAACAGTTCCTCGCGGGCGCCGTCGGCGCCCGACCGGGACTGGAGCGGGCCGCCGAGGGCGACGCGCTGGGGGCGGCGTTCGAGACGGCCGTGGGAGGGATGAGCGAGCAGTCCGGCGGCAACACCCAGTTCGGGTGTCTGCTCCTGTTGACGCCGCTCGTGCGCGCGGCCGCGGCCGACGACCGTGCGCTCGGCCCCGACGGCGTCGCCGCGGCGTGCGAGGCGACGACCGTCGACGACGCGGCCGGCTTCTACCGCGCGTTCGAACACGTCGACGTGGCGGTCGCCGACCCGCCGGCGGGGATGGACGCCCTCGACGTGCGCCGCGGCGCCGACGCGGTGCCGGCGCTGCGCGAGCGCGAGGTGACGCTGTTCGACGTGATGCGCGAGTCGGCCGCGCCGGTCGACGAGCGGGGCACCCCCGGCGACGCGAACGCGAACGAGTGGGTCGGGGGGTTCCCCCGGACGTTCCGCGCCGCCGAAGCGATCCGCGCGGACGACGGGCCGATCGTCGACCGCGCGGCCCGCGCGTTCCTCGACCTCCTCGGGGAGGCCGAGGACACGCTCGTGCGAACCCAACACGGCACCGAAGTCGCTCGCGAGGTACGCGAGCGGGCGGCGAGGGTCGACTCCCTCGAGGAGGCCGACGCATGGGCCGCCGAGTTGGTCGAGCGCGGGATCAACCCCGGGACGACCGCCGACATCACGGCGGCGGCGCTGTTCGTCGCGCTCGAACGCGGGGTGTCGGTGTGAGCGACGGTCCCCCTGGAGGGGCCGACAACGGCGACGCCGACGGCGAGGCCGGCGGCGACGAAATGGGCGGTTGGCCGGTGACGCTCGCCGGCGTCACCGAGTCGGTGGTCGCGACGCTCGGCCCGAACGGGCTGTGGAACCTCGCCGCGCTCGGCCTCCACGCCCCCGAGCGCGACGGGCGCCCCGCCGACGCGCCGGTGCGGGCGCGGACGTGGGGTCGGACGCGAACGTGGCGGAACTTCAGCGAGCGCGGTGGCGGCGTCGTTCAGTTCGTGACCGACCCGCGGGACTTCGTCGACGCCGCGGCGACGGTCCGAGAGGAGGAGACGCCGGTGATCGACTCGGCGGACGCGTGGGCCGAAGTCGAGGTCGAGGAGGTCGACTCGGGCGAGCGCGGCGGCACCGAGTGGGTCGACTGGCATCTGCACGTGACCGACGCCGCCGTCGAGCGGACGGGCGTTCGGACGATCGACCGCGGGTTCGGCGCCGTGGTCGACGCGACGGTCGCCGTCTCCCGGTTGGACGTGCCGTCCTACGACACCGAGGAGCTGCTCGCGCGACTGCGGTACTTCGGGGACGTGGTCGATCGGTGCGGCGGACCGGCGGAGCACGAGGCGTTCGAGCGATTGCGCGAGGTGAGCGGGTGGGACGGCCGAAGCCACGGCGACGCGGACCGCGAGTAGCGACGGAGCGACAGCGCCAACCCGGAACGAACGCTTTTAGTTCGCGTTTCCTGTACGATCGAGCATGGCGATCAAACCGAAGTACGTCAAGCAGCTCGCGACGCTGCTCCTGGAGAAGTACCCGCAGTCGTTCAACACCGACTTCGAGACGAACAAGGAGAACGTCACGAAGCTGACCAACGTGGAGTCGAAGGGCGTCCGCAACCGCATCGCGGGCTACATCACGCGCAAGAAGGCCGGCAGCGCGGCGTCGGCGTAACTGGGTCGTCGAGTTCTCGCGCGAGCCGTGACCGGAGAGCGACGGCGTCGGCGCTCACAACCGACAGGTTGAACGACGCGGGCCGCCCGTCCCCGATATGTCGAGTTCATCGTTCGCGGACCGGCTGGGAACGTCCCCGGAGGCGGCGTACCTCGGGGGCGTCTCCGCGGCCGTGATCGCGATCGTCGCCGGGGCGCTCGCGTTCCCGGAGGCGGTGTACGACGGGTTCATCTGGCACTACTTCTGGGGGCCGGTGCAGGCGGACGCCAACTCCGCGGTGTGCGCGATCCGCCCCGGCAGCACCGTCGAGTACCTCTACTCCAGCGCGGAGTGTTCGGCCGCGGCCGAACCGGTCGCGTACCCCGGTTACACGCTGGTATCGGAGGTCGGATACGTCGTCATCCTGCTGGTCGCGCTCGCGGGCGTCTCGCTGCTGCTTCGCCGCCTGGACATCGCCCGGACGACCGACTTCTTCCTCGCGCTCGTCCCGCTGTTCGTCTTCGGCGGGGCCCTGCGCGTCGTCGAGGACGCCGACAACGCGATGTCGGACGCGTTGTTCCCGTACCCGTGGGACACGCTGATCATCAGCCCGTTCATCTACTTCACCGTCTTCGGGATCACGCTCGCACTCGTCATCGTGGCGGTCTGGCTGTCTCGCAGCGGGACGATCGACGGCATCGAACGCCCCATACTCCTGGGCGGGATCGCGCTCAACGTCGTCACGATCGGGTTCCTCGCCGCGCTCGCGGTGACGCCGGGGAACCCGGTCACGTTCTATCCGCAGGTGATCGGCGTCGTCCTCGTCGGCACCGCGGTCTCGACGGCGGCGACGTGGTACGCGACGAAGGCGTGGATCCCGTGGGTCCACTCCGGCACGGGAACGGCGGGCATCGTCGTTCTCGCGGCCCACGCGCTCGACGGCGTCGCGAACGTGATCGGCCTCGATTACATGGTCGCGCTGGGCGCCGGGCCGAACCTCGTGCCCAAACACCCCGTCAACCAGTTCATCGTCGACACGGCCGGCGCGGCGTGGCCGTTCCTCGTCGTGAAGCTCGTCGCCGCGGTGTTCGTACTCGCGATCTTCGAGGAGGAACTGTTCGAGGAGTCGCCGCGCTATGCGGTCCTGCTGCTCATCGCGGTAACCGCGGTCGGCATGGGTCCCGGCACGCGGGACATGCTGCGCGCGACGTTCGGGATCTGATAGAACGAACGACCGGAACGACACCGGAGCGATCTGATCCGGGTCGTATCCGACCCGATTTCGCCGGTCAGTTCTTCGGCGTGACGACCGCCCCGAGCGTCTGCGTCTCGATCGTGCCGTCGCGGATCAGAAACGTGTCCGTCGCGAACTCGTAGCTGTTGTCCGGCGTCTCCGCGTTCCAAGTGATGTACGCGATGTCGCCCTCGATGACCTGCTGGTCCTGTTGGAAGTCGACGCCGCTCTGCTCGAACTCCGCGAACAGGCCCTCGAACAGCGTCCGGATCTCGTCGAGGCCGTGGAACGACCCGTTCGTGTTCGTGACGACGACGGAGTCGTCGTCGTAGTCCGCCAGCATCTCCTCCATGTCCTGGTCCATGAACGCGTCTAGGTGGTGGTTGAGAACCGATTCGGTCGTGGCCGATGGACTGGTGGATGCCATGAATCAGTTCATCGGTTCGACAGCAACGGTGAACTGCGTATCGTCAGGAAAGCGTCGATTACCTATCAGGTGTGTCAGCCCGGACCGCGAGTCGCGAGCGGGTCGGTGCGGAGCTATTCGAGGACGACGAGCACGTCGCCCATGTCGACGGAGTCGCCCTCGCCGACGAGCACCTGACTCACGACGCCGCCCTTGTCGGCGACCACGTCGTTCTCCATCTTCATCGCCTCCAGCACGCACACCACGTCGCCGGCGGCGACCTCGTCGCCCTCCTCGACGTCGACCGAGAGGATGGTGCCCTGCATCTCGGCCGCGATCGCCTCGCCGTCGCCCTCGACGACGACCTCGTCGCCGCCGTCGTCCTCCTCGGCCACGTCGGGGCGCTCCATCCGCCCGGAACCGGAGCCGCCGCCGTTCGGCGTCGGGATCGCGGGCGCGCCGCGCTCCTCCAGGCTCACCTCGAAGCGCTTGCCGTTCACCTCGACGGTGAACTCGCGCTCGGTGGACTCCCCGTCGTCGGCGTCGGCGCCGGCGGCGTCGCCGGTTCCCCAGCGCTCCTGCGCCTCGGCGAACCGCGAGCGGTCGGCCTCCTCGTCGAGGTACTTCGTCGTGTGTTTGCCCGCGACGAACTGCTCGTCCGTGAGCATCAGCCGGTGGAAGGGGACGATGGTGACGACGCCCTCGATGTCGTACTCGGCGAGCGCCCGTTTCGAGCGCGCGATGCACTCCTCGCGGTCGCTCCCGTGGACGATCAGCTTCGCGATCATCGAATCGTAGTCCGTCACGAGGTCGTCGCCCTGTCGGAGGGCGTCGTCCATGCGGACGCCGATGCCGCCCGGCGGGTCGTACGTCTCCAGGCTGCCCTGGTTGGCCGGCGCGAAGTCGTTCGCGGCGTTCTCCGCGTTGATCCGGAACTCCATCGCGTGGCCCTCCAGTTCCACCTCGTCCTGCGAGAAGCCGATCTCCTCGCCCATCGCGACCCGTACCTGTTCTTTCACGATGTCGATGCCGGTCAGCTCCTCGGTGACGGTGTGCTCGACCTGGATCCGGGTGTTCACCTCGAGGAAGTAGAAGTTCGTGTCGGGGCCGAGCAGTTCGCCGTCCGCGCGGTCGGTGTCCTCCTCGACGAGGAACTCGACGGTGCCGGCGTTCGTGTAGTCGGCCGCGCGGACGCCCCGGCGGGCGGACTCGCCGATCTGCTCGCGCAGTTCGTCCGACAGCGCCGGCGACGGTCCCTCCTCGATCACCTTCTGGTGGCGCCGCTGGAGCGAGCAGTCGCGCTCGCCGAGGTGGCGGACGTTGCCGTGGTGGTCGGCGACGATCTGGACCTCGATGTGCCGGGGGTTCTCCAGATAGCGTTCGAGGTAGACGGAGTCGTTCGAGAAGTACGCCTCCCCCTCGCGCTTGGCCGACTCGAGCTGGTCGGCGGCCTCGTCGGCCGACTCGACCACCTTCATCCCTCGACCGCCGCCGCCGCCCTCGGCCTTGATCGCGACGGGGTAGCCGTACTCGTCGCCGAAGTCGGTGACCTCCTGCGGGTCGTCGACGGGGTCGGTCGTTCCGGGGACGATGGGGACGTCGGCCTCGTCCATGATCGTCCGGGCCTTCGTCTTCTCGCCGAGGGACTCCATCGCCTCGGCGTCCGGGCCGATCCACGTGATGCCCTCGGCGTCGCCGACCTTCGCGGCGAAGTCGGCGTTCTCCGCGAGGAAGCCGTATCCGGGGTGGATCGCGTCGGCCCCGGCCTTCCGCGCGGTCTCGACGATCGCGTCCTGATCGAGGTAGGAGTCGGCCGCGCGCGCCGGGCCGACGTTGTACGCCTCGTCGGCGTAGCGGACGTGGCCACCGTGTTTGTCGGCCTCGGAGTACACCGCGACCGTGTCGATGCCGAGTTCCTCGCACGCGCGCATCACGCGCACCGCGATCTCCCCGCGGTTGGCGACGAGCACCTTGTCGAACTCCTGTGTTTCGGTCATTCTTGCGAGGTGCTTCCGCAGGCCGTCTACTCAAACCGTCGGTTCGGGCTCGTCCGCTCGACCCAAATCCGGGATCGACAAGGATATTCTTCCGAATTCGAGTAATCCAGACTCCCCGCGCACGCCGGATCTCACACCGATACCGGCGTGCCCGCTGGCGCGACCGCTCACTCGGCGCCGAGCACGTCGGCGACCAGCGCGCGTTCGGCCTTCCGGAGGTGCGCGGAGGCGGTCGCGCGGGCACAGCCCAGTTCGTCCGCGACCGCGTCGAGATCGGCCTCGCGCGGAACCTCATAATAGCCGGCGTCGAAGGCGACCGCGACTGCCTCCCGCTGGCGGGCTGTGAGGCGCGCCGCGGGCGATCCGAGCCGGTGGTCCAGGTCGCCGACGCTGTGGACCGTGGCGTCGAACCCCTCCGGGAGGTCGGCGAGCGCGGCCCGCAGCGCCTCGGCCTCGCCGACGACTCGCAGGCGCATGCGCCCGTCGCCGTCGTACAGGACCGGGAGCGGGACGACCAGCCCCCGCTCGGCGAACGCAGCCCGCCACTCCGCGTCCGAGGGACGGGTCTCCTGCACGACGAACGAGTGGAACCGGCCGTCGTCGACCCGCGAGAGGTGGAACTCCGGGACGGAGTCGACGGCCGACAGCGCCTCGCGGTACCGATCGAGGTCGCCCTCGACGAGGAACAGGGCGTACTCGACGTCGCGATCCGGGACGGACTGCCACGCCAGCAGTTCCTCCCGTCTGATCGCGTCGGTGTCGGCGATGAACGACTGCATCGGGTGGCGCGTCTCCGGGGGCTGGTCGATCGTCGCGTCGAGGTAGCGCATCCGTTCGATCGGGGACGTCGTTCCGCGAGAAAGTATAAATGACCGACGCCGTTCGTGCGAACACCGAACCTGCCGCGCCACCAACACCGAGGTATGAGCGGTTCCACCGCCTCCGAGGACGCCGCGGCGGACGAGCAGCCGCACGGTGACGCGCGACGGGGCAGCGATCCCGCCGCGGCGGTCGCGGACCGTCGCAACGAGGGTCCCGCCGCGCCCGGGACGGACCCCGAGCGTGCGTCGCTCCCGCCCGGCCCCGACGGCGTCCCGGTGCTCGGGACGCTCCCCCGGTTCGTTCGGGACCCGTTCGCGTTCTACGACCGTCTGTTCGCGTACGGGGACGTGGTCTCCTACGACTTCGGGATCTGGAACAACGTCACGCTGTTTCACCCGGCCGACGTGGAGCGCGTCCTCGTCGACGACGCCGACCGCTTCCGGAAGTCGCACGTCCAGCGTCGCTCCGGGGTGGGGTTCCTGGAGAACGGCCTGCTGCTCACGGAGGGCGAGGAGTGGCGCGAGCAGCGGACGCAGCTCCAGCCGCTGTTCTACCGCGAGCGGATCGAGGCGTTCGCGGGGACGATGGTGGAGGAGGCCCGGGTGCTGGTCGACTCGTGGGACGACGACGAGGTGGTCGATCTGGTCGACGCCTACTCGACGCTCGCGATGCGCGTGCTCGGGCGGACGCTGTTCGGCGTCGACGTCCACGAGGGCGAGGGGTACGAGGTGATCCGGGCGGCCGCGACGAGCGTGCAAGAACGGGCCGACGCGGGGTCGATCACGGCGTTCCTCCCCGACTGGGTGCCGACGCCGGCGAACCGTCGGTTCGACCGGGACACCGCCGCCTTCCGTGAGTACGTCGACGGTCTGGTCCGCGAACGTCGGGGGAGTGATTTCGCTGACGCCGACGACCTGTTGACCCTGCTGGTCGGGCTCGGCGAGGGGGACGCCCTCTCGGACGAGGCGGTCCGCGATCAGCTGATGACGTTCCTGTTCGCCGGCCACGAGACCACGTCGCTCGCCCTGGCGTACGGCACCCACGCGCTCGCCCGCCACCCCGCCATCGCGGAGCGCGTCCGCGAGGAAGTGACGGACGTCACGGACGACGACAGCGACGACGGTCACGGCGCTCTCCCCGACGCGACCGACCTCCGCGACCTCGACGTGACCGACCGCGTCGTCTCGGAGACGCTCCGGAAGTACCCGCCCGCGTACGTCCTGTTTCGCGAACCGACCGAGGACGTGGTCGTCGGTGGCTACCGGATCCCGGAGGGGACGAACGTCTCGATACCGGTCTGGCGGCTACACGCCGACCCGCGGTGGTGGGACGACCCCGAGGCGTTCGATCCCTCGCGCTGGCTTGAGGCGGATCCCGACCGCCCGGAGCACGCGTACCTCCCGTTCGGCGCCGGGCCGCGCCACTGTATCGGGATGCGGTTCGCGTCGCTGGAACTCCGGGCGACGCTCGCGACCGTGTTCAGGGAGGTCGCGTTCGACCCCGTACCGGCCGACGCCGGCGAGCCGTCGTTCGAGGCGGCGGCGACGCTCCAGCCG
>Ga0207771_100204_pt1 | contig 41438 bp, 33 predicted proteins | sample A23M2SouthBayCA_2_FD_187731 | JGI IMG/M metagenome (GOLD analysis project Ga0207771, IMG submission 187731) | Aerobic enrichment media microbial communities from Eden Landing Ponds, California, USA - A23 M2 (2) (SPAdes) | ecosystem: Environmental > Aquatic > Marine > Unclassified | place... | reverse complement strand
GACGACGAGAAGGCCGCCGCGGGCGTCACCGACGACATGGTCCGGCTGTCGGTCGGCCTCGAAGACCCCGACGACATCATCCACGACCTCGACCAGGCGATCACGTGGGCGACCCGATAACGCCGGTTTCGAGACGCCGGCACTCGGGTCGCGGTGATAGCGCGTTATATTCTTTGAGAATCGCTGAACCGACTGTCCCCTGTCGGTTTTCGGACGTGACAGCCCCCGATCGAATCCCGGATGGGAAAACATTACCTTCCGGTGGTCCCACTGGTGTGGTGTGACAGACACAGATACCCCACCGTATCTAGACGAGACGTTACCCGTCGATCGCCGCGTCGAGGACCTCCTCTCCCGGATGACCGTCGAGGAGAAGGTCGCCCAGCTCGAGTCGGTCCCGCCGCGCTGGATGGACGTCGAGGACGAGAGCGAGATGACGGTCAAGCTCCAGCTCCTCGACGAGGACGGCGATATCAACGAGGACAACGCCCGCGAGTTGCTGAGCGACAGCATCGGCCACCTCACTCGGATGGGCGGCGGTGGCAGTCTCGAACCCGAGACCGCCGCCCGTGTCACCGAGCGCGTCCAGGAGATCGCCATGGAGGAGTCCCGCTTCGACATCGCGGCGGTCCCCCACGAGGAGTGTCTCTCCGGATACATGGGTCCGAAGGGCACGACTTACCCCCAGGGCATGGGGATTGCGAGTACCTGGGATCCGGACGCAGTCGAGGGGATGTCCACCCAGATCCGCGAGCAGCTGCGCGCGATCGGCACCCACCACGCGCTCTCGCCGCTGTTCGACGTGGCGCGTGATCCGCGCTGGGGCCGCGTCGAGGAGACCTTCGGCGAGGACCCCTATCTCGTCGCCCGGATGGGGTCGGCGTTCGTCGACGGCCTCCAGGGTGACGACCCCGAGGAGGGCATCTCGGCGACGCTGAAACACTTCGCCGGCCACGCCATCAGTGAAGGTGGCAAGAACCGCTCGACCGTCCAGATCGGCGAACGGGAGTTCCGGGAAGTCCATTTGTTCCCCTTCGAGGCAGCCGTCAAGGAGACCGACGCCGACTCGGTGATGAACGCCTACCACGACGTCGACGGCGTCCCCTGTACCGCCGACGAGTGGCTCCTGACCGAGGTCCTGCGCGAAGAGTGGGGCTTTGACGGCAACATCGTCTCCGACTACTTCAGCGTCCGGCTGCTGAAGGACGAACACCAGGTCGCCCCCACCTACTACGACGCCGCGATCCAGGCCCTCGAGGCCGGTCTCGACGTCGAACTCCCCCAGATCAAGGCCTACCAGCACCTCCCCGAGGCCGTCGAGAACGGCGACATCGCCGAAGAGACGATCGACACCGCCGTCCGACGCGTCCTCAAGCAGAAGATCGAGAAGGGACTCATCGGCGACACCGGTGTCGAGCCCGATCGCGTCGAGGAGGCCTTCGGTCCGGAGAAGAACCGTGACTACGCGCGCAAGCTCGCCCGCGAGTCGATCACGCTGCTGAAAAACGACGATGATTTGCTCCCGCTTTCCGGCGAGGAATCCGTCGCCGTGCTCGGGCCGAAGGCCGACGCGCCGTCCGGGCAGCTCGGCGACTACGCCTACGCCGCCCACTACCCCGAGGCGGAGGTCAACCGCGAGATCGTCACGCCCCTGGACGCACTCCAGGACCGTCTCGGCGACGACGTCGAGTACGTCGAGGGCTGTACGACGACCGGCCCGGAGACCGACGACATCGAGTCGGCCGCCGCAGCCGCCGAAGACGCCGACGTCGCCGTCGCGTTCGTCGGCACGCGCTCGGCAATCGCGCTGAGTGACGACGACGAGGGGCTCGAGCAAGTCCCTGACCTCCCCACGAGCGGTGAGGGTGCGGACGTCACCGACCTCGAACTGCCGGGCGTCCAGCAGGAACTCGTCGAGGCGGTCAACGGGACCGACACGCCGCTGGTGGTCGTCCAGGTCAGCGGCAAGCCCCACTCCATCGAGTGGATCGACGGGCACGTCCCCGCCGTGCTCCACGCCTGGCTGCCGGGCGAGGAGGGCGGCAACGGGATCGCGGACGTCCTGCTCGGCGAGCACAGCCCGAGCGGTCGACTGCCGATCTCGATCCCGAAGGACGTGGGTCAGCTGCCGGTCTACTACGCCCGTCGGCCCAACAGCCGCAACGAACGCCACGTCTACGTCGACGAGGACCCGCTGTACCCGTTCGGTCACGGCCTCTCCTACACCGACTTCGAGTACAGCGACGTCTCCCTCGCGAGCGAGGAAATCGCCACCACGGGTACCGTCGAGGCGAGCGTCACCGTCGAGAACACCGGCGACGTCGCCGGTCACGAGGTCGTTCAGGTCTACTCCCACCAGCGCTGGCCCTCCCAGGCCCGCCCGGTCCAGGAACTCCGCGCCTTCGAGCGCGTCCACCTCGAACCCGGCGAGTCTGCGACGATCTCCTTCGAGATCTCGGCGACGCAACTCGCCTTCCACGACCGTGACATGAACCTGGTCGTCGAACCCGGCGAGTACGAACTCCGCGTCGGTTCGTCCGCGGCCGACATCGAGTCGACCGCCGACTTCGAGATCGTGGGCGAACCCCGCGAACTCGCCCGGAGTGCCCGCGCGTACTTCAGCGAAACCGAGGTCGAGTAACGCGACTCGGTCTTTCCATCGAGACGCTCTTTCTCGCAGAAGTTAAACCGATGCCACCCGAACGTTCGGGTATGAGCGATCAGGAGCGCACTGATCTCCGTATGCCAGAGGAGGACGAGGTCTTCGCCATCGTTACCGACATGTTGGGGGCGAATCGCGTGCAGGTACGGTGTATGGACGGCGTCGAGCGGACGGCCCGGATCCCGGGCAAGATGCAAAAGCGCATCTGGATCCGCGAGGACGACGTCGTGCTGATCGAGCCCTGGGACTGGCAGGACGAGAAGGCCGACATCACCTGGCGCTACGAGAAACAGGAAGCCGATCAACTTCGCGAGGAGGGTCACATTCAGGAATCGTGACGGGCCAGACATGACGGTGGTAGTCCCACCGATCGACGGCGTGAAAGTTTCCGCCTCCACCAGCACTGTTTTCGCGGGGTACCAATGACCGAGTTCGGCCTGATCGACGACGAGGGTGCCGAACTGCCGGGCGACGAGTTCGAGGAGATCGATGTCGAAGACACCGAGGCCGACCGGATCGCCCGCCGGCGCGACCGCGAGTTCAGCGAGTTCCGCAAGCGTATCAAGAACACCGAGCAGTTCAAGGTCGAGGCCTCGGTCTTCGACGACGCGACCTTCGCCGCGCTGTACAAACTCGTCCAGGACGGCTACATCGAGGCCTTCGGGGCCCCGATTTCGACTGGAAAAGAAGCTAACGTCTACACGGCGCTCTCCGGATCCCAGTCGCGGAGCGCACCGGACGAGTCGAGTAGTCCGGACCGCCGATCCGCGGACAGTAGAGCAGCGGAACCGCGAGACGACGGCGGCAGGGGTTCGAAAGGTGGTCACGAGGTCGCGGTCAAGGTCTACCGGATCAACGCCAGCGACTTCAAGGACATGCGGGGGTATCTCGACGGCGACCCGCGCTTCGAGGGGATCGGATCGGACAAGAAGAAGGTCGTCACCGCCTGGGTCCGCAAGGAGTTCGCCAACCTGAAGCGCGCCCAGCAGGCCGGCGTTCGGGTCCCCAACCCGATCGCCGTCGAGCGCAACGTCCTCGTGATGGAGTACATCGCGACCGAGGCGGAGGGACGGGCCAAACGACTCAACGAAGTCCACATCGAGAATCCCGAGACGGCCTTCGAGGTGCTTCGGGAGTACATGCGCCGGCTCCACGCCGCCGGCCTGGTGCACGGTGACCTCTCGGAGTACAACGTCGTCTTCCACGAGGGGGAACTCGTCGTGATCGACCTCGGCCAGGCAGTAACGGTCCACTCGCCGAACGCCGAGGACTTCCTCCGACGGGACTGTCAGAACGTGGCGAACTTCTTCGCCGGGCAGGGGGTCGAGGTGACGGCTGATGCGCTGTACGACTACGTTACTGACGATGAGCAGCAAGATGACGGTTCGTCCACAGCGTCGCAGGACATCTAGCGTTGGGATCCACCGTACGGAAGCAAATTCGAAATTTGCCCTCGGGCTGGTTGTTGTTCACCCGTGGACGGATAACTGTACGTCAGTATCGTATTGAACGCACGCAGTCACCGTCCGGTCTACAAATTGGGTACAACGATCTCTTCGAGACGGATTTCGGGATTCCGTTTGTGAACTACTGCAGCAACTATCACTCGTATGTCTATGCCGTAACTAAAATCATTCAGTCAATACAGTGATATAGAAAATATTATATTGTAGGTGAATATCTTTCTTGGTTATGGGGGATAAATGCACTTCCCGGGGGGAGCGGTAGTCTTCGCAGTATTGATCGCCGCATCGATGGTCGTCTCGCCTGTACTGGCAAGCGACCCGGCCGCAACAAATATCTCGGAGCATCAGTCATTCGATTCACTTTCTGACTCAGTGAGGGACGCTGACGGTGCGTTCACAGGGACGGAATACACCTTAAGAGGCGAAAAGTACGGAAAAAGTAACGGGAACGGAAACGGCGGGTCTCCAGGTAATGGTGGGCCTCCAGGGAAGTCTGGGAACGACTTCACCGGGCCGGACAGTAATGTAACGATTCCATCATATATCGAGAATGCGACTGTCCAGAATCTCGAGATGCTGTCTTCGCTGGAACAACGGGCCTGGGTTCTGGCACAACTCGAAGATGTCGACCCGACGAACCGAAAGGAAGACCGACGATTGACGGACGCATTCAAGTCGATAAACGAGTCAGTGCGTTCCTATGTCGATTGGTCCAGAGTCGAAGCGTCCGACCTGTTCGGTTCAGATCGTTCGGCACTGCAAGCACTCCGGCACGTCGGGGCCGATTCGACCGTGTCCAACGCCACTACTGCACTCGTCTTGTCCGATCGGTCACTGGCAACACAGTCGATCGCAGACGCTGAGCACGTCTTCGAGGAGTTTGAGGACGAAATCGAGACACCGGGACAGCGACGGAAGGCGGAACGACAGATCGAAAACGCAAAGCGTGCGCTGGATCGCGGAGATGAGCGACGTTCCGACGAGAAACACGGACACAATCGGGATCGACAGGCGATCAAGCACTACGAACAGGCCTGGAAACACGCACAAAAGGCGATCGAAGCCGTCGATAGCGAGGTCGGTCTGTCGTTGTCCGTTTCGACCGGACAGCACGAACCCGGAAACGAGACGATCACGTATCCGGTCAGTGGGACGATCTCGGCACCGTCCGCAACGGTCGAATCTGTCGAGATTTACGTCGATGGCGAGCGCCATAAGACCGTCAATGTCTCGACCTCGATGATGCCTGGCATTCCCGAGCGCTTCGAGACGGAACTCGAACTGGCGACGACGGAGGCAACGGTCACCGTGGTAGCGAGGGACGAATCCAGTGGCGAAGAAGTGTCCGAGACGATCACTCTCGACGCACCTGGATTCGCCGATGAAGTGTACGACATCGAACTCACGGATCCCGAAAGTGGCGCGGAAATAACTGTCACCGGTGAGGGAATCGTCAAAAGCGATTTCGTGGTCGATCCCGTCCCGGCTGAGGAAAATCGTTCGTTCTATGCTGGTCCGTTCATCCACATCCGGAACTTCTCCGATTTCGAGAGCGCGACTGTCGAGATGCCACTTGACGACGATGTCGATCCGTCCGACGGAAACCTCTCGGTGTACAAGTGGGATCAACACGACGAGAAGCCCTGGCACGCAGTCCAGACTGACGTTCACGTCGAGAACGGGACGGCCGTCGCGACGGTGGATTCGTTCTCGTATTTTTCGGTGTTCTGGGTGGAGAACTGGAACGACGCCATGACTGATACGATAAACCTCGCTGAGCACCCGGAATACGTCGCTGACGAATCCGAGGGGTCGATAGAACCGATCGATCTCGCGTTTGTCATCGACGAGAGCGGGAGTATGGGTGGTACTCGCATTCAGGACGCCAAAGCCTCAGCCAAGCGCTTCGTCGGCGGTCTCTACGAGGAGGATCGGGCCGCACTCGTCAGCTTCTCGAACGGTGCGCCACTCGAACAATCGCTGACGACCGATCACGGGGCAGTAAATGAAAGTATCGATAGATTGAACGCTGGCGGCGGGACCAACACCGGTGCAGGTCTCCAGACAGCGGTCGACGAACTTACCAGAAATGCTGAGAGCGACACCCAGGAGATCATCTTGTTGGCGGACGGCGGAACGAACGCAGGACCAAATCCAGTCGAGATTGCACAGCAAGCCGACGACGAAGGGATAACTATCAACACGATCGGCATGGGAACCGGCATCAACGCCCAAGAACTGACGAGTATCGCCGACGCGACCGGCGGCCAGTTCTACCAGGTCGAAGATTCCTCAGAACTCCCGGAAGTCTTCGATCGGATCGAGCAAAACCGGGTTTCGCTGGTCGATAGCGACGAAGACGGCATTCCGGACGCAGTCGAAGAGATATCTCTCCCGATGTCAGTCGGCAGTCCACCGATGGTTGGACTCCCCGTCGGTCTCGATCCGGACGACGACCACACCGCGAACGTTCGCTTACCTGACGGCGAAATCACCGACTTCCAGTGGGTGACCTACGAGGAAAACGGCGATACGATGATCACCGCTCAGATGGTCGACGCGAGTGTCCATCCCGGGAGTGGCGAACCGGTTCGGAAAGAATACCTCAAGATTGGGTTCTTCTTACCGACTAAAGCCGATGCTGAAACCGAAGATCCTGTGTCTGAGCTACAGCTCAGCTACAATCACGACGAGCCGGCGTACGCTATTGCGGCCGATAAAGATGACACCCCGAGTGAGCGGATGCGACACGACTGGCCGATATTTGCTTCGGACCCGTCGTGGCTTCCTGAAGACAATGTTGACTCCGATAAGTACCATATGAAACTGGATTTGACGGTCGTCGCACAGTACACTCACGATGTGAAAACCGAGGAACTTCCGGATAGCTTCGAAGTCGGCTTCTCAAAAAGCAGCATGCACGTCTATGATCAGACGAAGGAATTCGAATTCAACGATGATTATACTGCGGAAGAGTTGATAATTGCTGCACCAGAGCCAAATGGAAATATAGATCTAACGAAAGCTGCCTACTCGGATATGGGACGGTCAGAGTTTACGATCGATTTAACTGACACAGCGGTAGATCGTGAAGAGATAATTCGGTCTGAATACCCTTATGCATATGATACAAACCTTGCAGAACGGTACGAGAAAGTCTACAACAACGCAATGGATATCTTCCAAGATAGTATGATTGCCGCTGCCTCTTTCACGACTGGTTCGATCCCATTTGGCAAAACCAAGTCAGCGGCCACGATGACTCAAAAAGGATTGATTACGGCGATAGATAAATCGAATAAAATATTTAAAGTAGTTGATGGGGGAGAACAGACTGGCTATAACGATATGCAATCAGATATTTACGATGAGTTTGATGTGCAGGATGACTCGGTTGTAGTAACTACCGGTCCTGTTCTAATGGTCGACCTTTCCGATCAGGATGAAAAATTGGAAGATTAAATGCATATGAAACGTCGAACAATCGTGATCGCGGTAGGTATCATCGGTCTCCTCACGCTTCTCACAGCAGGGGCCGTTGCGGTACTGGTGCTGCCATCTTCACCGGATGGCCCCGATGCGCAAGGTCAATTTGAGACCGATACTGCGGTCGCTTACAAATCATCAGGCTCCATCACGCATGATGGGAAGACATTCATCAGCACTGAGGGGGCAGTGGGGTCGAACGGGACTGTTTACCTACAGGCCTTTTGGAATGAAACAAATGAACCGGAATTGACTCGAGAATTGTATCAGGAGAACGGAATATTATATGTTCGATTGACGATAAATAATTCCTCTGTTAATACTACTCAACAGCGGATCACCCACTCGGATATCGTAGAGAGCCACCAAGACAGCTACGGCACTGTAATTATCGACCAGAGCGAAACGAACGGGACTCTTAGGACACTACTTCGGACTGTTGCCCCTCAAAAAGACGCCGCAAAGCAAATCCAGAGCAACAATGATCTGATAGTGGAAAACTTGGAATTTACTGACTACGACAAGGTTGGTGATCAGCAATTTAAACCTCAGAATGGGTGGTACGAACTCGGCCGTCAATATCGCGTAACGAATGGCAGTGGTACCATTCAGATGGAACCCACCAGTAACGTCGTGATGGAGGCCGATGTCAGTTTCCGTCGGACATATACGAATAGCTGGGCTGGCTATTTTTTTGATCCTGGAACGTCAGTCCGACAAGAGATCAACTACGAGTACCAACCTGGTTCGGTGGACATCGAGACACCAGACTGGGTGAAAGAGGTCAAAAACAATTCAGACTGAATCAGGCGATGTCATATCATCTGGAACCGCGACTATAGAGCTTCAAGGAGAAGTCACTTGGGAAAATGAGAGAATACGTGACGGTCATTCCAGGATTTGCCGCCATCATAGTCGGCGTACTGGCTATCAGTGCTGTAGTCGTGACGACCGGACCAGACACACTGGATCCACCAGCAGTCAATACGAGCGCAGACGCCAACCAACTCCTTGCGGAGGCTTTCACTCGTCTGCAATCCAACGATCATGAGCTTACGAGGACATTCCACAACGAGAATTCAGCAGTCTACTACGTTGAATACTATGCAATATCATATAGTGAGAAACGCAAAATAATTGGATTACGTGACGAAGGTGAGCTGAATCCATCGAAATACTTCAATGATGGAACACTGTGGGTATCCGATGTGCGGGGCAATTGGGAGATCGATAGTCAACTGGACTGGGGATCAAGTCCAAACATTGTTGACCCCGTCCTAACGAAACCAGAAGCCTACAACGGAACAAATGCGTCAGTGGTCAAACGCGCAAATGAACGTATCACTATCGAATTGCGGAATGTCGAGGAGCTGAACGTACAAAACCATCCGTACAATGACAATAGTTCGAAATGGACGTTGCTGATTGATGCCAATACCGGTAATATCAACCAGTTGAATGCCACCTACGACGACGAAAACGGCGGAAAACTTTCTCATCTCCGCTACGAATACGAATACGATATCACCGTCGACCGACCAGCGGGCCTTCCCTTCAGCGTCGAAGAATTCTACTATCGGTTCCTTGCGATGGACCTTTCCGAGCAACTCGGATTGGTTGGTAGTCTCCTATTGGTTATCTTCGGCTCTGTCGTTCTCTATCTAGAGTATCCGCTCCATCGGAAACTACGGTGAATCCCTCCATGATCGGGGGTCTCGAATGAAGGTGAGGGAAGTTCCTATGTGCTCGCCTGTCGAACACCTCGTATGGACGAGCGTCCCCTCGGGAACGGTCCGACAGGTGATTCGGCCGTCGAAGCAGCCTTCTCGCTGTTGGCCGACGAGACGCGCCTCTCGATCCTCCGGGAACTGTACGAGGCCGACCAGCCACTCTCGTTTTCGACACTCCGTGAGCGCGTCGGTGTCAGGGACAGCGGCCAGTTCAACTATCACCTCGGGAAACTCACAGACCAGTTCGTCGATCACGGGGAGTCGGGATACGAACTGAACAATGCCGGCGTTCGGATACTGGGTGCTGTTTTCGCTGGCTCTTACGACGGCGACGTCACGATCGAACCCGTCCCGATCGACGACCCGTGCCCGCTGTGTGACGGCTCACTCCAGGCTGTCTACGACCGAGACCACTTCGAAATCACGTGTCGGGACTGTGAGACACACCTCGTCGGCTATCCCGCACCGCCCGGCATCCTCCGGGGGCGTGAGCGGTCGGAACTCCCGGACGTGTTCTCCCGGTACGCACGACGGGTCCTCGAACAGATCGCCGACGGGTTCTGTCCGTTCTGTCTCGGCCCGACCGAGCCAGAGCTCGGTGCCGACGCGCCCGTCGGCGTGGGAATAATCTACACGTGTCGCCACTGTGGCGTCGAAATGACCATGGACGCGTCGATATCGTTGCTCGGGGACCCGGAAGCCACCACGTTCCTCCGCGAGCACGGCCTGGCGATCGACGAAGCCCCGCTGTGGAATCTCGGGCCGCTTTTCGACGCCGAGGAACGCGTTATCGAGGACGTCTCCGACCCCGCGGCCATCGCGTTCGCCGTCGAGTCCGACGGCAGGACGCTCACTATCCGTCTCGACGACGAGTTTTCGGTCCTCGAAACCCGGCAGGACTGACATCCTGATGGCCGGTGGTTCAGCCGACACCGGCGTATCGCCGACGTCACTGCCGGGTGGCGGTCGTGGGACGATCGTCTCCGGTGCATCGAGAGTCCCGGCACGCGGATTGGTCAACCGCCACATATAACTGTCGTCTTACATAATTGCCGGGCGATGGACTCACTCGAGATCACGCTCCGCCTAGTAGCGGGTGTGGCCCTCATCCTGACGAACGGCTTCTTCGTCGCGATCGAGTTCGCCCTGACGCGTGCCCGCCAGTACACGGAGGCGGAGTTCGTCGGCGACGGCTCGAACGCCGGCCTCCAGCGCGCCTGGGAAATGACGCAGGACCTGGAACTCTACCTGACGACCTGCCAGGTCGGGATCACCGCGTCCAGTATCGCGGTCGGAATCGTCGCCGAGCCGGCGCTGGCGGCGATCTTCGAGCCGCTCTTTCACAACACGGTGCTCGCCTCGATCGGGTCCGGTGCGATCCTGGCTTTCCTGCTCATCAATCTCGTCCACCTGACCCACGGCGAGCAGACGCCGACGTACCTCGGCGTCGAGCGCTCTCGGTGGGTCTCGAAATACGGCGCGAGACCCCTGTACTGGTTTCACTTCGCGATCTCACCGATCATCTCGCTCGGCGACGGCGTCGCGAAACTCACACTGAAGCTCTTCGGCGTCGAGATGACCGGTGCGTGGCTCGAGACGGAGGAAGACGTGATCGAAACTCGTGGTGACCTCCGGAATCGCGTCGGCTCGGCGCTCGAAGAGGGTGGTCTCAACCAGGAGCGCCGCGAGGAAGTCATGAACGCCCTGGCGATCGGCGAGCAACCGATCCGGGAGGTCATGGTCGACGCCGAGGAGATCGTCGCCCTCTCGACGGCCGTCGACCCCGCCGAGAACTTCCGCCTGATGGAGGAACACCCACACACCCGCTATCCGCTGATCGGCGACGAGCTGACCGACTTCGAGGGGATCGTCTACCTCCCCTCGCTGTCGCGATATCGCGAAGAACTCGCTGACGGCGAGGTCGAGTTCGCAGAACTCGCCGCGCCGCCGATGACGCTCTCGCCTGACGTCGACGTCAGCGACGCTGTCGACCAGTTCCAGGCCGAAAACCAGGAACTCGCGCTGGTCATCGAGGACGGCGAGGTCGTCGGGATGGTCACGGTGACGGACTTACTGGAGTCGGTGATGGGCGACGTCGAGGACCCGATCGACACGCAATACCTCACAGGGCCCGACGACAGGTGAATCGTCGCCGGAAGATCGCGCCCCACTGGCCTCGTCACAGTCGAATCGTCGCCGGACGGTCCGGAAATGCTTTCTCGACGGCGACGCTCAGTCTGGCTGCATCGTTCTGTGTAGTCCTCTCCATCGGTCAATAGGTCACTATAGCTCTCCTAGAAGGATCTTTGAGAGAGCCACGGTGTTCTCCCCTCAGGCGACGATCCATGAACCGACGACCGACTCTCCCGTCTGGCCCCGAGCAGACACGCAAATCCCTGCCATGACGGCGATCACTCACCCGACGATCGAGGCCGCACTCGCGGAGATCGACGCGGAACGCGAGATCCTCGCGACCGAACGCGAGGCGTTTCGATCTCTGATACGGCGCGTCAGCGAAGTCACCGTCGAGGCGCCACAGACGACGGCCGTGGGCACCGCCGTGACAGCCACGACGCCGATCCAGGCCGCCTCCTCGAGTCTGCCCGAGATCCGGACGGCCTATCGCGAGACGGTCATGGCCGTCCCCCACTACGAGTCCGAATACGGCGAATCGCTCGGGGAGAACCTCACCGTCGAAGTCGGCGCGTCGCTGGCCGAACAAATCCTTGAGGGCGATGCCCTCACCCGACCAGTCTATGACGCCTTCCTCGGGGCGGTCAGACAGGCGATGGACGAACGCCGACGCGTCAACCAGTACGTCGAACGCGAACGGGACAGTCTCCAGGGGTTCGACGCGTCACTTACCGAGATCGAATCGGCAGTAGTCGAGGCCGGGGCGGAACTCACGTCGGCGTCGGGAACGCGATCGCTCTCCCGTATCGACGGCAGGCTGGCGACGCTTCAATCGCGCTGTGAGGACCTCGCGAGCGACCGTCAGCAACGCGTCCACGACCGTCCTGAGACGACGTTCGACCGGATCGACGGACTTGGCGTGTTCGAATATCTTTACGCCGACCTCGAGACGGCGACGCCGGCCCTCTCTGCGATCGCGTCCTGTCTGGGGACGATCCGGGACCATCGACGACGCTGCCTGCGTTGATTCCTGGTCGGGCTCGTCCGTTCAATCGTCGACTGTCAGTGGCATCGACGCCAGCCGCGCCGCGCCCATCGAGGTAAGGCCACGGGCCGTCGTCGAGTCACGCGCTCGTCGATCGTGGGCGAGTTCGAGCCCGTCGACGTCCGCGACCGGGACCAGCCGCACGTCGGTCCCTCCCGGCGTGACGTCGAGAAGGAGATACGACTGCGGGAACGAGCACGTCGTCGGCGTCGCGATCTCGCGCACCCCGTGATCCACGCCGGTGAGCGGCAGGTGAAAGTGGCCGGTAAGGACGAGCGCCGCGTCGCCGTCGGCGAGGACGTCGACGAACGCTTCCGTCTCGCGCATCGTCGGCGGGATCGCCATGTCGTCGACGACGCGATCGCGGTGGCGACGAAGCTGATCAGTCACCGAGGCGAGGTTGTGATGGACCACGACCAGCGGGTCGTCGGTCCGCCGTAGCTTCCCCGCGAGCCACTCGCGCTGGTCGGCGTCGACGTGGCCGTCGTGGGTGTCGAAGAGGTGATCGGCGCTCCCGGCGGAGTTCAGCCCGAGCACGTCCAGCCCGCCCATCTCTTCGTGGAAGGGATAGGAGCCGGGACCGAACCGGTCGGCGAAGTCCGGGACGGCAATCGCGTCGTGGTCGTCGCCGTCTTTCGGGACGTCGTGGTTTCCGGGAACGGCGTAGACGGGCACGTCAAGTGCGTCGAGGGCGTCCGCGACCGCGTCGGCGTTCCAGGGTTCGCCGTCCTTCGTGAGATCACCCGGCGAAAGCACGGCGTCGACGTCCCGGCTCGCGATGTCCTCGATCGCGGCTGTGAAGTGATCGAGAGAGTGTTCGAACAGCTTCGAGGTGCCCTCGGCACGCGTCGAGACGTGCGGGTCGGCGATCGCCGCCAGCCGAACGGGTTCCGGCGCGCTCGGACGGTCGAGACGCGCCATCAGCGTCCCCGGCTTCTCGCCAGGTACCCCGTTTCCTGAACGATATGCGTCGCCAGTCATCGCTCCTCCGGGAAGAAATGCGTCGGGTCCTCGTGGCGAAACGTCGCCAGGTGGGTTCCATCGAGCAGGCGAACGTGCGACCGGAGTTCACCACGTTCGCGTGCCGCGTCGGCGAGTTCAGCAACCTGATCGAGAGCGACGACCCCGGCGAGGACGACTCCCCGCTCGGTCTCCTCGTCCCGGAGTCGCGTGACGAGGTACAGGTCGCCGCCGGCGACGGTTCTGAACACATCGTAGCGATCGAACGATCCGCCCTCGACGAGTGCCGGGAGCGTCTCCCCGACGCTGTCGGGGACAGTGTACACCAGCCCCGCGTGGGCCGCGGAGTCACCTGGTTCGATCGCCGCGACGTGGTCCGCTTGGACCTGAGACACGTCCCATCCGTCCGCTCGCAACCCAGCGGCCAACGCCGCGGCCTCTTCGCGAACCTGCTCCCAGACCGTCTTTTCAGTGCCTGTCGTTGCTGACATCGTCTCACTTTTCGATCATATGTGTAAATATCTGCCGGAAATTCAGCTTCTATATTCCGCTATATAGGCTTATAGACCGGAAAATCACGCTATTACTCGAATGTAACACTATTACCAAATCCCTTATGTTTAGGGGCTAAACTGGTGGCTGATGCCACGTGACACGACCCGCCGTGGGTTTTTGATTGCCGCCGGCGCGGGCGCAGTGACTGCCGTCGCCGGCTGTGGCGGAGACAGCGAACCGACCGAGCAGGACACGCCGGCCCAGAACGATCCCGGAGACGAATCGGCCGAGGAGACGTCGGAACCGGCCGAGGAGACGTCGGAACCGGCCGACGAGACGGACGACTCGACCGAGGAAACCACCGCCGACGCCGGCGGTGGAACACTCCGGATGATGGCGGACGGCTCGGTCCAGACCCTCGACCCGATCAACGCGAAGGGGTCCGGGGCAGGTTACAACCAGTACAATCAACAGCTCATGTACTTCCCGGACGGCCACTATCCGCCCGAACCCGCGCTCGCGACGGGATACGAGGTCTCCGAGGACGGCCTCACCTACACGTTCGACCTCCGTGAGGACGTCACCTTCCACGACGGCAGTGAGTTCACCGCCGAGGACGTCGTCTACTCCTACCGGCGGCTCGCCGAGTCCGAGAATTCCCGGAACCAGGACGACATCATCGGCGAGACGCTGACGATCGACCACGAGAAGGACGCGACGCGCTCGGAACCCACCGACGAGGAGACCCTCGACGACGTGGTCCCAGGGAGTCTCGCTGTCGAGGCGGTCGACGACTACACCGTCGAGATGACGCTCGCCTCTCCCTTCGAGTACACGCTCTTCCAGATCGCGGGCGGTGCCTTCGCCATCATCCCGGCGGGGTCCGTCGGCGACATCGAGGGCTACGACGGCGAGTACGACTACAACGAGTTCTTCAGTACGGCGGGTGACGGCCCCGCCTTCGCCGGGGCGGGCCCCTTCGAAGTCGACTCCTGGGAGAAAGGCAGCCAGATCACCCTCTCGTCGTTCGAGGACTTCTACGGCGGCGAACCCGACCTCGACGCGATCACGTTCACCGTCGTCTCGAGCGGGAACACGCGCCTCCAGCGGTTCCGGAACGGGAACGCCGACATCCTCGAGAGCGTCCCGACGGCCTCGTTCAACCCCTCCCGCGTCTCGATCGACACCGAGGAGGGCAACCGATCGCTCGGGTCCTACACCCTCGATGACGGGACCGAGGTCAACTACGGCGAGATCCCGGCACTCACGACGGAGTACATCGTCTTCAACACCCTGGAGGTCCCGCTCGCGGTCAGACGCGCGTTCGCGTACGCGATGAACCAGCACGACATCGCCGAGAACGTCTACAAGGGGATGGGTAAGCCGGCCTATCACATCGTCCCGCCGGCGGCCTATCCGACTTTCGAGGACGGCCAGTCCGGCGAGGCCTCTTACGACCGACACGCCGAGAACGGCTACGAGGCAAACACCGACTTCGCCGCCGACGGTTACCCCTACGGTTACGACGACACGCAACTCGACGAGGCCCGTGCAGTCATGGAGGAGGCGGGCTACGGCACGGGCAACCGCTACGAGGTCACCGCGACGACGATCACGGGCGACAGCGGGTATCAGCGCGTTTTCACCCGGCTCCAGCGGAAACTCCGGTCGGCCTACATCGATATGGAGATCGAGGAGGCGGAGTTCGGGACGATCATCAGTCGCGCCATCTCCGGGGACATGGAAGTGTTCGGTCTCGGTGACGGCATGGAGTACCCCGGCCCGCAGAACTTCCTCCGGTTCCTCCACGGCCAGAACCCCTCGGGCCAGTTCACCCGGTGGGGGGCCGAGGGCAGCTACGCGACAGAACAATACCGCCAGACTGCACGGGAGGCCTGGGACGAGAACTACGCCGCCGAGGGGACGACCCGGGAGGACCACAACGAGGCCTTCCAGACCGTCGAGGAGATGAACTGGGCGTCCGTCCAGGAACTCCCCTTCCTCCACCCGATAAGTCAGCGCTTCTGGCACGACGACGTCGACGTCGAGATGTACGGCGTCATGGAGAACCAGGCCTTCGACGATACCACACTACAGCGCTGATGGGGACCACTTCGAGCGACGCACTGCCTGGACCTATGCATTCGAAACCCATTGTGGACCCGGTCGATCGCGCTCGGACGGCCCGACGAGGTGAGTGCCGGTGAGCAGACTCGGCTATCTTGCCAAACGTCTCGCGATGGCGATCCCGGTCGTCTGGCTCGGGACGACGATCACGTGGTTCGCCATCTTCATGGGGCCGATCGACCCGGCCAGCCGGTTGCTCAGCGAGGGACAGACCCGCAACCCGGCCGCCTACGAGGCCGCCCAAACCCAACTCGGGCTGAACCAGCCGCCACTCCAGCACTACGTCGACTGGATGACGAACCTGCTCACCTTCGACCTGGGCCAGACATGGCTGCTGTACGAAGGTTCGAACGTCAACGCGCTCATTCTGGACTTCCTCCCGCGGACGCTGTGGCTCGGCCTGTGGTCGGTCCTGATCGCCGTGGCGATCGGCGTGCCGCTCGGATTCTACGCCGGGCTGCACTCGAACTCGCTGTCGGATTACCTGGCCTCCTTCGGCGGGATCGTCTGGCGGGCGATGCCGAACTTCTGGCTCGCGATCATGCTGCTCGCCGTCCTGAGTGTCTCGCCGACGCTGCTGGGATTCACCTTCGAGTGGGAATCCGTTTTCGTCCCGATCGACGCGGTATCGGGGAGCCCGGACATGTCCCGGATCGGGACGATCGATGGCTTCCTGGCGGCGACAAAGAAGGTCCTGCCGGCGGCACTCGTGCTTGGTTCAGCATCGATGGGCAACGAGATGCGGATCGGCCGAACCGCGATGCTCGAAGTCCGCAACGAGGACTACATCGACTTCGCGAAGGCCAAGGGCGTCTCCGACCGCGTCCTGGTCTGGAAGCACATCTTCCGGAACGCGCTGGTTCCGCTGATCCCCATCATCACCAGCGAGGCCTTCCTGCTTATCGGCGGATCGGTGCTCGTCGAGACTGTCTTCGGCATCAACGGTATCGGCTACCTGTTCTATCAGGCGGCCATCCAGGGCGACCTCCCGCTCGTCGGGACGCTGATGTACGTCTTCATACTCATGACCGTCGGTATCAACCTCGTTCAGGACGTACTGTATACGATCATCGACCCCCGCGTCGGCCTGGAGGGGTCTTGACGTGTCCGACGTCACTCCCTTCGAGGATCGTCGGCTGTTCGGGACGCTCGGGATCGACGCCACGCTGTCGGCGTGGCTGCTCGTCGGCGTCGTCCTCTTCGCGCTTGAAGCGGGTGCGGTCGCGAACTTCCTGACCGGGCTGCTTGCGGACTTCGTGGGGGCGCTCCCGACGGCCGGCAGCGATGGGTCGCTACTCTCGGGTGCCACGGCGGCGTTCGACGCCGCCCAGGCCCAGTCGAACGCGATCCCCACGCTGCTCTCACGGGACGTCGTCCCCAACGCCGGTCACTGGAACGGCAAGCGGTGGGTCGGGACGTTCCTCGGACTGTCACCCGGGGTCTCCTGGGCGATCCGGACGGCGCTCGTCTACGCGTACGCGTTCGCGTGGGTCGTCTGGGCCGCGTTCGGCTACCGGTACTACCGCCGGGAGATCAGGGTCGCCGACTGGACGCCCCGCGACGACGTGATCGATCGATTCCGCACTCACAAGTGGGGGCTGTTCGGTGCGGTCGTCGTGTTCATGTTCGTCGTGATGGCGGTGTTCGCGCCGACGCTCGGCCCCACGACCGTCGAGCAGAACATGCGCAACTCCTACTCCTACGAGATCGACTACTGGAACGAGGAGACCGGCTCCGTCGAGTCGATCCTGGTCGGCGAGGCCAACGTCGACTCCCGGTCGACCGGCGACAGCTCGCGGGTGATGCCGATGACCTACGACGAGTACGGGCGGTTCCACCCGTTTGGCACGATGCCCAACGGCGGTGACCTGTTCACGTTCATCGTGGTTGGGTCACGGATCTCGCTGGTGATCGGGGTCCTCTCAGTCGGTTTGAGTGCGCTTCTTGCCGTTTCCCTTGCCCTGATCGCCGCCTACTACAAGGGGCGGGTCGACCTCGGAACGGTCCTGCTTTCGGACGGCGTGATGGCGATGCCCCAACTGCTCCTCCTGATCATGCTGACTACCGTCCTCGCTGACACGTGGATCGGTGACGTCTACAGCGGCGGGTTCGTCCTCGCGCTCATCTTCGCCTTCACCGGGTGGACGTACATGTGGCGGTCGATCCGTGGCCCCGCCCTGCAGATATCCGAGCGTGCCTGGATCGACGCCGCCCGGAGCTTCGGCCAGCGCCCCCGGACGATCATGCGCAAACACATGCTGCCGTACGTCACCGGCTACGTCCTGATCTACGGCTCGATGACGCTCGGCGGGGCGATCATCGCCATCGCCGGCCTCTCGTATCTCGGGCTCGGCGTCGCGCCGCCGACCCCCGAGTGGGGCCGGGCGATCCAGCTCGGCCAGGACTACGTCACCACCGGCTCCTGGCACATCTCGTTGATCCCGGGACTGCTCATCACGCTCGTCGTCACCGGATTCAACGCGCTCGGCGACGGCGTCCGTGACGCGATCGATCCCCAGTCCGACAGCGCGACCGGTGCGGCGGCCGGTCGGGGTGGTGGCGCGTGAGCCGCGCCGACGCTCCCGATCGCGCCGAGGTTGCCCCCCGATCCGGGCCTCGTGACGGGGAACCGCTGTTGTCCGTTCGGAACCTTCGAACCGTCTTCTACACCGAGCGAGAGACGATCCACGCCGTCGACGGGATCTCCTTCGACATTCACCCCGGCGAGACGGTCGGCCTCGTCGGCGAATCCGGGTCGGGCAAATCCGTGACGGCCCGGTCGATCCTCGGTCTCGTTGATGAACCCGGTGTCATCAAGGAGGGACAGATCCGGTTCAAGGGCGACGACCTGGTCGAGACCGGCTTCGAGGATCACCGCGGCGACATCGCGATCGTCTTCCAGGACCCTTCGAACGCGCTTAACCCGGTCTACACGGTCGGTAATCAGCTCAAAGAGGCCCTTTCGATTCACCAGGGGCTGACCGGCGAGGATGCGACCGAGCGGGCGATCGAACTCTTAGAAGCCGTCGGGATTCCCGACGCGCCGCGCCGGCTCGGGGAGTACCCCCACCAGTTCTCCGGCGGGATGGCCCAGCGCGCGGTCATCGCGATCGCGCTGGCGTGTGACCCCGACGTGCTGGTCTGTGACGAACCGACGACAGCTCTCGACGTCACCATCCAGGCGCAGATCCTCGACCTGCTGGCCGACCTCCAGGCCGAGGAGGACCTCGCGATCCTGTTCATCACCCACGACATGGGCGTCATCGAGGAGACGGCCAACCGGGTGAACGTGATCTACGCCGGCGAGATCGTCGAGCGCGCGCCGACTGGCCGTCTCTTCGCCGACCCGGAACACCCCTATACCGAAGCTCTGCTGGAGAGTATCCCCGGCCGGACGCCCCCGGAGAAGCGCCTGCCGACGATCGAGGGCGAGGTCCCGACGCCGACCGGGCCAGCCGACGCCTGCCGGTTCGCACCGCGATGCCCGAAGGCTGTCGAGGCGTGCCGGACTGCCGCGCCCGATCCCGTCGACGTCTCGGCCACCGCTGATCACACTGCCGCGTGCATATTTGCCGGCGATAGGGGCGACCAGTCCGGGGGTGCGAACGAATGACTGCCTCAGTCCACGACGGCAACTCGATGCCCGCATCGACGGCCGACGATCGCGACACCTTCCTGGAAATCCGCGATCTCGAGACACACTACACGGACGGGTCGCTGTTCGGTGCCGACCCACCGGTCCGGGCCGTCGACGGGGTCTCGCTGTCGATCCGGCGCGGCGAGACGCTCGGCCTGGTCGGCGAGAGCGGGTGTGGCAAGACCACGCTCGGACGCACGCTCGTCGGTCTGGAATCGGCGACTGCCGGCTCCGTCGTCGTCGACGGAACCGACGTGACAGAGCTCTCGGGGAGCGACCTCCGGGCGTGGCAGCGCCGCGTCGGCGTGGTGTTCCAGGACCCCCAGGAGAGTCTCAACGACCGCCTGACGGTCGGCGAGATCGTCGCCGAACCGCTGGGGGCTCACGACTGGGGTACCCCTGCCGACCGCGAGGACCGCGTCTTCACGCTGCTCGATCAGGTCGGGCTCCGGGAGGAGCACTTCTACCGGTACCCCCACCAGTTCTCCGGCGGCCAGCGCCAGCGCGTCGCCATCGCGCGGGCACTGGCCCTCGAACCCGAGTTCCTGATCCTCGACGAACCCGTCTCGGCGCTCGACGTCTCCGTCCAGGCCCGCGTGATCAACCTCCTCGAGGAACTCCAGGCCGAACTCGGGTTGACCTACCTTTTCATCGCTCACGACCTCTCGCTGGTCCGCCACATCGCCGACCGGGTCACCGTCATGTATCTCGGGAACGCCCTCGAAGTCGGCCGGACCCAGCAGGTCTTCGAGGACCCGGCCAATCCCTACACTCGGTCGCTTCTGTCGGCGATCCCCGGCTCCTCGAGTCCGGCCCCTGACGACCTCGATCGGATCACGCTCCGCGGGACGCCGCCGAACCCCCGGTACCCTCCTGAGGGGTGTCCGTTCGCGACGCGGTGCCCGGCGAAGATCTCACCTGGCGCACACGACGACCTCTCCGCCGACGCGCTCGGCGCGATCGAGACGTTCCGGGACGTCTTACGGGAGCGTACGCGGGCCGAAGCCGGCCTCTCCCAGCGTCTCAAACGACGGCTCGGACTCGGCTCGACCGCCCGCTCAGTCCAGGCGATCGTCGACGAGCTGTTCGCGGACGTCACGCTGTCGCCGGCAGCCCGCGATGTGATTGATCGGGCGACGGCGACCGCAGACACGGCCCCGGGCGAGGCACTCACCGTCCTCGACGACGAGTTCGGTTCCGTCTGTGACCGCCAGTCGCCGGCCGAACACGCTGTCGACGACACCGACCGGACGAGTCGCTGTCTCCGTCACCGCGTTGACTTTGAGGACCCCCGGAGTGATCTGTCGTGACCGACACCCGGGGCAGCCCCGACGACGCGACGCCGACCGACCCCAACGAGACGCGACACGGGAGTTCCATCCCCCGGTCGGACCGTGTCGCCGTTGCCCGCGAGGCAGCCAGAGCCGGCGGAGCCGTCGCCATGGCCGCCTTCCGGCGTGATCTCGATGTCGAGACCAAGACGGGCAAGACCGACCTCGTCACGCGTGCCGATCGCGAGGCCCAGACCCGGATCGAGGCTGTCATCGGCGAGCGCTTCCCCCAGGAGCCCTTCGTCGGCGAGGAGGCCGACGCCCGCGAGACCGTCCCCGAGCCGGGGCCAGCCTGGATCGCCGACCCGATCGACGGGACCAACAACTACGTCCGCGGGATGCGCCAGTGGGCGACAAGCGTCGCGTCGGTCCGTGATGGCGATCCCGTCGCGGCGGCGACGGCCCTCCCGGCACTGGGCGACAGCTATGTCGGCGGGCCGGGTGGGGTCACGCGCAACGGTCGTCCTGTCGGGGTGAGTGACACTGCCGACACCGACCGCTTCACCGTCGTCCCGACGATCTGGTGGCCGCGGGACCGCCGTGACGAGTACGCCCGGGCGACCGAGGCCATCGTCGCCCGCTTTGGCGACCTGCTCCGACTCAAGTCGGTTCACGTCGCCCTCGCACTGGTGGCTGCCGGCTCGATCGAGGGCGTGCTCACGAACGTCGAGACGAACCCGTGGGACACCGTCGCCGGCGCGTATCTCGTCGAACGAGCCGGCGGGACGGTGACTGATCTCGACGGTGATCCCTGGCGGCACGACTGCCGCGGACTCGTCGCATCGAACGGGCGGGCCCACAACGCGGTGCTCGCGGCCGCGAACGCGATCGATCCGCCGGCCGACGGGGTCGATTCGGCGTAACGGACGAGTCGTCACTCGCCGACTCCCGGCCGCGTATCTTTAAGTGTCTCTGGTCACAAGGTAAGGATATAGACGGGGTTTCTGCGGGCGTCTTCAATCGGGTAGCGTCGGGTCTCGTTTCGCTCAATCTGCCAGCCCTGGCTCCCTGGCGGTCGACCGATTGGAGGCGCGTGTCCGGACCAACGAATCGCCCGACAGCTCTGGAACCACCTGCCGGCCGTTGACGTTCATCGCGTACGCCCGAACGTCCCGGCGACGGATCGCGTGCTTCTCGACGTAGTCGGGTCCCTTCGCCGTTTCGAGCTGGTCCCTGAAGAGTTCGATCTCAGTCTCGGCGGGCGGTATCTCGTCGAGATATCGACTGATGAGGGCCGCGCCGACGTGGTCCTCGACCGCGATCTCGCCGCTGTAGCCCGCGCCAACGAGGTGGACGGGCTGTTCGCGTCGTCGCAGGTACCGGCCGATGGCTCGCGCGTTCAGCGGCGCGCCGACGTAGATGTCTACGTCCTCGCCACCGCGCTCGCGGAGCGTCGCGACGGTCCGGCCGCCGTTGGTCGAGGTCATGCTCACCGGTCGCCCGTCGACCTCGATGTCCTCGACGTAACTCGGCGAGTTGAAGAAGTCGTAGCCGTCTTCGGGGTCGTAGTCCGCCGTGCGGCCGCCGCCGATGAGCGCGTCGGGATGGGACGCCCGGTAGTCGAACTCCTCGCCCCGTTCGTCGGGCACGTGGACGCGCGTCGCTCCCCTGGCGAGCAACTCGATGACGGTGTTCGAGAAGTGCATCGTGTCGATGACCACGTACGCGCCCGGCTCCGGGTCCTGGGGGATGTCCTCGCACCGTTCGATGAGTCGCTCGTCGAGCCGGTTGTGAGCTGTGTCGTCATGTGGCATGCGTTCGGTCTGTCCCGATTTCGCGGCCGACGGTAAAAGATGTATATAAGAGCTATATATACTGCTCAGTAACGATCCTGACCGGTCCCGTTCGTCCGATCCTGTGGCCGCCCGGCGCGAACGGCCGACTGGAGCCCGATGCGTTCGATCGCCCGAACGGCATCGCCGATCCGCCGCAACTGATCGAAGGCGCGAGCCAGCGACGGATCCACGTTGTCGTCGTGGGATCGAGCGGCGGATCGTCCCTGCGCTTCGAACGGCGACGGGACGCTGACCGCCGAGGCGTCGCCACCCTCCACGACGAGTTTCGTCGCTTCTTCGAGGGCTGAGCGGAGGCCAGTCAGTCGGGTCGCGACCGCCTGCCTGTCCGCCGCCTCGAGTGAGACGTCGCCGATGGCACTATCCAGTCGGACGGTCGCCGTGGCGATCTCCTCGATCCGGTTCGCCGTCCGGTCGTACTGGGACAGCGCCACGCGGTCGATGCCGAGTGCGTCGAGTTCGCCGAACGCCACCAGCGACCGGTTGTAGTGGCGACGGATCAACGTGACCAGCCGCGTGACGTCCGTCATTCGATCGCTGACCTGCCCGGCGGGCTCGACGTCGCCGGTCAGCTTCTCACGCACCGTTTCCTGCATCGTCGAGACGACCGAGACGGCCTGGTCGATCGACTGGCGGATCGAGACGGCTGAAGCATCGAGCATCGCCCGGACGTCGATCCGGTCCGCATCGGCGTCGAGGACTTCCGTCCCGACGAGGCGTCGGCCGACCGTGCGGGCGGCTCTGCGTTGCTCGTCGGTGAAACCGTCATCGGCATGCAGCGAGATCCGCTCGAACCCGGCCTCGTAGGCCCCCTGGATCGACCGGTCGACGGCGTCGGCACTCGACTCTGTGACGGACAGCGAGACCGACTCCAGACTCTCGCCGTCGGTCTGTCTGCCACGAACGATCAACGAGCCGTCGCGGTGGGTGTACAGCCGGACTGCCTCGCCCGTCTCCAGGCCCTGGCGTCTGGCCCACTCCTTGGGTACCGAGACCGTGAACGTCGAGCCGCCGACCTTCTGGATCTTGCGGGTCTCCATCAGTAGCTCAACTCCGGATCGGGTTTCATCAGTAGCTCAACTCCGGATCGGGTTTCATCAGTAGCTCAACTCCGGATCGGGTTTCATCAGTAGCTCAACTCCGGATCGGGTTTCATCAGTAGATCAACTCCGGATCGGGTTTCATCAGTAGCTCAACTCCGGATCGGGTTTCATCAGTAGATCAACTCCGGATCGGGTTTCATCAGTAGATCAACTCCGGCTCGCCCTCGAGGGCGTAGAGCGTTCGGGCGGCGATATTGACGGCGTGATCGCCGACCCGTTCGATGTCGCGGATCGTCAACAGCACGCTTGCGACGTCGTCGAGGACTGCTTCGAGTGCCCAGGCGTCGATCTCGGGGTCGGATTCGAGCAGATCCCGGATCAATCGATCGCCCGCGGCCTGACACCGCACGTCGACCTCGTCGTCCCGGTTCGCGACCGCCCGGCAGGCTTCGGCGCTCTCCCGCTCGTAGGCGTCGAGGGCGTCCGCGAGGAGGTCTTTCGCCACGCGACCGATCGATACGAGGTCGACCGCCGGGACGGCGTCCAGTTGACTCGAGAGCGCGTATCGTCCCAAATTTGCCGCGAGGTCGCCGACGCGTTCGAGGTCGGTGATGATCTTGAAGCTGGCCGCGACCAGGCGGAGATCGCTGGCGACCGGCTGTTCGAGCGCGAAGATATCGATACAGTCGGCTTCGAGGTCGAGGTACAGGCGGTTGATCTCGTCGTCGCCGTCGATGACGTCGCGGGCGAGGCTGTCGTCGCCTGTCTCCAGCGCCGAAAGCGCGGATTCGAGCCGATCGAGGACGAGCTCGCCCATCTCGAACACGGCGGCCCGGAGGTCGACGAGTGCGTCGCGAAATGCCTGGCGTGTCATCGAATCACCCGAACTTACCGGTAACGTAGTCCTCGACGCGCTGACTCTCGGGGTTCTCGAAGATCTTCTCGGTCTCGTCGTACTCGACGAGTTCGCCGCCGGTGAGGAAGACGGCCGTCTGGTCGGAAATCCGGGCGGCCTGTTGCATGTTGTGGGTGACGATGACGACCGTGTACTCCTCGGCCAACTCCTCGATGAGGTCCTCGATCTTCGCCGTGGCGATCGGGTCGAGCGCGCTTGCGGGTTCGTCCATCAGAATGACGTCCGGGTCGACGGCGAGACACCGCCCGATGCACAGGCGCTGTTGCTGGCCACCGGAGAGGCCGAGCGCGTTGTCGTCCAGTCGATCCTTTACTTCGTTCCAGAGGGCCGCCTGCTTCAGCGAGCGTTCGACGAGTTCGTCTTCGGCTGCCTTCTCGTCCCGCCCAAGCAATCTGGCGAGGAGTCCGCGCTCGATGTCGCCGTGCTTGCGCGGGCCGTAGGCCACGTTGTCCCTGATTGACTTCGGGAACGGGTTGGGATGTTGAAATACCATCCCGACGCGCTTGCGCAACTCGACGAGGTTAATTCCCTCCTGATAGATCTCTTCGCCGTCAAGTGTGACCGACCCCTCGACGCGTGCGCTCGAGATCCGGTCGTTCATCCGGTTGAGCGAACGAAGGAACGTCGACTTCCCGCACCCCGAGGGGCCGATGAGGGCTGTGACGCTCTCCGCCGGGATGTCCATCGAAATGCCGCGGAGCGCCTGCTCGTCGCCGTAGTAGACGTCTAAGTCCTCGACGGCGAGTTTCGTCTCCTGGTCGGTCCCGTAGTTCGTCCAGGCCGCCTCGATGTGCTCGTCAGTTTCGCCACTCGTCGTCTGCGTACTCGCGGCGCGCTTTGCCTCCGGTCCGTCGAGTTTGGCTTCACTCATAGTCGAGTTTCCTCCTGAAGTACAGCCGGCTGGCGATCCCGATGGCGTACAGGCCGATCACGACAAGTAGCAGGACCAGTGCAGTGCCCCACCCGAACTCGGTATCGCTGAAGATCTCCTTCGGGAAGACCCCGGCCGTGATCGACGAGTACAGCTGGTAGGGCAGGGCGCTGGCCGGTTGCAGCAGCGCCTCGTTGGTGACGAACGGGGGCGACAGCGAGAACGTGAACGAACTCAGTACGTTCGGCGTCGAACTCGGGAAGGGCTGGCCGCCGAACACCAACAAAAGTGGCGCGGTCTCGCCGGCGATCCGACCGACGCCGATGATGACGCCGGTGATCACGCCCGGCATCGCGGCCGGGACGACGACGCTCTTGATGGTTTCCCACCGGCTGACCCCGAGCGCCGCACTTGCGTCGCGGTATTCGTCGGGCACCGCCAGGATGGCCTCCCGGCTCGTGATCAACACCAGCGGGAGCAACATGAACCCGAGGACGAGTTGCCCGACGACGATCGAGTTGCCGCCGCTGAGCCGCGGAACCAGGAACGTCATCCCGAACAGCCCGAAGACGATGCTGGGCGTGCTCCAGAGGCCGTTGGTGGCGACCTCGACGACCTGGGTGATGCGTCCCTGTTCGGCGTACTCAGAGAGGAAGATCGCGGCCCCGACGCCCAGCGGCACGGCGAGGGCGACCGCGCCCAAGACCAGCCAGAGCGTCCCCATGATCGCCGGGAAGACGCCCGGTACTTCGACGAAGAGTCCACCGGTCACGTTTGTCACGAAGGGGAGTTCGGGGAAGGGCACGCCGAGACCCACGAACGGGACGACGAGTTCGCCGCCCAGGAGACTCGCCCCGGTGAGCATCACGTCGAGGCCGTTCCAGGTGATAAAGAGGATCAACAACCCGAGCACGCCGAGCATACTCAGGATCGACATACCGATGAGGTAGAACACCCCCGCCTGACGACCCTGTGCGCCGAAGCCTTCCTTTGCCTTCGCGCCGCTCCAGAACGCGAGCAGCGACGCCAGAATGACGAGGACTGGCACGACTTCGCTGCCGGGGAACGCCGCCGAGAGCCAGCCGGGCTCCCACGTCCAGCCCGTGTTGATCTGGCCGAACAAGACGACGTAGCCCATCAGCCCGATCAGCGCGGCCGCCGGCAGCGTCGACCCGACGTCCTCGCGGGGGAGGACTGCCGTCCCGGCCCCGGCCAGGCCGCCCAGTGCTGCGCCGACGATCCAGGCTGGCCCGCCGACGTACGCTGCGCCGGCCAGTCCACCGACCGCGGCCCAGATCAGGCCGAAGACCGCCGCGACCGGGACCCCGGCGGTGTCTGAGGGGGTCGTGGTGACGTAGCCGTATCGCGATGCGAGTCCGGCGACCGCCAGGCCGACCGCGAAGACGACCAGCAGGCCGCCCAGCAGGTCGAACAGTGCGAACCCGAGGTAGGCTCCGGTCTCGTCGAGCCACTGGAAGATCGTCGCCCACGAACTCACGAACGCGACGAAGGCGACCGCGATCAGGCCGCTGCCCAGGGAGCTTGCGACTGTCCGCTTGCCGGCGACCAGCGCCGTGCGATCGACGTTGCTCATCGTTTGCCTCCGAGTTTCTGTTGCATTCGCCATTCGACGTACTGAGAGGCGACCGACAGTGCCATCACCATCCCGAAGAGGATCACGCCCCCGGCGAACAGCACACTGAGGTGCGTCCCGCTGGCGTGGGTCCCCTCCGAGGCGATGACGGTCGTCAGTGTTTCACCCCATCGCGAGAAGACGTCGAAGGGCGGGCCGGGGATGCCTTTCGTGTGGCTCAACATCACCGTCGCGGCCATCGTCTCGCCCATCGCCCGCCCGATCCCGAGCAGCACGCCCGCCGAGACGCCCGACAGCGCCGCCGGGAGGGGGACGCTTTTCGTGGTCTGCCACTTCGTCGAGCCCATCGCCATCGAACCGTCCTTCATCGCGTCGGGGACGGCGTTGAGTGCGTCCTCGGCGACGGTGACGACCGTCGGCAGGGCCATCAGGCCGATCATCAGTCCGGCGGTGAAGTAATCGCCGATCGTCGGCGTGCCGAACTGCTGATAGAAGTAGGCGTTGACGATCGTCAACCCGACGAACCCGTAGGTGATCGAGGGTATGCCGGCCATGAGTTCGATGCCTGGCTTGACGACTTCGCGCACGCGCGGCGGCGCGATTTCGCTGATGAAGACTGCCCCCGCGATGCCGAGGGGCGCCGCGATACCCATCGCGATCACGGTCGTCAGTGCCGTCCCGACCATCATCGGCGTCAGCGAGTAGGTTCCGTCTGGCCTGGGCGCTTGCCAGAACGGCTCCTCGACCCGGGTGAACAGTTCGAGACCCATGTGACGCAGTGCCGGTATCGCGTCCCACAGCAGGAACCCGATGATTAGCGTCAGGATCGCGACAGTTGCGACGGTCGTGAGCAGCGTGATTCCCTTCGCGAGTTCGGACTGATAACGCACCCAGCCGACGCCGACCGTCGCAAGGAAAGCCAGAAACGGGAGAACGGTCCAGTCCGACCCCACGAAGAACAGGGAGACGGTGAGCAGGGTCGCCCCGATCCCGACGGCGTGCATCGCGATCGCGCCGTCGGCTGTTCGTGACCGGTAGTCGCGCGCTCGCCGGGACGCCCGATCGATGGATGTAGAGACGATGTCAGGGAATCGCTTTAGCATAACGGGAAAGGTACTGCGGTCGACCGCGCCGTTACTCGTAGTTCGACGCCGCGACCTTCTCGCGCTGGGTCTCCAGGCGGTCCTGGGGGAGCGCGAAGTAGTTGTTGCCCTTCACGAAGGTCTCCTGGCCGAAGTCGCTCAACACGAAGTTGATGAACGTCGCTTCCTTCCGGGAGGTGTCCTTCCAGGTGTAGGCGTGGAGGTCACGCGAGAGCGGATACTCCTTTGCCCCCAGGTTCTCGCCGTAGCTGTAGACGGTGTCGTCGATCTTCAGGTCGATCGGCGGCGTCGCGCCGTCGGGCTCGACGAACGCCAGGGCGATGTAGGCGATGGCGTTGTCGGCCTGGCCGATGGCCTGTTTGAGCTGCTGGTTCTGGCCGAAGCGCTGATCGGGACTGATCGGCGCGTTCGGATCGCCGTAAACGTTGTTCCGGAACGCGGTGTCGGTCCCGGAACCTTCAGAGCGACCGAGCGCCAGGATGTCCTGATCCGGCCCGCCGAGTTCGCTCCAGTTGGTGATCTCCTGGCGGTAGATCTGCTTGAGTTCCTCGAGCGTGATCTGGGTGACGCCCTTGTCGTAGATTTCGCGACTGACGACGATCGGCTGGCCGTCGACGCCGACGACGTGATCGACGAAGTTGTCGAGCGTCTCCTGGTTCGGGTTCGAGCCGGCGAGTTCGGCCTTCGCCGGGGCCGAGGAGTCGCCGATATCGACCCGTCCCTCCATGACGCCCTCGACGCCGGTCCCGGAGTGACTCAGTGCGATCGAGGTCCGGAACGGCGGGACCGAGCGCGTCTCGGTCGGCTCGTAGCCGTAGTCCATGGCGAAAAAGTCCGCCAGGCGCATGTCCGTGCCGTACTCCTCCTGCGCCCAGGACTGGGGCCAGTAGTCCCCGTCGCCGGCCTCGGGGTTGGAGTTCCAGTACCGGGCCGCCCCACTCGTGATCGGGAAGACCGTCGAGGAGCCGTCACCCGTCAGGACGCTGGTGTCCAGCGAACTGCCCGATTCTGTCGGCGTGGAAACGTCGCCGTTGCCGCCGTTTCCTGCCGGTTGTGCCTCTGTCGTGTTGTTCCCACCGCTGCACCCTGCGATCGCCGACACGCCGAGTGCGCCGGCCGAGAGGATGAATTTCCGCCGTGATGCCCTGTCCGGACGCGTCGAATCTCGCGTCATCAACAGAACGACCGGGAGAGCTGACTAAAGGAGTTTATAATAGGTATACGGCCTGCTATGGGGTGATCCTGACCGATATGAGTCGCCTAGAGTGCTACGTTCCGCTATCATGGCATACATAGTCATACTATTCCTCGAAGGCCTGGGTATCGTACCGGCTGGGAGTATGCCGTGACGGATGGACCTCCCGGTTCGATCTCCAGGTCTCCGAAGAATCGGGTCAATCGCCCTGCGCTGTGGGTTCGATGACGTCGACATCCGCGAAGGTGATCCTGGCCCCGCCGTCGTGGTCGTCCGTGGCTTGGACTGACCAGCCGTGGGCGTTCGCGATCGCGTCGACGATCGCCAGCCCGAGGCCGGTGCCCTCCTCGTCGGTGGTGTAGCCGTACTCGAAGACCGCTTCGCGGTCTTCCGGCGGGATGCCGGGGCCGTCGTCCTCGACGTAAAACCCGTCCGCGGTCCGGCCGAGCCTGACGGTCAGCGACGCCCCGAAGCCGTTCGTGTGCTCGGGCTCGCTGACGCGTTCGTCCGCCGTCGTCCCGTGATCGTCTCCGGATCTATCTTCTCCCCGCAACAGCGGCTTGGCAGTCTCCGGTGTCGCCTTGACACCCCCGGGTTCGGCGGGTGCGGTCGCATTCGGCTTCGTCGAGCCGTCGTCTACCGTTTCCGGCGTCTTGGAGTCAGGGCTCGTGGAACTGTGTTCTACTGAATTTCGAAAGAGGTTCTCGAAGACGGTTCGGAGCCGGGAGTGGTCGGCGTAGACGGTTACGTCGGCGTCGGGTTCGATCTCGAGCGTGGCCTCGCCAGTGTCGGTGGTGTCCCAGGCAGTGCGGGCCAGTTCGTCGAGTTCGATCGGTTCGCGCTCCTCGATGGCCTGGCCTTCGCGGGCGAGCGTCAGCGTGTCCTCGATGAGCTGTTCGATCCGTTCGAGTGCGTCGGCGGCCGTCTCCAGGTGCGCATCGTCACCCGTTTCCTGGGCGAGATCGATCCGTCCCCGGGCGACGCTCAGTGGATTACGGAGGTCGTGTGAGAGCGTCCCGGCGAAGCGCTCGAGCTGGGCGGTCTGCTGTCTGAGGTGGCGGATCCGCTGGCGGCGGTCGGTGACGTCTCTGACGACGACGGCGTATCCGCCGCGGGTGTCGCCGACCGAGACCGGTGTCACACTCACCTCGTACTCCCGTGGTTCGCCATCGGCGTGGCGCGTGAACGACTCGACGAACGGACTCTCGTCGTCATCGCCGCTTTCGACCGACGATCCGACTAGCTGTCGCTCCACGCCGTTGGTCCCCGTGGCGTCCGTCCCGTCTGTTTCGACGAGATCCGGCAGGACTGTGTCGAGAACGTCCCCTTCCGCGGTTGCGAGTTCGGGGAACACCTCGGTCGCGGCCCAGTTGAAGTCCAGGATCCGCTGGCGTCTGTCGACCACGATGACTACCTCCTCGAGCGCCTCGAAGACGGTGTCTCTGGCCATCGGGACGACGTCGAACAGTTCGTGGCGGAAGACGGCCCACGCGACTACAGCAAGCGACCACGTCCCGCCGATCACGGACGCGCCGTTGATCGGTCCGGGAAGCGCGCCCATCGACCAGACGGTCATGAAGACAAACGGCGGGAGGAAGCCCACGAACAGCGCTGCCGACTGGACGCGTCGGGTCCCCGAACCGAAGAGGACGTTCGCACCGAGCAATCCCATGCCCACGTAGTAAAACGTCATCTGTGGGATGATGAGGAGAAACGACAGGTTGGTCGGCTGCCCGACGACGTAGGCGAATGGGGACACTTCGACCATGTAGTCACTCCAATAGATCCCGTGAAGTGGGTTGGTCAGTTGAATCAGACCCGTTATAACGAAAAACCCGAACACCAGTGCGATGACCGGCCGCGTCAGGTGACGTCTGTAGCCCAGCGTCGCCAGTACGAACAGGAAAAAGGCGGGCGTCACTCCAGCCAGAACCGCGTTCTGTAGACCGTACAGTCCAACCGACAGCGACCGACCTGCAACCACCAATTCGGCAGCGATCAGCACGCCGCCGATCGCCTGGAGTGCGGCGATTCCGAGGAACAGATCCGTCGAAAGGTCTCGATCACGTCGCCACAGCCAGATAGCGATGGCGACGGCGAACCCACTCGCACCGAGGACGAACGCGAGGTACAGGGTTCGAAAGACCACGCTATTGCCAGTTTCTTGCCGGATTGTAAATTATTTTCCCAATCCGTCCATGTTCGGACAGGTTTCGGCCGCCAGACCCAGTCAGCGTGCGCGATTCGGCTCGTCGAGCCCCGAACGTGGGGACGAGTTCACCCGGCCGGGCGGACACTCTCCCGTCGCTTCTCAAGAGATGACCGAGTCCAGCGCCGAGTGTGCCGACCCGAGCACCGTCTCCTCGAAGTCCGTGTTTCCACAGACGTCACATTCCTCGGGCGGCCCCTCCCGAAGGTGGTTCACGATCGATCTGGTCTGGACGTTTCCACACTGGGTGCACTTCCACTCCTTCGTCATATTTAACCATTGATCATGCAGTACTATTAGTCTTATTTCACCCATCATTCATAATTCCCGGACTGGATGACTGATCGGTCACCTAGAGGCCAGACGTGGCGACCGGTCGACGGGTCCGTGACTCACTCGCCACTGTTGTTCGCAAATCCCGATCCCCATCGCCGTTCGTTGTAGGTGCGCTGTCGATCGCTGTCGAACTCCCGACCGATCCGTTCGCGGAGCTGATCCTTGGCCGTGGCGTCGATCCGGGCGAGTTCGTCGGCCTTTGCGACGGCGACCGGTGGTCCGCGTTCGGCGGCGACGTCGGCGACGAGCTGCATGGTGAGGCGCTCGCGCCGGTCGGCGTCCCGCGTCACGGCCAAAGGGGCCTCGATTCGGTAGACGAGTTCGTCGCGCGGGTCGTACAGTGCGAAGAACGTGACCTCGTAGGCTTCGGGGTCCCGTTCGCGCTCGACGCCGAGTGCGTCACCACTCGACGAGAGGACGCGGTCGGTCCCGATCCGGGAGCGAAACCAGTTGGTGAACGTGATCGCGTCGGTCCGCAACTCGCCGCCCTCGTATCGCGAGAGGACGTGTTCGAAGAAGGCGTTGTCGTTGGCCCACGGCGCGGCCGTCTTCGTCCGGAGGGCACGCGTCAGGCCGTTGGCTGCACTGTTCTTGACGAACCCGACGATCGGGACGTCACGGTCGAGGCAGGTTTCGACCAGCCTGACGTAGTTCTCGACGACGTCGCGGGGCTGTTCGTCGGATTCGAGCAGGTCGGCGAGTTCGGGGTGACGGTCGGCCCAATTGAGCAGCCCGGTGGGGTAGATCGGGCCGTCCAGAATCAGGAGATCGGAGACGTCTTCGATCCGGGCGCGGGCGTGGTGACTTTCGGCGAGATAGAGCGCAAGCGCGTGGACGACTGTCTGGGCGTAGCGGTCGACCCGTGGGACTTCGAGTAAGCGCTCGTGGGTGTAGCCTTCGTCGGTTCGCCCCCACTCGTCGTCATCGAGATCGACGGTCACGTCGTTGGTGTGGGCGCTGACGACGACCGTCCGTGAGCGGTGGAGATCGAGGTCGGAGGGGACGCCGGCCATCGCCGCCTGGGCGACGTCGAGCACCAGCCCGTTCTTGAACGTCGTCGGGTTGATCGTCCCCGAATCGAGCCCGTGCTGCGTCTCGAAGGGTCGGTCTTCGAGCGCGATGTCGGGCAGCGGAGCCGCCCGTCGTCGTTGTTCGCCGAGCGGTTCGAGGATCACTTCGTCCTCGTCATACAGGGGATCGAGGAACGCCTCCCAGGCGCGTTCGGCGAGATCGTCGTGGTCGGTGTCGTCGACCCGCCCGCCGAGACGACCGGCCAGACGGGCGATGCCGTCGACGTGCACCGGATCGAGGGTCATGGCCTCCCCTTCGACGGCGGGAACAAAAACGGCGGGGATCGACGGGGGCTGCCCGCCTCACGCGCCGCCGATCCGGTACTGTCCACGCTCGTCACTCCCCGGCGACGCCGTCGATCCGGACGCGATGGATCGTTCCGTAATCGAGTTGAAGCGTCCAGTCCGCCCCCGCCCAGTCCGTGAGGTCGATCACGGCGAATGCGGGCACGACACCGGATTCGACGTGGGTTGCGTCCGCGACGTCTGCCGCTTCGCCCCGCCAGACGTTGAACCGATAGGTCACGCGCGACAGTCCGTCGGGGTTCCACAGCACCACCCGATCGTGTCCGTCGGCGTCGATCAGGGTCACACCCGCGTCGGTGATCGTCTCGACGAGCGCGCGCAACTGCGATTCGGCGAGGACGGTCGTGTACTCGCCGAGCCACTCCACGGCGTGACTGCCGGGCTCGAATCGATCGCTGAGTCCCTCCTTGGCCGTCGTCGACACCGTCATGTCCGCGAGGAGGTCGTCGAAGCGGGCCTGTTTCTCGGCGGGGGGATCGGACGGATGGAGCGACCGACCGTCGATCGACAGCCGGATCGAGGCTGTGGCGTCCGTCGGGAGATCCCCGACGTCGACTGTCAGGGTCTTGGTCTCCCCCTCGTAGGCGTCTTCGTGGGAATCCTCCTCGCCATCGACAGTCACCGTCACGTCGTCAGGCCGGGTGACGCCACGGAAGCGGACGGTCCAGGTTCGCTCCTCGGGCAGTACCGACCGGTCGCCCCGGGCCGCGTCGATCGAGAGCACGAGCCGGTCGGACTCCCAGGTCTGGGTGATCTCGGTCTCGGCGTACTCCCCTTCGCGATGGTCGAGGTCCGTGCCGGCGTCGTCATACAGCGTGAACGCGTTGTCCGCGCCCGGAACCACGGTGAGCTCGATCTCTTCGGGGGTCTCGATCCCACCCCAGCCGACCGCTGGCTGGCGCGGAAGGATCGTCCCCGCCCGGGCGTACACCGGGACGTCTCCCAGGCCGCCGTACCGGGCATGCCACTGGTCGCCGTCGTAGCGTTGCCCGGAGCCGAGGTCGATCCACCCCCCCGCGGGCAACCAGACGGTCTGTCGGCTCCGGTTGGTGGCCGCGTCGCGGGCTTCAGTGTGCGGAGCGACGATCACGTCGCGGCCGACGTGATACGCCTGCGGGCAGTGGTAGGCGGGTTCCGCCCCGGGGGCGTGATAATAGAGCGGCCGGATCGGCGACACGCCGGTCTCGTGGTACTCCCGCGCCAGCGAGTACAGATACGGGATCAGTGCGTGGCGCTCCCGCAGGGCTGTCCCGATCGCCGCCTCGACGTCGGCGGGGAACGTCCATGGTCGCTTGTCGATCCAGCGATCTTTCGGCGCGTGCAACCGGAGGAGCGGACTCCAGAGCCCGAACTGGACCCATCGGGCGTACAGTTCGCCGAAGGACTCGGGGTCGCCGGTCCCGCCGAAGTGCCCGCCGATGTCGTGACTCCACCAGCCGAACCCGACGTTGCCCGCCGTCGCGGTGAACGGCACCTCGAAGGCGAGCGTCTCCCAGTCGACGAAGACGTCCGCCGAGAACGCGGCCGGGTAGCGGTGGCTCCCGAGGCCGGCCCACCGCGAGAGGATGAAGGGCCGACGCCCGTTTCGGGTTCGATCCATCGCGTGGAGGTGGTTCAGCGCCCACGTCGCGTCGAGGTCGTCGCGAAAGTCCATCGCGTACGCCTCGGCGGGCCCGGCGCGAGCGCCCGGTCGTGAGTGGTCCGAAAACCGCGTCGGATAGTCGTCGATCCACCAGAAGTCGATCCCCGCCTCGTCCTCGAAGGGGTGATGCAACACGTCGAGGTATGCCCCGAGGAAATCCGGGTCTGTCGCGTCGAAGTCGATCGGTTCTTCGCTCGCCAGATCGAGGCCAAGCGCCTTCGCGACCGCGTCGTACTTGTCCTCGTGTGGATAGACGCCGTCGGCGGGGTGGACGTTCAGCGTCGTTCGGAGGCCCGCCTCGTGGAGGCTCTCGACGAACCCCTCCGGATCGGGGAACAGGTCGCGGTTCCACGTCCAGCCAGACAACCAGACGTCGCTTGGGTGGTCGGTGACGTGCCAGTCCATGTCCACGACGCAGACCGACAGGGGGAGGTCGCGTTCGCGGAACTCACTCATCAGTTCGAGCAGTTCCTCGTCCGAGTACTCCCAGTAGCGACTCCACCAGTTGCCGAGCGCCCAGCGGGGAATCAGTGGCGGCTGGCCAGCCAGGGCAGCGAAGTCCCGGAGTGCGGCCAGGTAGTCGTGGCCGTACCCGAAGACGTACAGGTCCGCTGCGTCGGGGTGGGCGTCCCGCGGGGTCATCCACTCGTCGTCGAAGACCCACGTCTCGCCGTCGTCGAGCACCGTCCAGCCCGACCGCGAGAGGAGGCCGGGGTCGAGGGACTGCGGGCCGGCCATCCGGTCGAGCGCGCGGCGCGTCCCACCGAGGTTCTCGTCGTCGTGGTCGCCGTACTGCCAGGTGGTTCCGGTATCCTGGAGCGTGATCGCGAGCGCGTCTGCGGTGAATCCGCCCGCCGCCCGGGCGACTTCGGGGTCGTACGTCACCCGGAGGGCGTCAGTCTCGATGATCAATTGATCGTCGCGCTCGACGGTGAACGCCGGGACCGGCTGGTCGCGATGCCAGATCGTCTGGCTCGGTCGATCCTCGAAATCGCCCGCCTGATCGTACTCCATGCGAATGACCCGCGGCGAAAGCACCGTGAACCGGAAGTCAGCGCCGACCACTGTCGCCGCCTCGGCCGCGACCGGGTCACAATCCGGCCGGTGGTACGCGTGTAGTCCCATCCATGACGCTTCGCGGACCACCGTGGAGAAACTTCCGGCGACCGGTCGCGATCAGGTTCGGCTGGCCACGCTCAAGTTCGGCTGGCCACACGCCCCCGCAGACGGCTGAGGTGGAACCGGAGGCTGATGATCGTCGCGACGGTTGCTGCCCCGGCGAGAACGAGGTACAGCGACTGGACGCCGACGGTGCTGACCAGCCACCCGGAGCCGAGTTCGCTCGCCGCCCGGCCGATACCCATCCCGATCGAAGACAGAAGCGTCTGGGCGGTCGCCGCGAGGGCGACGGGCGCGTAGCGGTGGGTCATGTTGACCGCGGCGTAGAAGAACAGCGCGACGCCGGACCCCGAGACGATCAGGACGCCGACGGCAAGCGGTGCCACTTGCGTCGTTCCGAGCACGACGTACGCCAGGACGGTCGCGACGCCCCCGGCAGTCAGCAGCGTGCGGTTGTCGAAGTCCTGCGTCGACAGCCAGACGAACACGACGGCCTCGGTGAACGTCTTGATCAGCCACGCGATCCCCGTGATGCTGTCGCCGCCGGTGAGCCGCCGGAGGTACACCGACAGGAACGCGTCGGCCCCGGCCATGGCCCCGGGGATGATGACGGCGATGACCAACAGCAGGAGGAACCGCTGGTTGCCGAGCAGTTTGAGCGCGTCGCGCTTCAGGTCGGGCGAGATGTCGGCTCTTGGGTTCGGGAGCTTCCAGACCAGGACGGACACCACTGCCATCCCGGCGGCGTAGAGATAGAAGATCGTCGAGAGTCCGAACTGCGGCGCGAGCAGCCCCAGTGTGAGGCTGCCGATCCCGAACGCCAGACTCCCAGCGCCCCGGACCTGGCCGTAACTCAGGCCCGCCGAGAGGACCATCGAGTTCGCGATCGGGACGATGGGTGCCCGGAAGATCGAGACCACGAGCGTCGCGACGATCAGCAGGGGAAACTCCCACGGGACGTAGGCCGCCGCCGGGAAGAGGAAGATGGCCGCGCCGGAGACGAGCGTCGCCGTCAGCAGGATCTCGCGGGTCGCGCCGGAGCGATCCGCGAGCACACCCCAGACCGGCTGGGCGACCAATCCGCCGGTGACGAGCAACGCGCCGATCAACCCCATCTGTGACCCGGTGAGGCCAATTTCGTCGAAGTAGGCGTTCCGGAAGGTCACCAACCCGTTGAACGCCAGAAAGTACGTGAAGTAGATGACGTGATAGCGATACTCGGTTCCTGCGCTGTCGAGCACTTGCCGTACCGTCTGGACGCCGCGTCCGGATGTCACTTTGATGAACGACCTCTCAGACCGAAATCTACACGAAGTGGTCGTTTAGTGATTGCCATTCTGTCGGGCGTGACGGACGCGACTCAGACTCAACCCTGTCTCTTAACTATATATCGAACAAAATATATCAGACCAATCTCATTCGTTAATAATGAATAGGCGAGAGATTTTGTCAACCCTCCCGATAGCGCTCTCGGGTTGCATCAGTGCACCGAGCCGTCCATCGAGAGACGGGGGAGATGGCTATGTGATCGACGTGATTGACAGACCGGATCCGGAGGCATATTCGATCGAGTTCGCTGTGTCATATCCGGACGAAGAACGTGTCGTCGCTGATCTACAGATAGCAGTCACGGCCAACGCCGATGAGACGGTTGGCATCTCTACTGACCCACCACGGCCGTTCGGGATTTTAGCTGGGAAAGAAGTCGATGGTGCAGGGAGTCTTGCGTTCTGGAGTGCGGACTACGAGACATCGGATCTGGTCGGTACTGAGGGGCACAGCCTCACGCAGATGACCCAACCAGGCCTGATAACGAGATTACAGCCTGGCGAATCCGTGCGTTCTACATATTCGGTACGCCGTGACGCCGAGCTCGGATCCGTCACGACCAATCTTCTGCCTGGGATTTACGAGGTCGTTGGAGTCGGCAGTGATCTGTTCGAAGTGAACGGAACGTCACCGGACGTCACACTCCAGATTTCCGAATCTTGAGGGGACCCAGTGCGCTCGAGAATCATTCACTATCGATAGACACCAAATTTCCCCGCGAGCGACCGAACAGACGTGTATCTCGCTGCTACGATACCGGTAATATATGAAGAGATAAGAACGAGGAGTGTCGACACGTAGGTATGCAGGCAGGACTCATCATCCTCGACGGCTGGGGACTCAACGACGACGAAGACGCCCGCGACGCCGTCAAGGCCGCGGACACACCCAACTTCGACAGATTCCGGGACGCCGGCGCGGACGACCGTCTCGAGGTCTCGGGCCGGCGCGTCGGCCTCCCGGAGGGCCAGATGGGCAACAGCGAGGTCGGCCACCTCAACATCGGGGCCGGCCGCGTGGTCAAGCAGGACACGACCCGCATCACCGACGATATCGAGGACGGGAGCTTCTTCGAGAACGAGAACCTCCTCGCCGCGATGAACTATGCGAAGGAACACGACGGCCAGGTCCACCTCATGGGCCTGGTCAGCGACGGCGGGGTCCACTCCCGGCAGACCCACCTCCACGCACTGATCGAGATGGCGGCCGACAACGATGTCGAGGCGGTCACCCACGCCTTCATGGACGGCCGGGACACGTCGCCAACCGGCGGCGCGGACTACCTCCGGGAACTCCAGGGCGTCATCGAGGAGAACGGCACCGGCGACGTCGCGACGGTGACGGGCCGGTATCACGCGATGGACCGCGACCAGAACTGGGAGCGCACGAAGAAGGCCTACGACGCCATCGTCGACCGCGAGGCCGAGTTTTCCGCCCCCGATCCCGTCACGGCCACCGAGGAGTCCTACGAGCGGGACACGACCGACGAGTTCATCGAGCCGACGCTGATCGAGGGCGGGGCGGCCCTCGAAGACGGCGACGCGGTCATCTTCTTCAACTTCCGGTCGGATCGGGCCCGCCAGCTCACGCGGATGCTCAACTCGATCGATCCGGACTGGGAGTACGACCTCGAACCCCCGGAGACCCACTATGTGACGATGACGCAGTACGACGAGACGTTCGATCTGCCGGTTGCCTACCCCCCGAACCGGCCCGCCAACACGCTTGGCGAGGTCGTCTCCGAGGCCGGTGGCACCCAGCTCCGGCTGGCCGAGTCCGAGAAGTACCCCCACGTCACCTACTTCCTCAACGGCGGCCGCGAGGTCAAGTTCGACGGCGAACTCCGGGAGATCGTCGAGAGCCCGGACGTGCCGACCTACGACGAACAGCCGGAGATGAGTGCCGAGGGCGTGACCGACACCGCCATCCAGTTCATCGAGAGCGACGATCCCGACCTGCTGGTGCTCAACTACGCCAACCCCGACATGGTCGGCCACACCGGTGATTTCGACGCCACGGTCGCCGCCGTCGAGGCCGTCGACGAACAGCTCGGCCGACTCGTCGAGGCGATCCAGGCGGCCGGTGCTGACGTCCTCATCACCGCCGACCACGGCAACGCCGACGACCTCGGCACGGTCGACGATCCCCACACGGCTCACACGCTCAACGACGTGCCGATCATTTACCTCACGCGCGACGGCGGCGACGGCGGCCGCTCCGTGCGCTCGGGCGGGTCGCTGTGTGACATCGCGCCGACGCTGCTGGAACTTCTCGCCCTCGAGAAGCCGACTGAGATGACTGGCGAGTCGCTGCTCGAGTAACCGACCTGAAAATTCGTCCGTTTTCGCCCGCTTTGCTCAAAATGCGGCCACAGGCCGCATTTATTTCGGTGCGCCGCGTTCGCCTGTCTCGATGTCCGGGTCGGGGATTTCGACGCCGGCGATCCGGGTCGCGAGATACACCGTGTACAGGGCCGCGATCCCGACGAGGACGTAGATGCCGAACTCGGCCGCTGGGACGGAGTCGAGCAGAATGTTCACGAGGTTCCAGTTGGCCGCGCTGTCGACGAAGTGGCCGATACCGACGAGTCCCCAGTTGAGGGCACCGACGACGACGAGTACGAGCGCGGTCCAGTCGACGAGGTTCATCCGGAAATTCTTGGGCATGTATAACACCGGACATACAATTGTCTGCAGAGGATATATACTAGTAGTGATATATGATATCACGTGAACGTTCGGTTCGGGGAGTGTTTCGTCGATCAGGCATGGACGAGTCGTCGTCGCTGTCCGAGGCAGACTCCAAAACCGCCCTGAATCTCGCCGACAGCGGTCGCCTTCCGGACCCCGTCTCCCGATGCCAGGAAGTTTATAGGTGTTCAGCGTCGATTCACGGCCACCATGAGACATCCAGGCCTGAAGTTCAGGATGGCCGTCGTCGGGTCGATCCTGTTCGGCTTTTACGCCGTGGTGGCGCTCGCCCTCTATGCCGCCTTCGGCGGCGGGACCACCATCCTCGCGGTGATCCTGTTGGGCAGCGTCGGCTTCGTCGGCGTCCAGTACAAGGTCGGCAAGTGGGCCGCCCTCCGGAGCGTCGGGGCCGAGGACATGCCCGAAGACGATCCGCGCTTTCGGGACATCCACCGTTCGATCGAGCGGATGAGTTCGGAGATGGGCATCGACAAACCCCGGGTGATGGTCGCCGAGATGGGCGTCCCCAACGCCTTCGCCGTCGGCCGGAAGAAAGCCGGCGTCGTGGTCGTCTCCGCCGAACTCATCCACATGCTCGACCACGAGGAACTCGAGGGCGTCCTCGCCCACGAACTCGCCCACATCCGCAATCGCGACGTGATCATGATGGTGATCGGCCAGGGCATCGCCTCGATCGTCGCCCTCGTCGCACAGTTCGCCGTGCTGTTCGCCGGCGACAACGACCTGGGGGACTTCTTCATGGCGATGATCGTCGGGAACCTCGTCCAGTTCATCGTGATGATCTTCGTGATGGCGATCTCACGCTATCGGGAGTACGTCGCCGACAGTGACGCGTCCGAAATCACAGGTGGTGAACCCCTTGCGCGCGCACTCGAAAAGATCAACTCGGCCGATCACAGCCGGAGCCGGATCGACGAGCAGGCCAGTGCGCTCTGTATCAAAGGCGAGGAACGCAGCCTGCTGTCGAAGATCTTCTCGACGCACCCGCCGACCGAGAAGCGCATCCAGCGCCTGCGAGCCTGATTTTCGCGGGACTCGTTCGGGTTCTGTCGTCGTTCACTCGAGCCGGACAGGACCGACCTCCGTCGGCTCGTCAGCTTCGAGCAGCCAGGCGAACACGGGCACGTAC
>Ga0207771_100201_pt1 | contig 41684 bp, 35 predicted proteins | sample A23M2SouthBayCA_2_FD_187731 | JGI IMG/M metagenome (GOLD analysis project Ga0207771, IMG submission 187731) | Aerobic enrichment media microbial communities from Eden Landing Ponds, California, USA - A23 M2 (2) (SPAdes) | ecosystem: Environmental > Aquatic > Marine > Unclassified | place... | reverse complement strand
ATGTTGCTGGTCGCCGGTACGTACGTTCACACGACGCCGGTTCGGGAGTCACGCGCGGCGATCCAGCGACACGTCCCTGGAAGAGTGGGGCAACTGCTGGGCGTCGGCGTCGGTCTCGTGTTCCGGTTGACACCCGTGCTCCTGGCTGATCTCCAGCGTATCGGCGAGGCGATCGACGCACGCGCCGGGGAGAATCTCTCGACAGTCGAGCGGCTTCGACGACTCGCTCTCGTCGGGCTCCGCCGGGCATTCGACCGCGCCGGGAGACTCTCGCTGGCCCTTCGCGCCCGCTGTTTCGCCTGGAACCCGACGCTGCCCGAAATAGCGTTCTCCCGGCTGGACGTACCCGTACTGGTACTGTCTGTCGGGCTCGCGCTTTCAGTATTCCTGTGATCCTAGTCGACGATATCGCTCGAAGCCGTCGTGTCGGCCTCGACGTCGGTGTCGAGACCGATCTCCTTGATGAGTGCGACCAGTTCTTCGAGTCGCGGGAAGGTGTAGGCCGTCAGTTCGACGTCAGTCTCGGCGGCGACGATGTCGCTATCGACGACGAAGACGATCTCGTCGTCGGGCCAGCCGCCCATCTCGTCGACGATGTTGCTCGCGGGGCCGTAGATAAAGGAAGGTGTCGAGATGTCGATCGTCGTGTCCAGCACGTTCGCCCAGCCGTCGATATAGCCCGAGGTCATGATGTTGCCGATCTCCTGCATGGCCGAGCGTTCCATCTCCGTGAAGAGGCCGTCAGCCGGCTCCTCGTCGCCCATGCCGCCGACCATCTTGCCGACGAGCTGCTTACTGTCCTCGGGGTCCATCAGAAAGAGGACGTAGCCGTGGGGTGGGTCGACCAGTTCGACGAAGATGCCGACCTGTTTCTGGGGCCCGATGTGAGTCTTGACGTCTTCGAGATCGAGGAAGTTGATCTTCGAGACCTCGATCTCGGCGTCGAGCCCGGCCAGCTGGCTGAGGTGGTCGGCCACGGTGGTCGACCCCTCTTTTGCCATCTGGTTGAACAGATCCAGTTTCCGCACGTCGACTTTGAGGCTCATACCGTCTCCTGTGAGTCGACCGTTGTAAGTACACCGCCCGGACTCTCAAATCTGAAACTCTCCCGCCGAGTTCCGCTATCCCGACTACATGACGTAGCGGCTGCCGGCCTCCGAGGAGCCGTCCTCCTCAAGCCAGGACGCGATACTGGAAGTGGTCGTCCTGGCCGCAGTCAGGAGGTGTTCCGTGCCGACCGGGGCGTCCGCCCGAAGCGCCTCGCGAGCGGCCGAGTCGGCGACGAACTCGACATCGCTTGCGGCGAACTCGTCTGTGGCCTCGACGACGGCGTCCCAGTCAATGTCATCGGCGACGGGTCGATCACGGAGGGACAGTCGCAGGAGCTCCCGGCGCGCCTCGGGTCCTGGTGGCGGGACCTCCACGCGCTCGTCGAACCGACCGGACCGCCTGATCGCCCGGTCGACGTCTTCGAGCAGATTCGTCGCGGCGACGACGACCACGTCACTGTCCGCGAGTGATTCGAGTTCGGCGAGCAACTGATTGACCATCTGCTGCTCGGAGGTGTTCATCTTCCCACCTCGGCGGCCGGCGATTGCGTCGATCTCGTCGAGAAAGAGCACACAGGGCGCGTTCGCCCGGGCGATCGTGAACAGATCGGCGATGTTCTTGGCGGGCCGACCCATCCACTTGCTCGTGACGTCCGCGGGCGTTACCGGCAGGAAGTTATACTCCAGCTCGCCCGCCAGCGCCCCGGCGACGTGGGTCTTCCCACAGCCCGGTGGCCCGTGCAAGAGGATACCGTCGGTCACGTCGATACCGTAGGTCGCGTAGCGCTCGGCGTCGGTAAGGGGGTCGATCACCGTCTTTTCCAGGCGTGCCTTCAGTTCGCCCATGCCGCCGACGTCCGCGAAGGTCCGGCCGGGGTTGGGCTTGAGAAGGCGATGGGCGTGCAACTCGACGCCGTCGGGTTCGACCACGTCGACCGCGTCGTCGACGCGGCCTTCCCAGTCCGGGATCGAGGTCGTGGTCTCCTCGACCGCGGCCCTCAGGTGGTCCTCGTCTATCGGGGCGTCTTCGTGGAGGGCCTTCCGGGCAGCCTCGTCGGCGATCTGTTCGATGTCGCTGGCGGCGTATCCCGCGGTCGCGCTGACCACCGCGTCCAGATCCAGCGGGTCGTCGGTCGGCCGTTCGTCGAGATAGAGCTGTAAAATCTCGCGGCGAGCAGCGGCCTCCGGTGGCGGGACTTCCACGCGTTCGTCAAACCGGCCCGACCGCCGGATCGCCCGGTCGACGTCCTCGACTATATTCGTCGCGGCGACGACGAACACGTCTTCGTCGGCGACGGCTTCGAGTTCGGTCAACAGCTGGTTGACCATCTGCTGCTCGGAGGTGTTCATCTCGCTCTCGCGGCTGCCTGCCACGGCGTCGATCTCGTCGATGAAGACGACACAGGGCTGGTTCGCGCGAGCGATCTCGAAGGCGTCGGCGACGTTGTCGGCGGGCTGGCCCATGTACTTGCTCGTCAGATCCGACGGTCCGAGTTCGATCACGTTGTGCCCCAGTTCACCGGCCAGCGCCCCCGCGAGATAGGTCTTGCCACAGCCCGGCGGGCCGTGCAGGAGGACGCCCGTGACCGTTCCGATGCCGTACTCGGCGTATCGCTCGGGATGGGACAGCGGATCGAGGACTTTCCGGTCGAGCGTCTCTTTTAAATACCCCATTCCACCGACATCCGCGAAGCTTCTCTCTGGCGCGGGCTCGACGAGGGTCTGGGCGTCCATCTCGACGTCCTCGGGCTGGGCGATCGACTGATCGGGTGGTGACTCATCGGGCTGTTCGGTCTTCGTGACGGCGTCGCTGGTCTGGCCGTCGTCGGAACCATCCGTATCGCGGGCGTCGAGGTCGACGCGGTGACCGTATTCGGAGAGCCGCATCGGGTCACCCGAAATGAACTCCGCGAGCCACTGGTGTGGGCGGTCGTCGTCGCGAACATCGTCTAGCGAGCGGACGACGTAGAGCATCGCACTGTCCTCGCGCTCACTGTGGAACTCGGCGAGCCAGAACGGCAGATACAGCCGTGTGACCGACTCGACGCCCTCGAAATCGGCAGGGGAGAACGACTCGGGAAAGCCGAAAGTCCGTTCGAGCTGGCGGAGATACCGGTCACCGCCAGTACGGTCCGAGAGATAGCGCTCGATCCGGTCGGGCAAGAGGTCCGCGGCGTGGCCGTCGGTCGCCTGAAACTCCAGCAGCACCGAGGTCCCCAGACCGGGATGGTCGCTCCCGAGGTCGAACTGATCGAGCCCGATGCGCTCGGGTTCGGTCGCTCCCTCGGTGTACTGGTTCAGCCCGGGATCGTTACCGCTCCAGAGGCCGTCGATCAACGTCGTGCCCGTCCGCGTCCCTTTCTCCCGCGCCAAGAAGCCGTCGTCGCCCGCGTAGGTGTACTCGACCCGAAAGACCGGGTAGAAGACCCTGTGGAGCCGAGCAACCGACTCCTCGGCCATCGGTGTCACGTCCGCCGTCTCGAGGGCGTTCCTGATGATTCCTTGTTCGGCGATTCGCTGGTCGACGTCGACGTGTGCTGGCAACCCCATGGTAAACCCTGTCCGACGAGAGCGAGTCGCCCCACCGACACGCTCGCTCCCGTCAGTCCTGTTAGTGGTCTGGTAGGCAAGCAGACTTGATATTCTTGCGGTTCGGATCGCCAACCCATCACACTCACTATCACCCCAGGTCGCCGCTTCGAATCGCGTCTTCGGCGGCCGAAAGTGCTGCTTCCGGGTCGAACTCATGGATAATTCCTTCAAGGGTTGAATTATCTTCATCGGCGAGCTCGCGGGCGTGCCCGGTGATATTCGGGACGGCCCGGAGGACGTTATCGACGATCGGAACGGACGCGGCCTGGGCCGAGCGAGACATCGGATTGAGGTCGATCACGAGCTCAGTTTTGTCCATCTCGCCCAGCGCCTCGGCCCGGTCGCCGTCTTCCAGCGGGACGAGGACGACATCCGCACTCCCGATCCCGTCGGCGTCGACTTTCGCACGCTCGTGATCGAGGCCCGGGATCCGACCGTCGGCGGTGAGCCCTTTGACTTCCCTCGCGCCGTGTTCGCGGAGGTGAGCGGCGATGGCTTCTATTCGCTCTTCCGTGCGATTGAAGAGATTGACTTCGATTTCTGCGCCCGTTGTCTCGGCCAATTCGACGATTTCGCCGGGGACGAGCGCGGCGACGTTGCCGTTGACAGAGAGCACCGCGTGCTCTGCGAGCAAGAGGTGGGCAGCGGCGACACGCTCGGCCTCGTCGGCGCTCTCGATTGTCTGCTCGCCGAGAAGATAGTCAAACGCCTCCCCGCGGCCCTGTGCGATCAGGCCCTGCTGGCTCGTGATCCCCTTCTCGACCCCGTCCTCGATTCGGTGGCGCGTCAGCAACGACTGATAGCGAGGGTGGCTCTCCGGAATCTCGATCTCGTCGGTCATACCCTACGGTGCGACCGGCGACGAAAAACCGCTTTCGTCACTCCAGCCGCGCACCCGCGGCGTCGACCCGGCAGACGTTCGGTTCGTAGCCGGCGTCCGACAGTCCCGTGCCGAGCGCGAAGACGGTCTCGCCGAGCATCGCCATCGACGCCTGCCCATCGACCTCGTTGACATCGAGGATCACGTCTCGAAGATCGGTCGTCAACAGGTGTGACTCGCGGGCAAATCGTCGGGACGCGTAGACGAACTGCTCGGGGTTGGGCTCGGAGACGACTCGCGAGAGCGCCTCAGTCCCGGCCTGAGAGATGAGATCGGTGTCGCCGCCGAGCACCTCGGCCGTGTCGAGTTCGCCGAAGGTGACGTACTCGACGCGGGGCCGGTAGGGAATCGCGTCCATGAGGTTGTTCTGTGGCCCGCCGGGTTCCAGCCGGATGGGCATCCCGCCGGCGGCCTGGGCGACGACGTCTCCCAGTCCGGTGCCAGCCTGGACCTCCGCGCCATGGGCGATCGTAACGAGTTCGTTTCGCGAGAGGTCACGCTCGTAGACGCAATTGGTCGCCAGCGCCGTACCCAGGGCCATCGCACCCGAAATCCCGAAGCCGGCACCGATCGGCAGCGACGTCTCGCCGATTACGGCGGCCTCGACGTGCAACGTATCGAGGACCGTCTCGACGGCCTCGATGTTGGCCGGCTGGCCGTCCAGCTCGACGCGTCGGTCCTCGCTGGGCTTGACGGTGACACTGACGCCGTCAGAGAGGGTTATGCCGGCTCCCTGCGAGCCGGCTTTCGTCGGATCGTCGTCCTGGTGCACAGTAAAGAAGCCCGTAACATGGCCCGGGACGAACGCGGTGGCCTCCTCGATCATTGTCGAAGAGAGCGGGTGCGCGACCAAAAACTGGGTGGTTCTGTCTTGGGACGCCTTTACCTTCAAGAGCGTATACGTTATAGAACTTACGAGGCGAAAACCCACCCCTTTAGGGGTGGGATGAAGCCGACAACTAGGAAGCAAACCACGCTACAGTAGCAGGCCCACTCCCAAATGTTTAAGAATCATACGCCATACATATAACATATGGAAGTGCGGCGCACTGTCTCTGTCACACTCGACGTGAACAGTGACGACGCCGCACTCCTCGAAGACACCGTAGACACGTTCCTCTGGTGCGCTCAATACGTCGTAGACCACGCCTTCAAAGGCGAGTACGTCACCACCAGCAAAACCACGCTGGACAACGAAACCTACGACGACGTGCGAGACGCTACAAACAACTTCAACGGCGGTCTTGTCCAAGCCGCTCGAAACAAAGCCGCCGAAGCCTGCAAGAGTGTCGTTGCCCGCTGGAAGAACGGCAAGAAGGCGTCGAAACCGCGTATGAGTTCCCCACACGTTGTCTACGACCACCGCACCGCCACGTTCCACGACGACTACGTGTCGCTAGCAACAGTTGATGGACGGATTGAAGCCGACTACGTACTACCAGACGAGGACACCGACACACCCCACGCCGACTACTTGTTCACCGACGAGTACGAGACGACTGGGGCAGAGTTACACCGGAAGCACGGTGAGTGGCAACTTCACATCCACTGCAAAAAGGAAATAGAGTCTGACACGTCGAACACGGCGACCACTGAGAACGGAACGGTTCTCGGGGTTGACCTCGGCGTGAACAACCTCGCCGTCACTTCAACTGGCACCTTCTGGACGGGCGACGAGTTCGACCATTGGCGGCGCGAATACGAGAAGCGGCGTGGTGACCTACAGGAGTGCGGTACGCGGTGGGCGCACGAGAATATGCAGGCAGTCGGACGCAAAGAGGAAGGCCGGTTCAAACTGACGCTCCACCGGATAGCGAACGAGTTGGTTGCTGAAGCCCGCGACTACGACTGTTCAGTCATCGCGTTCGAGGACTTGACCGATATTCGTGACCGTACCGGCGCGTCGTGGGGTCATAAGTGGGCGTTCAACCGCCTCTACGAGTATGTTGAATACAAAGCCGAAGAATACGGTATCGACGTAGAGCAGGTTGCCCCAGAGAATACGTCACGGCGGTGTTCGACATGTGGGTTCACCCACCCAAACAACCGTGAGGATGAATCGTTCGAGTGTCTGAAGTGTGGATACGAGAACCACGCGGATTACAACGCTTCGAAGAACATCGGGTTACGGTATCTTCGTCGCAACCAAACTGGAGGTGACGAAGGCGCACCCTTGGGCGTGCGCTTGAACAGCGGGATGATGAACGTGAACGGAGGCTATTCTCCTGCCGATGATTCGGCCAGAACGGGAGTCCACGCTGAATCCCACCCGTTTACGGGTGGGTAGCTCAAAGGACGCTGTAGACATGCCGTCGATCAGCGCCCGTGTCGCCGACGAGACTGCCGCGGATATCGATGACGTCGCCGAGTTGCTCGACGACGACCGCTCGACGACGATCAGAAAAGCGCTCACGGAAGGGCTGGAAACGCTTCGAATACGGGTCGCGGTCGAGCGCTTTCAAACGGGGGATATCTCGATCAGCGAAGCCGCCGAGGTCGCCGACTGCACTGTCGCCGAGTGGCTGGAAATCGCCCACGAGCACAACCTTACAACTCAGTACGCGCCCGAAGAACTGGCCGACGACGCCGCGACAGTCACGGAATTATGACGTTCGTCCACGTCGGCCCCACAGTCCTGTACGATCTGGGTCAGATTGGTGAACTCGACCTGCTGACGCACTTCGACGGCGCGCTGGTCGTCCCCGAGGAAGCCCGCTATCAGATCACGACCGAACCCGCCGCGACGAACCTCGCACAGTTTCTCGAAGCGAAGACTGTCATCACGTCGGTCCGGCCGGCGGTCCGCCAGCGGGCCGCCAACGCGCTGGGAATCGACCCCGACGGCTACGAGGCGGCGCTTCTGGCCGGGCTATTCGACGACTCGATCGACGACGAACGACCGGTCCTCGTGCTCTCGGACGATCAGCGACTCCGGGCACTGGCCGACGGCCTCGGTGCGAAGGTGGCCGGGAGTTTCGGCGTGGTCGTCCGGGCTGCCGTCGAGGACAAGTATCTCTCTGCGAGTCAGGCAAAGCGGATCGTCTCCCGGATGGACGGCCACGGCGTCCAGTTGACCGGACAGCTGCGCGCACAGGCGATCGGGGACCTGTAGGTCGCGAAAAAGTCGGGCGCTACTCGGTCAGGCGGTCGCTCGACTCGGTGATGTCGTAGAGCTGCTGAGTGACCTCGTCGTCGAGCGCGTCCTCGCTGACACGCCAGGCCCAGTTCCCCTCGACCGTTCCGGGCACGTTGAAGCGGGCCTCCGAACCGTAGCCCAGTGGGTCCTGCACCTGTGCCAGGGCGATGACCGAGTCGGACTCCCAGACGGTGTCGAGGATGTCCCAGTGGACATCGCCACCCTCGTAGTCGACGGCGTAGTGGAGACATTCCGTGTCCTGCTCGCTGAGGCTCTCGTACCAGCCCACGACGGTGTCGGTGTCGTGTGTGGAGGTGTAGGCGACGGAATTTTCGCTGTAGTTCGCAGGGTGATAGCGGCTGTCGCCGTCACACCAGTCGGCGAACGCGGCGACGACCATGCCCGGGTACCCCAGGTCGTCACGGATCTCCTCCATCTTCGGCGTGATCTCGCCGAGGTCCTCGACCACGATCGGCAGGTCTCCGAGTTCGTCCCGGATCGCGTAGAAGACGTCCTCGTGGGGCCCGTCGACCCACTCGCCCTCACGAGCGGTGTCGGCGTCGGCGGGAATCTCCCAGTAACTCTCGAAGCCTTTGAAGTGGTCGATGCGGAAGATGTCGACCCGCTGGAGGAGGCGCTCGAAGCGTTTGACCCACCAGCCGTAATCCCGTTCGTCGAGGGCGTCCCAGTCGTAGACCGGGGTGCCCCACATCTGGCCGTCGTCGGAGAACTCGTCCGGGGGCACGCCAGAGACGTACTTCGGTTCGCGCTCCTCGTCCAGCTTGAAGATTTCTGGGTTGGCCCAGACATCCGCGCTGTCCAGATCGACGTAGATCGGCATGTCGCCGACGAACTTGACGCCGCGCTCGTTGGCGTACTCTTTCAGATCGTTCCACTGCTGATCGAAGACGAACTGGAGGAATTTCCGGTACTCGATGGAGTCCGCAAGTTCCTCGCGGTAGTCTTCGAGGGCGTCTGGATCGCGCATCTTGGCCTCCTCGGGCCAGTCGAGCCAGGAGACACCGTCGAAGTGATCCCGGAGTGCGCGATAGAGGGCGTACTCCTCGACCCACTCGCTGGACTCCTCGACGAACGCTTCGAACTCGGCCTGTTCGTCCTCGCTGGCGTCGACTTTGAAGTTCTCGAAGGCCTCGGCCAGACGGGCTTCCTTGAACTCTCGAACCGGGCCGTACTCGACGTGGCCGTCGTCGAAGTCGGGCCGATCCAGTTCGTCGAGCCAGCCGCGTTCGACCAGCCTGTCGAGGTCGATGAACAGCGGATTGCCAGCGAACGCCGAATAGGACTGATAGGGGGAGTTGTCGTGGATCGGAATCGTCGGGCCGAGCGGGCAGAACTGCCACAGCGACTGCCCGGACTCCGCCAGGAAGTCCACGAACGTCTCAGCCGGTTCACCGAGCGTCCCGATACCGTCGGGCCCCGGCAGCGAGGCTACGTGCAAGAAGAGACCGCTCTGTCTGTCGAAATCCATTCGTATCTCTGTCGTTGCGGCGGCGCGGACTTGAAAGTAGCAGATTCGACTTCGTCAGCGACGCCAGCGAGGGCCCCTGGGTCGGCCAACCACCACGGAAAGGGTGAAGAACAATTACAAACGATATATGTAGCGCGAGAGCGAGTATATACCTAATGAGAGTTATTCGGTGTCGGGACTGGCACATGTCGCCGAGTCGACTCCTGCCGCGAATGGCGGCCAACAGGGGGACGCGACCATGAACACTAGCGCACTCGAAACACAACTCAAGCAGTTCGGCCTCTCGGAGAAGGAGATCAAGACCTATCTGACGATCCTCGAAAACGGGGAGGCCAAAGCGAGTACCATCGCCGACGATACGGGGGTTTCGAAACGATACGTCTACAGCATCTGTGAGAAGCTCGAAGAGCGCGGCTTCGTCGAGGTCGACGACCACGTCGTGCCCACGAAGATCCGGGCCAAACACCCCGAAGACGTGATCGACCTGCTTTCTGGACGGCTCGAAGAGATCGGGCCAGCGCTGAAACAGCGCTTTTCGGAGACATCATCACGCCCACAGCGTTTCGATGTCATCAAGTCCCGCGTGACGGTCATCAAGCGGCTGCGAGAGTACATCAACAGCGCCGAGCAGGAACTGGTGATCGCGGTTCCACAGGGATACCTGCCGGAAGTGGCCGAAGAGCTGGCGACGGCCGTCGAGCGCGGTGTGATGGTCCTGCTGCTGGTCAGCGACGTGGACGACCCCGAGCGCGTACTCGATGGCGTCGAGAGCCCGGTCGGGAGCGTCGTACGCGTCTGGAATCAGGGGATGCCGATTCTGCTGGCCGCGGACGAACAGCTAGGAATCGCCTCGCCGGCGGAGATGGTCACCCGAACGAACAGCGACGACCGGGCGATCGCGCTCGTCCAGGGCCAGATCGTCCCGATCATCGCCGGCTCGTTCCTCGCGAACTACTGGCCGTTCGCCGAGGAGCTATACATCACCGATCCGATCGACCTCCCCAAGAGTTATCGGAGTTTCCGCCACGCTGTCCTCCAGGCGACACTGCACGACCACGCCGAGGCGACGATCCACGCCCGGGCCACCGCCCAGCCGGTGACCGCGGATGGCGAGTTCGAGACGATTCAGGGGACGATCGTCGAGACCCGACAGGGCCTGGTCGAACCGCGGACGAACACGATTCCGATCGAGCATACGCTCGTCGTCGAAACTGACGAACGAACCATCTCGATCGGTGGTCCCGACTCGTTCCTCGAAGATTACGAGGCCCGGAAGGTCACCCTCGAACACGAATAGAAGGTAAACTCTAAGCCGGCGGCACCCTCGGTACTGGTGTGGCCACCTACGTAGACGGCGAGACGGAACTCCCGGTCGCCGAAGTCCTCCCCGAGTTCGCCGACGCCTTCCCTTTCGAGCGGTTCAACCGGATGCAGACCGAGACGCTGCCGGCGCTGCTCGACCGTGAGGACAACGTCGTCGTCAGCGCGCCGACCGCAAGCGGCAAGACTGCCGTCGCCGAGGTGGCGATCTGCAAGACCCTCCAGGAAAACGGGACTGCGCTCTTTCTGGCACCCCTGCGCGCACTCACCAACGAGAAAGAACGTGAGTGGGAACGCTTCGAGGAACTGGGCTACTCGGTGTACGTCGTCACTGGCGAGCGCGACCTCAACCCGCGGCGTGCCGAGCGCGCCGACGTTCTGGTGATGACTCCCGAAAAGGCCGACTCGGCGACACGCAAGCACGACACGGCCCGCTATTCTTTCGTCACGGACGTCGACTGCTGTGTCATCGACGAGGTTCACCTGCTCGACTCCGACAGGCGGGGCTCGGTGCTGGAAGTCACCATCTCGCGGCTTCGCCGGCTCTGTGATCCGCGCGTCGTCGCGCTATCAGCGACGATGCCCAACATCGACGACGTCGCCGAGTGGCTCGACGCCCCGCCGGAGACGACCTTCGAGTTCGGCGAGGAGTATCGACCAGTGCCCCTCAACGCGGACGTCAAGACCTACAGTCACGGCGAGAACGCCTTCGCCGACAAGTATCGGCGGCTCTACCGCGCGATGGATCTCGTGGAGCCCCATCTCAACGAGGAAGGCCAGGCGCTCGTGTTCGTCTCTTCGCGACAGGACACCGTGCAGGCCGCCAAGAAGGCCCGCGACGAACTCACCGAGCGCGACATCCCGATGGGCGCACGTGGTGACTACGACTTCCACAACGACGCCGCCGAGTTGAGCAACGACACCCTCCGCCAGTCCGCCCTCGATGGGGTCGCCTTCCACCACGCCGGCCTTTCACGAGACGACAAGAACCGCGTCGAGCAGTGGTTCCGCGAGGGCAAGATTCAACTGCTCTTTTCGACCTCGACGCTGGCGTGGGGCGTCAACCTCCCAGCGAGGTGTGTCGTCATTCGAGACACGAAGTATCACGACCCCCTCGAAGGGGAGGTCGACATGAGCCCGCTGGATGTCCTCCAGATGCTCGGACGGGCCGGTCGACCGGGCTACGACGACAACGGCTACGCCTGGGTGATCTGTGACCGCAGCGACGCCGACAAATATCGGCGCTTGCTCCGGGACGGCAAGGAGATCGAGTCCCGACTCGCCGAGGATCTCGAATCGCACCTCAACGCCGAGATCGCGATGGGGACCATCGACGATCTGGACGACGTCCTCTCGTGGCTGGAGACGACGTTCTATCACGTTCGGGCCCAGAGTGCGCCCGAGCAGTACGCCGACGCGGCGAACCTCCGCGACCACGCCTCTAGCACGCTGCGTGGTCTCGTCGATCGGGATTTCGTCGAGATGGCCGACGATCTCACCGTCGACGCGACGGGACTCGGACAGTTGGCCTCGAAGTTCTATCTCAGGCTGGATACCGCCCGTGCGTTCGCCGATCTGGCCAGCGAGTCCGAGGATCTCACGGAAGACCGGATCCTCCGGACAATCGCCGCAGCCGGCGCGTTCGACAGCGTCTCCGCGCGGCAGGACGAGCGCGACGCGGTCGACGCCGTCCTCGGGGGCCGAGCCGAATCGCTCGATCCCGGGCCGCGAAAGGTGTACGCGATCCTCAGGGCAGGAATGAACGGCACTGTGCCCAGCGAGTTGAAGAGTGACTCGTGGGTCATCCGCCAGAATGCGCTGCGACTGCTGGCTGCGCTGCGGGCGTTTCTCGACCGCTTTGCCGACGCCCGAGCCGCGAACCTCGCACGGCGCGTCGAGGCCCGGGTCGACAACGGCGTCAGCGCCGACGCAGTCGGTCTGACAGCGATCGACGGCGTCGGATCGGGTCGGGCACAGACGCTGGCGGCGGCCGGAATCACGACACCCGCGGATCTCCTCGATTCGGATGTCGGCGGACTCGTCTCAGCAGGACTGGGATCAGGCGTCGCCGAGCGAATCGTCGAGAGCGCCCGTGACTTGCCCCGGGCCGTCGTCGAGTGGGGTGACTTCCCCGACGAAATCGCACACGGGAAAAATAGCATGCACGAGATCACGGTCACAAACCTCGCTGGCGGTGCTCGCGCTGGCGTTCGGGTCACTGTCAACGACGTCGAGATGACCGCGACCGAGTGCTATCTCGGTGAGACAGCCCTCCCAGTGGGCGTCTTCGGTGGCGACACCGACGCACTCACTTTCGCCGTCGAAGTCACCTATCCCGAACTGCCACTCGAACCGGTCGTCGACACGCGATCGGTCGACGTGACCTGACGCCGATCGGCGACTGCCGTCGACGTGCGCGATACCCAGCTCCTGAATCCGTCCAAACGCCCCGCTACGGACACTATATCAGTATTGTGCGAAACAATAGCATGGTAAATATTGTGAAACAGCTTCAGATAGAGTTTTAAAATTTATTGAGCCTTTTGAGGGCGTTTCGGGGTATATTACTTTTGTACCCGTATCTGTGTAAAAAGACGAGTAACCCGAATTGGATCGCGTAAAATGACGCTAACCGTCGGCCTGTTATATGGTGTCGGGGGGTGTACGAGTGGATAGGTGATCCCCGCAATGTCCAGTGCCTCTCCAACTGGTGTCGACCGGCTGCGTGAGTCGGTCGGCGTCGACGCACAGACCCTCCAGGCGACGGTCGCCGCGCCAGTCCGATTCGTCGGATTCTGGGCGGCAGTCCTCCTCCCGTTCGCCTATACACCGTTGCTGTTCACCGACCTCCAGGGTTCGACGATGACGGCGTTCCTCGCCCTGCTCGCCGTCCACGTCTGTTCGCTGGTGCTCGGTCGTCAGTACCGGAACTAGTATCGTCTCGCAATCACCCTCTTATCGGGCCGACAACGTGTCGAACAGCAGCGTCCGTAGCTCTGCTGGCGTCGCTGCGATCCCGTCGACGGCACTCGGATCGAGGCCGTCGTGGACGCCCGTGTAGCCGAGACACCGGAGGCGTGCGGCCCTCGCGGCCCTCGCACCTGTCGGCGAGTCCTCGACGGCGACGCAGTGATCGGGAGCCACGCCGATCTCCTCGACGGCGCGTTCGTAGACGTCGGGTTCGGGCTTGCCGTGCGGGACGTCCTCGGCGCTGACGACGGCGTCGAAGGAGTCGGCGAGATCGAATCGATCCAGCACGACGTCGATCCAGGGGTGTGGCGAGGAGGTCACGAGTCCGACCCGCGTCCCCTGGGCCTGGAGGTCTATGAGGAGGTCCTGAAAGTCGTCCATCAGCGCGACGCGCTCACCGTAGAGTTCCCGGGCGGTCGCGTCGAACACCTCGACGAACCGATCACGATCGACCGCGACCTCGTAGTTGTCGGCCAGATAGTCGTAGATCTCCCGGTAGTACATCCCCATGACCTCTTCGGGCTGGACACCCTGCTCGGGGACCACTTCGGGGAAGATTCGCTCGGCCTCCAGTTCGGGCCAGTAGCGCTCCGAATCGACGACGACGCCGTCCATGTCGAACAGCACTGCCATTGACGATGATAGCGCGAGCGCGGCAAAGTCGCTGACGGTCCACCGAAATTTTATATGCAAAGTCGACAATATCCTAATCTAACATGAATATACGGGAATATAATTGTATTAGCTTTCACTTGTAATGTATAAAATCAGGTGATGATAATGAAACACGGTAAGATTTTGATTGTATGTCTAGTATTGATAGTGGCCATATCTGCAATCGCACTATCCCTTTCCAGCATTGGAAAAACACCAGTGTCAACACAACCGCACGCAGACCTAGATTTTAATTATAATTCGAATAATAGCACTCTGGTAGTCTCTCATATAGGGGGTACTGATTTTGAGGATTCAGATGGCTTTCCGGAAGGAACGATTGAGGTGTATGTTTTCCCAATACGTGAGCAAAGGCCCGAACAACCAGTGGGGAATATTGACCTTCCATTTTCGAATGGAGACTCGTCTCGAATTGAAAACGTAACTCGAAACGATCGAGTTCTAGTAATTTGGGCAAGTAATTCAAATACTATGGTTTTAGGCAATCATTCTGTATCACGCTAAGCTACACATTTCGGAAATAAAAGTGGTAGAAGCGCCCGAATCGAGATGTCGTCAATGTCGAACAGCACTGCGGTAGCGTGAGCGCGGCAAAGTCCCTGACGATCGACCGAGAGTTTATACGCGAAGTCGACGCCACGCCGTGGCATGCAGGAGACGATCGCGGTCAGAGCAGGCGAGTGTACGAGCACCTTCGACGGGAACCGCGTCCGGGCCCACGAACAGCGAGGGCGGATGGTCGTTCTCATCAAGCCCGACAACACCGTGCTGGTCCACGACGCCGACGGCTATCAACCTGTGGCGTGGCTCACCCGCGCGGAGTCGGTCACCGTCGACGGCGATCGGATCGAGGCCCGCGACGGCGACCAGCACCTTCGCGTCGAAGTCCACGACGAATTCGCGAGCGGACGCTACCCCGCGAGCGCGGCTGGCAAGCCGGTCGGCGACTGCCCGTCCTGTGCGGCCGCGCTCGTCCGGACCGGCGACGGCGTGACCTGTACGAACTGTGGCGTCCGCTACGGACTCCCGGGCGACGCGACAGTCCTCGACGAAGAGTGTGACTGTGGCCTCCCGAAGATGGCTGTCGAGCGCGGGAGCGAGTTCCGGGTCTGTCTCGACCGCGACTGCGAGTCGATGGACGCCGCGGTCAAGCGGGCGTTCGACCGTGAGTGGGACTGCCCGAACTGTGACGGCGATTTGCGGATCCTGCGGCGTGGCGGCCTGCTGGCCGGCTGTGAGCACTATCCTGACTGCGATACCGGCTTCGCGTTCCCCTCGGGTACTCTCGCGGGGACCTGCTCCTGTGGCCTCCCGCTGTTCGAGACCACAGGCGGAACGCGCTGTCTCGACGCGACCTGTGAGTGGCCACGGGTCGAAGAGACATCGGCAGCGCCCGGACCGTAGCCCCTTTGCTGGCCCGGGACCGTTCACCGGTATGAAGCTGACTCTGGAGGGGTCGGTCGTGCGCGGTGGTCGCCAGGCCCGCGAGCAGTTCTACGATGCACGCGGGTACGGGCGGTCAGTCTCGGGCGCGCTCGAACTCGCGCCGGTCGAGGCAGCCCACCTGCTGTACCGAGATGACGTCGAGGCAATCCACGACGCCGACTCGGGTGAGCGTCTCGACTTCCGTGGTCTGCTCACTTCGGACGTCGTCTCGGAAATCGATGTCCTCGTCTACAAAGACCTGCGTGATCGGGGATTCTACCTTTCACCCGCTCGCGAGGGATGGGTCGAGGCACCCGATGGTGTGGATTTTCTCGTCTATCCGCGCGGGAAGGGGCCCTGGGACGACGAGATTGCCTACCGGGTTCGGGCGATCAGTGAACGCGAGGACGTCCCGGCGCGCGGACTCGGCGACACAGTCCTCGCCGTGGTCGACGAGGAGTCCTCGATCACCTACCTCGAGAGCGAACGCCCCGATATCGAGGGATCGACGACGTTCGACTTGCCCGAGAATGTCCCAGCCGACCTGCTCGGGGATCGTGTGCTCGTCTGGGAGCCACCAGCCGAGCTGTACGAACAGGCGTTCTACGGCCAGCCGCTGGACGAAGACAGCGGGACACCACTCCAGTTGTCGCTGGTCGAGGCCGCCGCGCTGGCCCGTCGTGGCATTCTCGACGTCGAAGGCGGAGAGGACGCTGTCGTATCGCGCGGCCGCGAGGTGGAAGGCGACCGATTCGACCGGCGACTCGTCGTCTATCGCGCGCTCCGGAACCACAATGTCGTGCCCAAAACGGGATTCAAGTTCGGTGCGGACTTCCGGACCTACGCCGATGTCGAGAACGTCGACAATCTGGGCCACTCGGAGTTGCTCGTGCGCGTGCTGCCCGCCGATCACACCTTTTCGCCACGGGATCTGGCGCTGGACGTGCGGCTGGCCCACGGCGTCCGCAAGCAGATGGTGTTTGCGCTGGTCGAGGACGGGGCCGTCGAGTGGCTGTCGGTCTCGCGGCTGACACCCTAGCCGTTCTGGCTCGCAAGACCGCCCGCGAGGCAATCCAGAACCACCGGCCAGGATTGTTCGGCAGCGTGGGCCGTCCCGCGGGGCGTTCCGCCACCACCCTCGAACCCGGTCAGCGGCGCGTAGGGTGTCGAGATGAGATGGCCCGCGTCCTCGAAGACCAGATGCTCGAAGTCGTGTTCGAATCCCGACCGTGCGAGTCGATCGGTAGCGATCTCACAGAGCTCTGTGGCAGGCCAGACACGGTCGTCACGACCGGAGGCCAGCAGAATAGGGCCGTCCGTCTGTTCGACCGGAATCACCGCCTCCTCGACCGGTTCGTCGTCCAGACCGTTCGCGACCGTCTCGCGTGGGATCGGCTTGCCTTCGAGGTGCGGAACGGCCTCGCCGTCCGCAGTCCAGCCCGGCTCGCCGCTCGGGGAATCCCAGGCGACGCCGCTGGCCGCCAGCGCGACGACAGCGCCGACCCACTCGAAGCGCGAGCCAAGCAAGAGAGCGAGTTCGCCACCCCGGGAGCCGCCCATGACACCGAGCGATTCCGGATGGACGGCGTCGAGATCCTGGAACCACGCGGCCGCCTGATCGAAGTACGATAGCGGGACCGACCGGTGCCTGTCCGGGATCGCGTCGTGCTCACCGACGTACCGGACCGCGAAGACTGCAAAGCCATGGGTCGCCAACGACTGGGCGGTCCGGGTCGGTAACCGCCCGCCCGACCCGTGCAGCAGGAGCGCGCCCGGGTGTGGACCATCGGCGGCAGGTAGGAACAACTGCCCAGCCAGTTCCGCGGTGTCGACCGGTCGGCTCGTCAGTTCGGGGTCGTAGCACTCCCGGCGGATCGTTCGCTGAGTCCGATCGGTCTCGGTCTCGGCTGTCAGATCGACCTCGACTGTCGGCTCGACATCCAGGGTCGCACCGCGAACCTCGGCGTCCGTCTCCATCGACCAGAGCCACCCCATCGGTTCGGTTCCTTCGTAGGACCCGCTGCCGGGTGCGCCCTCGGTCAGGTCGACCACGCCTTCGTCGTCGGTGACGAACGTCGCCCACGAGGACCACTCGACGCCGTCGTGATCGACGAGCGTCGCCTCGAACCGGACCTCCGCATCGGGTTCGGAACCTGTGATCTGGATCCTGATCTCGTCGTCGTTCGGGCTGTTCGGGGGAGCGTCGATCGTTAGCGAGTCGTGGCTGGATTGCTCGGCCACAGCGAATCACCCGAGAACGCGCTGGACATCTTCGAGAGCATCGCCTTGAGCGGGGTGGGTCGCAGAGATATCGACGGGAAGCGTGTCGTACCAGCCGACCTCGAACGGCGAGTCTTCGAGGGCCGTCGGCTCCGCGTCGTCTCGGGTCGAGGCGTCGAAGACCACGTGAAACGTCTCGTTGTGCGGCGTCTCTGATTGCTCGGTCGTGTGCTCGATTTCGCGCACGCAGACGGGCCCATCGAGGATGCCCTCGATCCCGGTTTCGTCTGCGACTGCACGACGAGCAGCAGCGTGCCACCCCTCGTCGGCATCGACTGTCGTATTGGGCAGAAGTGCGATCGATCGCTCGTGATCGACCAGCAACAGTGACTCGCCGCGTTCGTTCGTGACGCCGACGATCACCCGACCGACGGCGTCGGCCTCGCAGTGATCGGTGTCCTCGTGCACGTACGTGCGCTCGTCAGTCTCGACACCGCTGCGGTCGGCGACTGCCTGTGGATCGAACTTATCCTCTGTACTCGCGGTCGGCGGCATTGAATCTGAATCTGTCATATCGGTATGGCAGGGGCTGTTCGGCGAACGGTCCAACAGGACTCGAACGGCCGAGAGATCGCTCTGCTCCCGGTAGCAGAAGACAGATGCGGCTCACGGAAAAGAATTACTATTTGAATTAACTTTACACTTCACTTACTATTTCGAACGGCTCATATTTATATCTTTCCCGGCAATCACGGTTCGAGTTGATCGAGGTCCGCGAGAAGGTGCACCGGGGCGTCTTCACGAGCACGAGCTTCTTCGACTGAGAGCCAGTGGACGGCGGCAACTTCCTCGGGCTCTCGTGGGCGAGCGTCGCCACTGGCGTACGGACAGCGCGTGACGACGTTGAGACAGCGCGTTCCGTCGTCGAGTTCGAACGTTCGACTGCAGACGTACTCGACAGTCTCGACCTCGACGCCGACTTCCTCGCGGAGTTCGCGACGGGCGGTCGACTCGATTGCGTCGGGCCCGACACCGTGTTCGACCGTCCCACCCGGGAACGCCAGCAAGCCGGGTGCGTGGTCTTCGGCAGCCGCCCGTTCGATTAGCAGGAACTCCTCGTCACGAACGACTGCCGCCTCAACGTTCACGACGAACGACGCGCTCATAGGTCACATCTCTCGGGGCCTGGAGAAAGTAGTGGGGGTCGCTCGATTCGGCGGCACCCCGACCGGACCCGGAAAGCATAAGGTCAGCTTCGAACATTTTCCGGTATGGAGTCCACTTCCACCGGGTGGCGCTGGCGAGGTCCGGAAGTGGACAGTCTCGCGGCCGTCGCCCGGCGGGCCTAACCCGTCGGCGGGGCCGGCGATGCTCCCTCCGCTTTCTCGGCTCGGTTGTTTCAAGAGTACACGGCACGACACCCCTACCAATGACACGAGACACTGACGACGATCCGCCGGACGAATCGATCGACGAGACAGACAGAGACGAACGATTACAGACGGATGGCGGCGCGGCTGCCGGAGCCGACGGAGAGGGATCGAAGATACCTCTGGCAGACGGCGGAGCCGTCGACGATGTCGCCCTCGACCCCTGGGGCTCGGCGACCGTCGATGACTACCGAAAACTGTTCGACCAGTTCGGTATCGAGTCCTTCGACGAGGTCCTCCCGGAGGTGCCCGACTCGCACTACCTGATGCGCCGCGGCGTCATCTTCGGCCACCGGGACTATCGACCTGTGGCCCAGGCGATGCGCAACGACGAGCCCTTCGCCGCACTCTCGGGGTTCATGCCGACCGGCGACCCCCACATCGGTCACAAACTCGTCTTCGACGAGATCATCTGGCATCAACAGCAGGGCGGCGATGCCTACGGCCTGATCGCCGACCTGGAGGCTCACAGCGCTCGCGGGCTCTCCTGGGAGGAGATCGACGAGCACGCACGCAACTACATCCTCTCGCTGCTCGCGCTGGGCTTTGACCCCGACGAGGGCGAACTCTACCGCCAGTCGGACAACCGCGCAGTACAGGATCTCGGCTTCGAACTCGGTGCAAAAGCCAACTTCTCCGAACTCCAGGCGATCTACGACTTCGACGGCGAGACCGACGTCAGCCACATGCAATCGGTCGTCACGCAGATGGCTGACATCCTCTATCCCCAGCTCGAAGAGCCCAAGCCCACGGTGATCCCGGTCGGCCCCGACCAGGACCCCCACATGCGGCTGGCCCGGGACCTCGCCGCCCGGATGCGCTACTTCAAAGTGACCGACGCCTTCGCCAGCTTTGAGGTCGATCCCGACGAGAAGGCGATCATCGCCGACGCCTACGAGGCCCTGAGCCAGCGCCATCCCGACGAGACGATCCGATGTGGTGACGCCGCACGCTATCTCGAAAACGACCGGGACCCGGACGCGACCAACCTGAACGCCACCACGACGGACTCGGTCATCATGATGCTCAAGGAGGCCGGCAAGGAGCCCCTCCGGCCCCGTACCCGATTCCTCGATCGCAACGCGACCGACGAGGCCTTCGAAGCACTCATCGAGGCCATCGACGGCGAGAAGCGCGTCTTCGACGAGCACATCGACGCCTTCGACCTCTCGACGCCCGAGGCCGAACAGCTGGCCCGTCAGGTCGAGATCGACAACGGCGGCTACGGCTTTCTCGCGCCCTCCTCGATCTACCACCGCTTCATGACCGGCCTCACCGGCGGAAAGATGTCCTCGTCGATCCCGGCCAGCCACATCTCGCTACTGGACGACCCCGAGGAGGGGTACGACAAGGTCAAGGCTGCGACGACGGGCGGTCGCGAGACAGCCGAGGAGCAGCGCGAACTCGGCGGCCGGGCCGACGAGTGTCCGGTCTACGAACTCTATGCCTACCTCCTGTCGGGTGACGACGACGAGTTCGCCACCGAAGTCTACGAGGAGTGCGTCGGCGGCGAGCGTCTCTGTGGCGGCTGCAAGGAGCAAGCGGCCGAATTGATGGAGGAGTTCCTCGAAGACCACCAGGACAAGCGTGAGGAATGGGAAGCGAAGTTGGACGAGCTGGATATCAGTTTCGACAGCGATCGCAAGCGGGTGTGAAAGCGGTCGGCAGGGCCCGTCTCAGTACGTCTCTTCTTCGGCGACAGTCACGCTTGTGCCGTCGGATTCGACGACGACCTGTGTGGTTCCGTCGTCGTCCTCGCTTCGGACCGTCAGCGGGCCGACCGTCGCTGTCTCACCGGGCTCGGGAATCGCCGTCGTCCCGACGGCCGAACCGTCTCGTGTGATCCTGAGTTCGAAATCGTCCTGCGTGGGGACGACCGTCACGCGATAGTCGTCGATCCGGACATCAGCCCGTACTGGGTCGGTCGTGAACGAGCGTGTTTGCTCGCCGTCGTGTATCAGGTCGACGGCGTACGCGGAGTCGTTGCCGGTGACTTCCCAGCCCGTTCGCTCGGCGCGGACGGTCTCGCGCCAGCCGAGGCCGCCGACCTGAACGCTGCCCTCACCGTCGAAGGCGATACTCGATTTCTGCTCGCCGACCGTCCACATGCTCCGGGAGTCACTGGCGACGAGCAGCCCATCGGATGTCTGGTTGAGACTGGACGTGTTGACGTTGAGCATCAGCAACTCCTGGCCGCTGGTGACGTTCTCGGCATAGGTGACGACGTAGTCACCGACTTCGATCTCGTTTGTCTCGGTGATGGAGTCGGTGTCGACGGCGATCGGTCCGTAGAGGATCCCGGGGAGCAACAGGAGAAGTGCCACTGTCCCAAGGCCGAGGAACGCGGTTCGGCGGCGGGCCGCCCAGCGGCTCCCCTCACCGCGGACGGCGGTCGGGAGTGCCGGGAGCGCCAGCGCGAGGACCGCGAGCACGAACAGCGCGGCAAACGGAGCGAACCCGCTGAGTTCGGGCACTGTGCCGGAGAGAGCGGCGACGAACCACAGCATCGCAAGGACAAATGGAATCGCCAGCAACGCGACCGCAAGAATCGCGATCGAGCGTGAGACCGAGCGATCGCTGCCCGTGGCGGCGACAGTCACAAGCCCTGTCAGCAGGACGACGAGGATCACGCCCGCGCCACGATAGAGGTAGAAGACATCCTGTCCGCCGGGCCAGACCAGCAACCACAGCGACAGTGCGAGCCCGAACGTGAGCGTCGCGAAGAAGACAGTCACTGACGCGAGTTCGTCCCGCCGTGCCCACAGGAGAGCAATACCGGCCATCGCGCCGACGACGAACCCCAGCATGTGTGCCTGGAAGGCAATGTTGGCCCACGTCGGCGGCGACGGCGACCCGACGGAAACGGTCCCTCTGACGACCGGGTCTGCCAGGGCCTGATACAGCGTCGAGAGCGCACTGGAGGCGACCACTGCCGCGATGGCGGCCCGCGGTTTCGTCACGATGGCGAAGCCCGCGATCCCGAAGACTGCCCCCGAAAAGCCCAGGCCGGGACCGAGCGAGAAGATGCCCGTCAGGAGTGCGACAGCGAACATCGCGGCCGTGACGAGCAGGATGCGCGCGCCAGGGCTGGAGAATCGACTCTCCTGGGGAGCCAGTAGTGAGTCCCGGATGGTGTGGCCCCGGCGCTGGGGGTAGTGGCCCCAGGCGTACTCGGCGACGACACCGAACGCCAGCGCCCCGGTCATGTTGCTGACGATGTGGCCCGCCGAACCGTGGGCGAACCCGGAGGTCAACACGCCGACGGGGTAGAACCACGACCAGGAGACGAACGGCAGCGTGAGGGGATCGTACCAGCTCCATAGCCCACGCTGTGCGAACAGGTAGAACGCCGTGACCAGCGCGACGGCCAGCAGCGTCCCCCACGGGACGCCGTAGACGAACCGGTCGTCGGTGAGTTCGCGCCAGTGTTCAGCGCCGCCGTTGGTCCAGACGAGCCATCCGACGCCTGCCAGGACGGCAGCGAGGACCACCGCTGTCAGTGCGACCATCACGTTCTAGCGACGGGACAGCACCCATCAATCATTCGGTTGGGTGACTCCACAACGCTTAATGAGACGCTGTGACAAGCGCTGGGTATGCCAGCCGAACCCCACTGCAGGCGTCTCGTTGGCCAGCCGATAGACTGCGACGGGTCCGGCGTCTTTTTCGGGGCCTGATGGGCAGTGGACTCGGGGATCGGCGCTGACGCGCCGCCCCGACGAAACCGTCCCGGCCGGCCCCCGCTCGCGAGCGTGTGCTCGTGAGCGCGAGTGAGAACCGTTAACTGACGAACCCGCGGTATATCCATCAACAACCCAATGCAACTCCCAGAAACGCAGGTCGCGGTCCTCGAAGCCGCGAGTGCCGAGGAGCCACGGACAGTCGTATCGATCGCCGAAGAGATCGGCGAAAAACCCGAGACGGTCACTCGCGCCGCCTTCGAACTCGAAGACGAGGGGCTACTCGACGTGATCGAGACGACCGAAGCGCACGTCTCGCTGACCGAGGAAGCCCGAACGTATCTCGACGACGGGCTCCCAGAGATTCGACTCTACGAGGCAGCCATCGATGCCGGTGCCGGCGAGGCCCCTGTCCAGATGGGGCAAGTCATCGGTGCGTCCGGGCTCGAAGGCGAGGCGGTCGACATCGCGCTGTCGAACTTTGCCCGGAAGGGCTACGGCGAGATCGCCAGCGGCGAGATCACGTCTGATTCGGCGGCTGAGCCCGACGACGATCCGGAAGCTGCGGCACTCGAAGCCCTTGACGCCGACGAGAAGGTGGACGAGGATGTTCTCGACCAGCTCGAACGCCGGGATCTGATCGAACGCTCGGAATCCACTGTGCGTTCGGTTCAGCTGACCGACGAGGGTGTGACTGCGCTGATGGAGGGTGTCGAGGCCGCCGAGGCGGTCGGCCAGCTCACAGCCGAAATGTTGGCCAGTGGCGAGTGGCGCGACGCCGAGTTCAGCGAGTACAACGTCGCGGCCGACGCCGAGACGATCGATGGCGGGAAAGACCACCCGCTGCGGGCGATGGCCGAGCGCGTCAAAGACGTTCTCGTCGGCATGGGCTTCGAGGAGATGGAAGGCCCCCACGCTGACGCGGAGTTCTGGATCAACGACTGCCTGTTCATGCCCCAGGACCACCCCGCGCGCACGCACTGGGATCAGTTCGCGCTGGAGGTCCCGCCCATGCGTGACCTGCCGGACGATATCCGCCAGCGCGTCGAGGACGCCCACCGCAACGGTGTCGGCGACGACGGCGAGGGCTATCACTCGCCGTGGGGCGAGGAGATGGCCCGCCAGATCGACCTCAGGGGCCACACTACGTCGCTGTCGGCTCGCCATCTCGCCGGGGTTGCGAGGGGTGATCTGGAGCCGCCTCAGCGCTTTTTCTCGATCGAGAAGGCCTACCGCAACGACGAGATCGATTCGACCCACTTGCTGGAGTTCTTCCAGATCGAGGGCTGGGTCATGGCCGAGGATCTGTCGGTTCGGGACCTGATGGGGACCTTTACTGAATTTTACGAGCAGTTCGGGATCACCGATCTGCGATTCAAACCCACCTACAACCCTTACACTGAGCCGAGCTTCGAGCTGTTCGGTGAGCACCCCGTCACGGGCGAGGTCGTCGAGATCGGGAATTCGGGGATCTTCCGTCCGGAGATGCTCGAACCCCTCGATGTGGACTGTGACGTGATGGCCTGGGGACTGGCCCTCGAACGATTGATGATGCTCGTCACGGGTGCCGAGGACATCCGGGACGTCCACGGGACGCTGGTGGATCTCGAATACCTGCGTGAGGAGGAGGTGCGTTACTGATGCCAACTCTCGATATCGACACTGACGAACTGCGTGAATTGACTGGCTATACAGACACGACCGACGAGGAGTTCAAGACCGAACTGTTCGATCTCGGCCTCGAATTCGAGGGCGAAACCGAAGACGGTGAGTTACAGTTCGAGTTCGAGCCCGACCGACTGGATCGGCTCTCGGTCGAGGGCGTGGCGCGTTCGTTGCGATACGACCGCGGGGACAGCCGCGGTGTCCACGTTCCGGATACCAATGACGCTGACTGGACCATCGAGGTCGAAGACGTGCCCGAGGAACGCCCCTACGTGACGGGTGCGGTCGTCCGCGGATTGGACCTCTCGGAGTCGGCGTTCGACTCGCTGATCCAGCTCCAGGAGAAGCTCCACGCGACGATGGGGCGCAAGCGGGCCAAAGGCGCTATCGGAGTCCACGATCTGACGATGCTGAAGGGTGGCGAGGCGCGACGCGCCTCGGATAGTCGAGCGGCGGAGCCGCGAGACGAGGCGGGGACCGAAGACTCCGAGAAGTCGATCCGCTACACCGGCGTCGATCCCGAGGCGGCGACGTTCGTGCCCCTCGAAAGTGACGCCGAGATGACGCCTTCCGAGGTCATCGAGGGACATCACATCGGCGAGGAGTACGGCCACCTCGTCGAAGATATGGACCGTGTCCCGGCGATCTACGACTCGATCGGGCTGTTCTCGTTCCCGCCGGTGATCAACGGTACGCGCACGGAGGTCACGACGAACTCCCGGGACCTGTTCATCGAGATGACCGGCACCGACCAGTGGACGATCGATCACATGCTCAACATCGTCTGCTACGCGCTGGCTGCCCGCGGTGGACAGATCGAGGACGTTCGCGTCGAATACGAGACCGCGCCCGAGGAGTACCCCGCTGAGCTCGTCCGGCCGGATCTCACGACGAAGACCAAGACTGTGGCCCACGACCGGATCGAGACGCTGCTGGGGATCGACTTCTCCGAAGACGAGGTGCTCGACCTGCTGGAGCGGTCCGGTCTGGCGGGTGAGACCACCGACGTAGACGGCGACGCCGGCTACGACGTGACGGTCCCGCCCTACCGGGTGGATGTCCTCCACCCCGTCGATGTCGTCGACGACGTGGGTCGGGCCTACGGCTTCAACGACCTCGAACCCCGGTATCCTGACGTTGGGACCATCGGCGGTCGTCACGAGCGCTCGCGGCTGGCGCGTGCGGTTCGGCAGTCACTGGTCGGGCTGGGCTTTCAGGACCTGCTGAACTTCCACATGACCGACGAGGCACAGGTCGGTGGCCGGATGAATCTCGGCGACTCTGAGGGTGTACTCGGTGCTGACAAGCCCGTCCGGATCAAAAATCCATACAGCGCTGACTACACTATCGCCCGGTCGTGGCTGTTGCCCTCGATCATGCAGGTGCTGGAGAACAACACCCATCGCAGCTATCCACAGGATCTCGCGGAAGTCGGCTGGGTCGCCCACCGCGACGACGACGAAAATACGCGTGTCGCGGAGGCCCGACACGTCGCCGGTGTCCTGGCTCGCTACGGTGTCTCCTACGAGGACGGAAAAGCCCGACTCCAAGCGCTCGTCGAGGACTTCGACGCCGAACTGGAGACACCCCCGACTGAACACCCCTCGTTCATTTCGGGTCGCGTGGCCGAGGTCGTCGTCGATGGCGACTCGGTGGGCGTGCTCGGTGAGATTCATCCCGAGGTTCTGGTCGAGCACGATCTGGAGTTGCCCGTGGTTGCGTTCGAATTTGACCTGGCGGCGCTTCGCTGATCACGTCTCTTTCGACTCGGAACTCTCTCTGCTCGGTGGCTTGGAACTAGAGCTGTCATCGGAAACAACTCAGGAAGGCCCTCGACTCGCTGGCTAGGAATCAGTGACTCTACCGGAAATAACTCAGGAAAGCCCTCGCCTCGCTGGCGGTCGCTCTGTCGGATATCTTCGCTCACTGCGTTCGCTCGATAGGGCCGACAGAGCGACTCCACTGCGTCGCCAGCGAGTCTCGCCCTTTCATCCGCCAGGAGAGCAAGCTCTCCTGAGCCCTGCGCTCACTTCGTTCGCGCAGGACACCAGGAGACAGCACTGCAACAGCACAGCAGTCCTGCCCTTCCCCGGGTCGCGGCGATGAAACGCCGCTCCCGGCCACCGCGGGGCGGTCAGGAAGCGTGTCGCGCGAGATCTGAGCGAAGCGAAGATCTCGGAATGAGCGAGCGGTACAACCGCGAGCGCGCAGAACTGCGCGCGGCCGGGGAGGTATGGGGCCACAATAAGGCGGTGCTGTTCCTGGAGGAATGAAAGGGCGAACCACGTCTTCGAGCGGGCCGCCGGCCCGCTCGAATGGTCTGAGAGAGCTCCGCTCTCTCACTAGTCGCGCCGCAGGGAGAGTCACTCTGTCGGCTCTATTTGAGTGAACGGAGTGAGCGAGAATATCCGGCAGAGTGACCGCGAGCGTGGAGAGGGCTTTCGAGGAGGTGTTGTTTCCAGTCGTCGCAGTTCATAGGGGTGGTGGGGGCTTTCGAGGACTAGCAGTGTCTAGTCCCCGACCGCTTCCTCGACGATCCCGATTTGAATCCGCTCGCGGGGATAGTAGTCGGCGAAAAGTCCAGCGTTCGTATATAGGCCGGCACCCAGCGTCGTTTGACTCATGTGTTGCCTACCCCATCCCGGAGCGGACATGAAACTTCGGGACGGCCTAGGCCCAGGTACTGCGAATTTCTTCTGCTGCCTCTTCCATCAATGGACCGGGATCGTTGCCGTAAGTGAACGCGTTCAACACGCGGGTTTCGAACGGCACCCAGACGCTGTTCATCTTTGGGTTCTGTGGCATCGGATAGCTCGTTTCGAACTGCGCAGCGAATCCGCGTGTCGTCTCGGACATCTGCTCGCGACCGAGACCGGTCTTCACTGGGACGTAGCTGGCGTTTCTGGCCAGGTTGCGGATACGCTCGACGTTGGTGCAGTACCACTCGGCAAACTCACGAGCCGCTCGTGTGTCCGCACCGTAGTCGTTCATCTTACGGGAGAAAAAGACCAGCTGCACGCCCGAGTAGGGCCGTGCGACGCCGTCGCCGGGCACCGGGATCGGCATCGCGTCGACGTTCAGACCAGCCTCTTCCAGGTCGGTGATCGTCCAGGGGCCGTTGACGAGGAACGGCGAGTCGCCGTTCTGGAAAACGGACATCTGCGCCTGTTCGGACGGGTCAGCAGGCATGAACGGTTTGAGGTCCTCCAGGATGAGATTGAGTCCCTGGATGGCCTCGTCGCTAGTGATGCCGAGTTCGTCTGCCTGACCGTTGTAGATATCCGCGCCGTAGGCCTGGGCGGCCCAACTGACGAAGTAGGCGTTCAGTGGATGGGCGAGACCGTACCTCCCATCCTGTGGGTCGTGGTACTCCTCCATGATCGAGATCCACTCATCGAAAGTATTCGGCGGTTCGACGCCCATGTCGTCGAGGATCTCTTTGTTGTAGATCAGTGCCGGACACTCCCCGGCAAAGGGCAGACCGACCGTTTGTCCGTCATAATTGCTTGCATTCCAGGCGTTGTCAGTGAATGCACACTCGCCGACGCGGAGGTTGCTGCTCTGGTCTGAGAGCAAATCGCTCCGGACGAACTCGCCAGCGATGTCGTGATTCCACTGGAAGATCTGTGGTCCCTCACCGGCTGGAATACTGGTTCGAAGCTGGTCGAGATACCCACTGCTCGGCCCCCGTTCGAGGTTCATCGTCGGGTGACTATCGTTTTGATTGAACAGAACCCGTGTCCCCTGAATGAGGCGGGTTCCACTCTCCTGTCGCCCGTGCAGGAGTGTGAACTCACCCTCGCTGCTCGTCGGTTCGAGTGGGTATTCATGTCCGCAGTCGTCGATCGGTTCGACCGTCTCTATCGTCGTTTCCGTCTCGACTGGCGTCTCCGTCTCGACCTCGGTGGTCGTTGTCGTCGTCTTCGTGGTTCTTTTCGGGCTGGGTTCGCCGTCGGTCGTCGGCTCCGCAGTCGAGAACAGCCCGCCGGGATCCTCGTCCGAAGAATCGTCGCTACACCCTGCGAGTAGCCCGGCGATCGACACTCCACCCACCTGCAGCACCCGCCGCCGCGTCTTCTCATCGGTCATTCGACTGTTACTGTTCGATAGTTAGCAAAAAGGTTGGGGAATCACTCCCATTGTTCGGACTGGCGAATCTCCGTGGCTGCATCGTCGAGCAACGGGCCGACGTCCGCACCCGTCTCGAACGCTTCGAGGACGGCAGTTTCGAACGGAGCCCAGACGTCGTTCATCCTGGGGTTCTGTGGCATCGGATAGCTCGTCTCGAACTGGTGGGTGAACGCGCTCGCCGTCGCCGAGAGCTGACGGCGTATGGTGAGCTCGTTTTTGACGGGGACGAACGGCATGTTGGTGACCAGGTTGCGGATGCGTTCGTCACTGGTCGTGTACCACTCGGCAAATTGACGGGCAGCCACTGCGCTGGTCTCGGTATCCATCCTGTCCGTAAAATAGAGCAGATAGACGGTCGAGTATGGACGCGCGGTCGCGCCAGATGGCGTCGGGATCGGCAGCACGCCGTACTCGAAATCGACCTCGTCCAGGTTCGACTCGACCCAGGGGCCGTTGACGAGAAACGGTGTGTTGCCGTTCTCGAAGACCGCTATCTGTGATTCTTCTGTATATGCAGACGCTTCGGTGTGATCAGTGGGGAGGTACGGCTTGCAATCGTCGAGAAGGATGTCGAGCCCCCGAGCGACCGCATCGGTGGTGATCCCGAGTTCGTCGGCGTCGCCGTCGTAGATCTCGCCACCGAAGGCCTGGGCGGCCCAGCTGACGAAGTAGGCGTTGAGCGGGTGTGCTAGCCCGTATTTTCCGTTTTCGGGGTCGTGGTACTCGGCCATGATCGAGAGCCACTCGTCGTAGGTGGCGGGCGATTCGACCCCCATTTCATCGAGGATATCTCGATTGTAGATCAGTGCCGGGCACGCTCCCCCAAAGGGCAGACCAACGACCACAGTCTCGTCCGTCCCTGGCCTCCGATACTCGGCGGCGTCCCAGGCGGGATCGATATACCGACACTCGTCGACGCGGAGCGACTGGCGTTGATCCGAGAGCAATCCGTCTTTGACGAACGCCCCAGCGATGTCGTGTCCATACGTGAACAGGTGTGGTCCGTCGCCCATCGGAATGGCACTTTTGATATCCATGAGGGGCGAGTAGGACGACCGTTCGAGTCGGACGGTCGAATCGTACCGCTGCTCGAACACCGTCTTGGTCTCTTCGAGGAGTGGAAGATCCTCTTTTTGTCGACTGTGCACCAGCGTGAACTGTCCGCCAGAGACGGTCGGTTCGACGACGCTCGTATCACAGCCCGGTACTCGGTCGACTGTTGTCTCGGTCGATGTCGGTGCTTCACACCCCGCGAACGCGCTGGCGACCCCTGCTGTACCTACTGCCTTCAGGATCCGCCGCCGTCTACAGGACATGTCGACCATTTTAATCCCTGTTCAAAGATAGAAATTAAAAATGTTTCCCTCAGTGAACGTCCGCCTGCAACTCCTGCTATTGATTTCTCGTCGGATCCATGATCGTGTCTATCTTCATGCAGCGAGAGAATCCCGCGGCTGAGAATATGCGACAGACGGGAACTCTGAATCCGTCCGAGGATGGGAGTACCGTCTGTCTGGCCCAGCTATCGGCCCGCCTGCTCGACAAATCGACGGGGTGAGCCGCCCCACAGGAGCAGGTGCGCCCGTAGACCGACAAATATCCCAATGCTGTGGTACGGGAAGTCGCGCCGTCGTCGGGCTACGCCCGACTGCCTGAGGGGTCTTCGATCCTTCTCTGTTTACGGTGTGGAGGTGGTCACACGCCAATTATTTCTATCGAGGCGACATAACAGCGAGTATGAGTATAATCGCGGAGTTCAGCGTGACGTCGCCCGAGATCACGCTGGTCGAGGCGACGAAGTCGGTCTCCTCGGTGACACTGGAGTTGACCGAGCAGGCCGCGACCGACCCGGAACGGCCCGTTCTCTACTTCTGGGCCAACGGTTCGGATCTCGACACGTTCGAGACGGCGCTGGCCGAGGACTGGAGTGTAACTGACGTCCAGCAGTATACGGATCTCGGTGACAGACGACTCTACCGTGCACAGCTGAGCGACGCGGTCGAGGTCGTCAGCTATCCCGTGTGGGTCAAAGCTGGTGGCGTCCGGCTCAGCGCAACGTGCCAGAACGGCGTCTGGCACAATCGCTTTCGCTTTCCCAACCGCGAGTCGTTTCACGAGGTCCACGAGTGGAGCGTCGACAACGGCCTCGAATTCTCTCTCCACAGCCTCTATACGGAAACCGACAACGGGCACGGGCCGGGCGAAACCAGCTTGAGCCCCGAACAGCGCGAGACGCTCGTGGCTGCGTACGAGACTGGATTGTACGACATCCCACAGCAGTCGACGGCCGGCGATCTCGCTGGCGAACTGGGTATCTCCCAGCAGGCGGTTTCCGAACGTCTCCACCGGGCGTACGCGACGCTCGTCGAAGAGCACATCCTCTAACCACTTTTCCACTACCACTTTTTCCTCCCTCGGGTGTCCTCGCTCACTGCGTTCGCTGCGGGCACCGCTCAGTCAGAAAAACGTGGGGAAAAACGACCCGGACGACTCACTCACTTCGTTCGTTCGCGTCCGGTGAAACGCCTCCCGTCGGTCGGCGTACGCTAGTCTCCCACCGCCTCTTCCACAATCGCAATTTCCTCGTCGATCAGGTCGTCCGTCCGCTCGATCTTTTCGTCCAGGTCCTCGGCTCGCGCGTTCGTCTCGACGTAGCTCTCCAGGCCGGCCTCGACGACGGAAGTGAGTCTCATATTACGGTTCTCATACTCTTGTTTCCCACCCTCAATTCGATTAGTACAGATCAGAGATTTACAGCGTCCTTTATATCGGATAATGGGGATTCAACCATATCATCCCAATCTTCCGAAGGATCCATTCCTATGCCGCCCGGGCGATCAGCAAAATCTCCGCAACTATTTCCGAAATCTCGAAGCAGTTCAATGAAGTCCTCATCATAGCCTCGAACTTCTCCCCGAATTGCTAACTGCTGCGCTAATTCACCGAATTTGTTCATCTTTCTCTGGATCTTATCCGTGTCATACAAGCGACCAGCAACCACTTCTTGTCGATAAAAGGCTTCAGTCTGAACAGCGACTTCAAGTGCTGAACGCTTCCAAGCTTCCTCAGAATCATCAGAGTTCTCAATGTACTTCACGATCTGTTCAATAGCGCTGCTTGCTACAGAACCGGCAATCGCTCCTGATATTGGGTCTGTCATTTTATACAATTGCAGTTAGTAAGAACATGAATTTGGTGATAGATTCGCAACCTTCCTAGTTGGGAGAGTCGCACCCCTATTTTGAAATCTATTGTCTCGTGAACCGTTCTATGACATCCTTTATCCAAAATCAAAAGATGTCACGCAACTCTCATGTAGATCCCTCCGAAGAATCCCCGTTTCTGATTTTCTTATCGAGGAAACTCCGACACAGTCACGTTCTCCAGACCGATCTGTGCCGGATCTACGCCGATGAAATCCGTCTCATTGGTCAAGATTCGTGATGTTATCTCGTCAACCCCCACTCTATTGAGTAGCCGTTTTAATCGAAATTCTTCTGGATTCTCCGGTATAGCTTGTTGAGAATGGTCTGGAGGGTCGTATGCGGAAATGAACTCGGCCAATCTATATGCTACGGCAAGAATGGGAGCATCTTTCGGCTCCATCTCACAGATCGACGCCAGTGCCCTCGTAGTAGCGTGATGTCGTTCCGCATCGACATTGACTCGGAACCGATTCGGATGTGGCATCACTGCAGCAGGAGCATCCCACAGAGAAATCAGGTGTTCCCAGGCGATATTAGCACCTTTTGAGCCACGATTACGCTCCATAACCTCGTGGAATTCGGTTGCAACATATCTGGGTATAAAAACAACCCGATCACCGGAAAGAATCTCTTCGTAGAGAGTGACAGCCCAGTCTTCGGTTTCATTAGCCATGTAAACAAGCAACTGTGTGTCGAGAATATCCAACTCGTCCGGCATTGGCGTCCTCGTTACGATGTTCGGGTTTCAGCTGACCCGTCAACAGACTCATCACAGTCGTCCTGATCGACAGAAACATCAAATTGTGGCGGCTCGGCTTCCGGGAACCTGAGAAGACACTTCGGGTCCTGATTTGCGTCGGCCCAGTAGACAGAAAGCGCCCGTTCCCAATCCACATCGAGGGCAGATCCTCGTTTGCGGGCAGCACGTGCAGATTCTACCACCTCATCAGGTGCGGACAAATCGCCCTCAAATCGATCTGCCAATTCTTTGCTCATGCTCAGGACTACCTTCACTAACACATATTCGGGGACTCACCAAAAATCTTCGCAACCACTTTTTACTGCGTCGGGTTTCCTCACTCGCTTCGCTCGCTGCGGGAACCACTCCTTGCAAAAACATGGGGAAAAACACCCTTCTCGCTCCTTGCAGTCGCGAGAAGTGAAACGGCGCTCACTTTGTTCGCGCCGTATGCTTGCATAAAAACCGCACAGCAAGCCTGCCCTTCCCCGGGTCGGCCGATGAAACGGCCTCCCGGCCACGGCGGAGCGGTCAGGAAGCGTGTTCCGCGCCACCTCGGCGCGGAACCGGGGAGGAGTGGGGCCACGATAAAGCGGTCGCGGTGCGGTTCCCTGGCGGACTGAAAGGGCGAACCACGCTCGCGCTGGAAGAGCGTCGCCTGAGCGGCCCCTATCCGAGCGAAGCGAGGATATGTCGCTCAGCGACCGCGAGCGTGGAGAGGGCTTTCGAGGAGGTGGTGTCTTCAGTAGTCGAGGTTCCTAGACGTGGTGAAGACATTCGAAGACCAACAGTGACTAGTCCCCAACCGCTTCTTCCACAATCGCAATTTCCTCGTCGGTCAGCCCGTACAGCTCGTACACAATTTCGTCGATCAGGTCGTCCGTGCGCTCGATCTTCTCGTCCAGTTCCTCGGCCCGCGCTTTCGTCTCGACGTAACTCTCCAGCCCGGCCTCGACATCAGCCCGGCGAGGCAACGTGAGTTTTCGCAGCCGATCCACCAGCGAATTAGTTTTCGTGGCCGTCTCCCGGAAATCCGCGAACCCGCCCGCTTCGTCGACGGCGACGGGGACGAACGCCGCGATCAGGTCCGCCTCCGTTGCGGTGAGGTCCGTGATCCGGAGGGCTGGCAGCGGCTCGGTCTCGGTGTAGCCCCACTGGTCGGTCTCGTGACTGTCGGTTCCACGGGCTTCGCCCGTTCCACCATCCCGAGACCCTCCCTGCGGTCGCGTCTCGCTGTCCTCGGGCTTGTATCGAGCAGTGAGTCGGATCTCGACCGTATTGTCGGACTCGCGTTCGACCGTCGCCTCGCCCACCCGGAGGTTCGGGCGCTCAGTGGCCGTCTGCTGGAGGATCGAATCCGCCGCGCCCTCCGGGGGCTGGGTCAGGCCGATCTCGGCGAGGGTCTGGCCCTCCGAATAGTTGCCGAGGTGGTCGAGAAGGGAGAGGTTGAGCTTCAGCTTTTGCTGTTTCAGATTTGTAATTTCACGCTCGTACTCAGAGAGAAGTTCATGCGCATTACTGTTTTCTCGATCATGGTCTTTCGGATCTGTTATGATTGGGAGCTCGCGTAGGGAATTTCCGAAGTATTCGTAGAAGCCGTCACGCTTGAGCTTCGCGTGATTCAGATGGAAGAATTCGAGAAGGTCAGAGTTCAAGACTGCCACCAGATACGAGTCTGAGACAGAAATTGACCCGTCTTGCACGATAATCTCCACGTCTCCGCCATCATTGTATAGCCCCATCTTATCAAGGTAAAATCGATTGTCGGTAGCAATAAACGGGCAGAGGATCTTTTGATCAACCGTCTCAAACAGGTCCTTGTTGATTGGGTTCTGATATCTGTGCCACTCTATAGAATCAGCCTTAGCTCGTTCTTCCAATTGGCTTCGATATTGCTCCAGATAAGCCTCGGTGCGCGGATAATCCTCTATGTCCGAATTCTCTAAGTAAATCAGTTTCTTGTCGTTACCAAGGTACAAAAACGGCCTCAGGTCCCCGTTCTTTACCAGCGGACGCAGTGCTTCGGATTCAATTCCCCACTCCTTGATCTCATTAGGTGTCACCGTGAATGCCTCGTTTAGACCCGTCATCATCCCCTGGCCGGTTCGGCAAAATGACCCTAGTGGTTCACCTTTCTCCTCAACCTTGGATTTCAGGTCGCGATACTCCTTTGGGAGTATAAGCCAGCGCTCTCGGCCAAATTCGTCCTGAGGGAGAGTATATTTCCCGCCAAAATCTGTCACGGAAGCCGCAGATTTTGTAAGATTTGACAGGGCTGTTTCGATACGAGAATGATCAGAATCCAAGTTGTCGTCTAACGCTATTATATCGGCCGGTTCGCCAGAACTACTCGGCGAGAGGGTCAAAACAACGGTGAGTGTGTCAACACCTGAAAATACCTGATTGTTTCCAAAATCAACTAAGCTACGAACGTCAGAACGATCAGTCAGCCTCTCTCTGAAGTCTTTCGCATTGTACGCCTCGGTGAAGTATCGAGAGACAATAAACGAGAGTCCACTGTCACACAACTCTAAAAGCCGATCACAGAAGAAATACAGAACGTCAGCCTTCCCTGAATAGATCTCATCGTACTCAACGCTGAGATAGGCATTGAATCCGGTCCCCTTTGTCGTTTCGAGATTGAAGTAAGGCGGATTTCCGACAACAGCATCGAACCCAGCCGCGTCCATCTTCTCCCCTTCAGCATCAAAGAACACCTCGGGGAACTCCAGTTCCCAGTGGAAGAACGTCTCGTCGCCGGCCATCGCCTGGGCACTCGCGAACCAGTCTTGCTCTCGGATCTCGGCCCAGTCGCCGCTGTCCTCGATGGCGTCGGCCATCTTCTCATACGAGCCCTCGGGCACGTCTAGCCCGAACCGCTCGGCAGTGTGGACGTTCGCCAGTTCGAACAACCGCCCGTAGAGGGGGTCCTCGCGGATCTCGTCGTACAGTTCCTCCATCGACTTGATGTCGGCCAGTTCGTCGTTGTCGATGGCCAGCAACTCCTGCATCAGGTCCATGACGTGCTCCAGGGTGCGTCGGCGGGCACGATCAAGCACCTGCGTCAGGGTCAACTGCCCACCCTCGCCGCTGTTGTCGTCCGCGAGGACCTCCGTAATATCGCTGCCTACGAGGGAATTCCCAGTCTTGAGGTGGTGATCGAAGAAGGCCAGGGGCTTGTCCGCCGCGAGGGTTTCCAGCCACATCGACAGTTTGGCCAGTTCGACGGCCATGCCGTTGAGGTCCACGCCGTAGATACATTCCTTGGCGATGGTCCGGCGGATCTCCGCTTCGGGGAAGTCGAACTGCTCCTGCTCGCGAACGACTTCCATCACACGCTCGGTGAGGTAGGCCGTGGCCTTCGTCAGGAAGTGCCCACTGCCCATCGCCGGGTCCAGAATTCGCAGGTCCTGCACCCCGTCGTACAGATCCCGGAAGTATTCGACGTCGCTGCGTTCCAGTCCGCGCTCCTGCAGGTCGGCCTCGATGTCGTCGACCAGCGGCCCGACAGTCTCCTCGACGATGTAGGTCACCACGTAGTCTGGGGTGTAGTACGCGCCCGTCGCCTTGCGCTCGCCCTCGTCGTTGACGACGTAGAGGCCACCTTCGGGGACCGTTTCAACTGCGTCGGCGACCGACACCTCCGTCGCTGGCTGCCAGACCTGCGCGCCGTCCTCGGCGACGGCGGCGTACTGCTCGGGTGCGATCCGGAAGTCGTGTTCGAGCAACCCCTCGTAGACCGACCCAAGGTGGCGCGTGTCGAGGTCGGCGTAGTCGGCCAGTACGTCCTTGCCCTCGTCATTCTCGACCGTCGAGAGGCCGTATATGACCTCCGCGAGGCGGCGGTCACTCACCTCGTTTTCGGTGAGGAAGACGTGCTCTTCCTGATCGAACAGCCCGCCGTTATACGGCGGGATCCCCAGTGACTCCTCGCCGTTGTCGATGAGTTCGAACAGGTCCTCCAGGCGACCCCAGTAGCCCGTCGCGTACTCGCTGAAGGCCTCGTCGAAGGTCTTGCCGGCCTGGATCTCCTCGAAAATCTCCTTGCGGATCGCGTTGAGACTGAAGTTCGCCTCGTACTCGTCTTCGGCCTGCGGGTCGTCCGGATGGATAAGATCCCGCGATTCGGCGTAGAGGACGAACATCAACCGATAGAGCAGGACCAGCGACTGCTCTTTCAACTCCGAAAGGGCCTCGCCGTCGTCCGGATCGATGTCCAGATCGTTGTACTCGACGAACCCTCGGCCGAGCACTCGCAACGCAGTGAAGACGTTGTCCTGCAGGTCTTCACCCAGCTCCTCGGCGGCGGTCTCGCTCTCGGACCAGACCGTCTCAAGGAACGTCGTCCCGGCCGTCTCGTGGAATGCCGACTGCCCGAAGAAGGTGTAGAAGTACTTGAACTGCTCCAGGTCGCCCGAGGCGAGAATCTCGGGGAGATCGACCTCGTAGTAGATCTGGGTCTCGTAGTCTTTCGTGCTGTAGAGTCGCCACTGCCGGCCGTTGGTCAGGACCCCCCATGCGAGGTCGTCAGGCGTTCGTTCGAGGTAGTACTTGATCTGGTTGGAGGCATCCCGGTAGTTACGCTGTTCACCGAACTCGGCCTCGAAATCAGCGTCCCACTGCTTGACTTCGAGGATCGCACTTGCCCGGGCAAAGGCGGCGCGCCTGTCGCCGTCTTTCTTGCGCTTCATCGCCTCTCGACGGTCCTCGGCAGACTCGTACAGCAGACCATCGACGTAGCCGCCCCCGCCCGGCAACGTCGTCTCGGAGATCTTGTCGAAGCCGAGCGCGTCGATCACGGGATCGATCCAGGCGTCGATCAGTTCGTCCTCCTCGTAGGACGCGACGAGTTCCTGCTCGTCAATGTAGAGTTCGCGCAGTCTGTCGAACGCCGCTTGTGCCGGGTCGTCACAGTCCCATGTTTCGAGATCCTGAATCCGTTCCCGGAGATAGTAGTCGGCGAAGAGTCCGGAGTTGCGGTAGGGGGTAGCCCCGAGGGTCGCCTGGCTCATGCGTTGCCTTGATCACCCGATGGCGAGGGTAATCAAAGTTCGGCCCTCCATCGCTCCAGTCTCCCGGACCGAATAAACGGAGTTTAAGTCCGGCCCACCAGTAGGCCCGGGCATGGACAACCGAACGTACACTGCCGAGGCCGAGCCCGGTGAGGACGTTACTGTCAAGGGCTGGGTCCACGAGATCCGCGATCTGGGCGGCATCGCCTTCATCATCGTACGCGACACGACCGGGAAGATCCAGGTCAAATTCGAGAAAGACGAGATGGACGACGATCTCGTCGACACAGGATTAGGAGTCCACCGCGAGAGCGTCGTCGCTGTCACCGGCGCTGTCGAGGAGGAAGACCGCGCTCCCACGGGCGTCGAAATCGTCCCCGAGTCCGTCGAGGTTATCGCCGAAGCCGACCCCGAACTCCCGCTCGATCCCTCCGGGAAGGTCGACGCCGAACTCTCGACGCGACTGAACAACCGCACGCTCGATCTCCGCAAGCCCGACGTCAAGGCCATCTTCGAGATTCGCGCTGAAGTCCTCCGCAGCGTCCGGGAGGCCTTCCGCGAGGTCGGCTCTACGGAGATCAACACCCCGAAGATCGTCGCCACCGGGACCGAGGGCGGGACCGAGTTGTTCCCGATCACGTACTTCGGCCGCGAGGCGTTCATGAACCAGAGCCCCCAGCTGTTCAAGCAGCTGATGGTCGGCTCCGGCCTCGAACGCGTGTTCGAGATCGGCCCGATCTTCCGCGCCGAGGAGCACAACACGCCCCGCCATCTGAACGAGGCCACCTCGATCGACTTCGAGTCGGCCTTCTTCGACCATCAGGACGCGATGGACGTCTGCGAGCACGTCGTCAAATCCGCCTACGAGGGCGTTGCCGAGAACTGCCAGACACAGTTGGAGGCGCTCGATCTGGCCGACGAATTCGAAGTCCCCGACGGCGAGTTCCCGCGACTCTCCTACGAGGAGGCCATCGAGAAGATCAACGCCACGGGCGAACTCGACGAACCGCTCGTGTTCGGTGACGACCTCTCGACCGAAGCCGAGCACGCGCTCGGCCAGGCCGTCGGCGAGCACTACTTCATCACCGACTGGCCCAGCGAGATCAAGCCCTTCTACATCAAGGACCACGACGACAACCCCGACCTCTCGACGGGCTTCGACATGATGCACCCCTCGATGGAACTGGTCTCGGGCGGCCAGCGCGAACACCGCTACGACCACCTCGTCGACGGGTTCGAACAGCAGGGTCTCGACCCGGAGGCCTTCGAGTACTACACCAAGATGTTCAAGTACGGCATGCCGCCCCACGCCGGCTGGGGGCTCGGTGGCGAGCGTCTCGTGATGACGATGCTCGATCTGGACAACATCCGGGAAGCCGTCATCTTCCCGCGGGATCGCCAGAGATTGAGCCCCTGAGGCGAAGTCTCTGGGAGCGAGCGGGATGAACGGAGTGAGTCCCGCAGGACCGGAAACGGCTGTCACCGTAGGCGAGGATGACCATTGGGAGTCCTCGAAATGCGGGCGGAGAAGATCTGCGCGGCCACGCGATGAGCGGCGGCCCGGCTTCACTGTGACGCCGACACCGTTTTTCCATCCCGTCGCGTCAACAGCCACATGCGAACGCTCCGGGACGTGATGGACTGGCTCGCTGACGCCGAGACGCCGGTCCACGCGACGCTGTACGACGAACTCGCGCCACTGTATGCCTTCGAGCGCGAGCGGATGCGTAACTACCCGGCCATCGCCGAGTTCGTCGCCCGGCAGACCCCGGATGACGCACATCGCGTGGGCGTCGGTGCCTGTGGGCCGGGGTTCGTCCTCGACGGACTGGCTGACCGCTTCGAGACGGCTGTGGGATTCGACCTGAGTCCGCAGATGCTCGCACTCGCCCGCGAGCGAACCGACGCCCCCGTGGTTGCTGCGGATCTCCGAACCTGTGTTGCACCCGAAGCCTTCGACGTGTTCACCGCCCTCGGTGGGTCGATTGCTCACCTCCCGATCGTCGACGGTGCCGACAGCGTCCCGGCAGTCCTGGAGAGCGCCTCCGAGAGCCTCAGGCCGGGCGGAACCCTCCTGCTCGATTGCATGGAGCGGGGCGCGCTGGAGAGCGGCCACGTCACGACCGACTCCTTCGCGTCTGATCGTTTCGAGGTCGAACGCACGGTCGTCACGACCGGCGAACCCGACGGCCACACCGGACTGGGCGCGACCGGCCGGTACACCTTCGCCTACGAGATCACTGACAACGAGAGCGAGGAGACGGCTCGGGTTGGAACGACCACTTCCGTCCGGGAGTTCAGCCCCGGTGCGCTGCTCGGCGCGGTGTTGAACGCCGGGTTCACCGACGCACGGCTCGTGACCCCGCCGACCCACGGCGTGGGGATCGTGGCACGGAAACAGGGGTAGCTACTGCAACTGTGCCGCGGTCTCGGCGACCAGTTTTCGGGCTTCGACGATGGCGTTGCTCTCGCGGAGGACGTCGATCGCGCCGTCGACTGGCCCGATGGGGTGGCGGTGGAGGCCGACGACGATCACGTGGTCGTTTCCGTCACCGCGGACGACGTGTAGACCGACTCCCCATCCTTCGGCGTCGCCGCCGAGGACGCCGACGTAGCTTTCGATCTCGGTCTCGTTTCCGAGCAGGGTTGCAGTCGACGGCCCATCCTGCGGCGAGATGCGTTCGGGCCCGATGTCGACCGTGAAGGCCGTCCCCTCGCCGAAGCCAGCCTCTTTGAGCACGTTCTGGACGGCATCGCGCTGCAGCAGGTCGTCGGTGTCGACGTACGAGAGTGGATTGACCGAGTTGCCCTGGACTTTCGCGTTCGGTGTCGAGAGGACGGCGACGCCGAAGGAGACACCGCCCATCGGGGCCGGTCGTGGGAGTGCACTCCGGAAGTCGAGGCTTTCGGGTGGTTCTCCTGCGCTTTCGGGCCAGTTGCTGGAGACGTTGTCTCCGGGCATGACCATGAGTGTGTTCGCAGGGTCGAACGTCTCCCCATTGTCGACCTGACGGGCCGAGAATGTCGACGGTTCCGCGCCGAAAATCTCCTCGAAGCGGCGTGGCCCCGTCGGGACGACGACTCTCCTTGCACGCTCGACTTTTTCGACAACGAGTTCGAGCTCCGAGACGTCGACGTCGCCCCCGCGTGCGAGCCAGTCACTGCCGGCCGTCCCGCCGCCGGACGGGATCCAGCTCTGGGTCGGCAGGACGTCGCCCAGACTGAGGACGTACGCCTCGCCACTCGGTGCGATCTCGTCGATGTCGATGGCCTCTCCGGGGACGATCAGCATCGCGGTGTCGAGATGGTCGCGCATCGCGATCTTGATCTCGACGTTCCCGTCGGCAGCGCCGGGCGTCACCAGACTGACGTTCCGCCCGGCGACGCTCGGTGCGCCATCGAGCATCCCCAGAGGGACCTCCGAGAGACCGACGTCGACCGCGTCGAAAACGACCGCACCGTGGCTCACGAGGCCACCGTTCCTGCGTTCGACGAACCGCCCCATCGCCGTCCGGAGTGGCCCCATTCGGTCGACCATCACAGGCCTCCAAGTGCGGCCGCCCGCGAGTAGACGGCTGTGTGGGTGGTGATCGACACCGAGACGTTGCCGTCGGCGGCGCTCTTCTCGAGTGTCGTCGATTCACTGGCGAGTTCGCTCAACTGGAGTGTTTCTTGCGCGTCGGCCGCAAGTCCGACAGATGACGCCTCGAACGACTGATTGGTGATGTCTTCACAGCCCGCCAGCGCCGCTGCTGTCCCAGTCCCAAGTACCGCGAGCAGCGGTCGCCGACGTACGAGTTGCTCTTGCCCCCGGTCGTTGTTCGATCCCATGTTTCGAACAGATACAACGCGAAATGATTTATCAGTTTGGGTACGTACAGGGTCGATCGTCGAGTTCTGTGGGAACTTCAGGCTCCCCGCAGCGGTTCACTCTGCGAGTGTCGCACTCACCTGCTGGCCGCTCAGGACTTCCGGCACGACGACCTCGTCGGCACCGACTCGCCGAGCCAGGGCTTCGTCCATTTGATCGCCTGCCCGAACGACGACAGACACTGTCGGCGCGAG
>Ga0207771_100200_pt1 | contig 41858 bp, 31 predicted proteins | sample A23M2SouthBayCA_2_FD_187731 | JGI IMG/M metagenome (GOLD analysis project Ga0207771, IMG submission 187731) | Aerobic enrichment media microbial communities from Eden Landing Ponds, California, USA - A23 M2 (2) (SPAdes) | ecosystem: Environmental > Aquatic > Marine > Unclassified | place... | reverse complement strand
TCTGCCACGACGTTGGCCGGCGTGTAGATCGTGTACATGCTCTCGATGTTGCCAGAGAGCAGTGCCTGATGGATCGCCGTATTGCCGTCGAGGAACTGGAAGCCGTAGTTGCTGAAGTTGACGTTGTCGGCGTTGGGGTGGTCGGCGTGGCGCTCGGTCATCAGGACCTGCTGGTCCGATTCCGAGAACTTGAAGATCCCGTTGCCGATCGGCTCGTCGTCGGCGAACTCGCTCAGTGCGGTCGTGTCCTCTGCACCTTGGACCTCCGACAGGATGTCGCTGTAGCGCGAGTGCTTGGTCGCGAGCCGGTTCTCCATCACCGAGAACTCGATCAGCGACGGGTTGATGTCGCCTTCGACCGTGATCGCGACGGTGCGGTCGTCGACCTGCTCGACCTCGCTGCCCCAGTCCCAGATCGAACTGCCGACCTCACGGTCGAGTTTGAGGTAGGTTGCGAGGTCCTGTGCGGTGACGGCGTCACCGTTGTGCCACGTGGCGCCCTCCTGCAGGGTCATCTCGAACGTGTCACCGGTGTACTCCCAGTCACTGATGATGGCCGGCTTGTACTCGCCGTCCGCGTAGTTGAACTCCGCGAACGGGTCGAAGATCAGTTCGTTCGAAATCTGGGCCGGCGACGTACCCCAGGGGTTGAACTGAATGTCTGCGGGCGAGGTGGTAATCCCACTGCGGTGGGTGACGTCCGCGACCTGCATCTCTTCGCTGCCCGACTCCGTCGAATCGTCGGTACTGCCGGTCTCGTCGCCACTGCCACCATCGCTGGTGTTCGTGGAACTCTCCTCACAGCCGGCGAGCGCGGCCGCACCTGCAACGCCGGTCAGTTCGATGAACCGCCGGCGACTCACGATGTCTCTGTAGTTGTTGGATTCGTCTGCCATATCCACCTTTACTCGCTCGGTTCCTAAATAATAAAGGTTTTGAATATTCCTGAAGATATCGGTCCCTCTGGTGAATGACGATTGTGCTGGTCGAATATCCGCTATTGTTTCGAATTGGTGTTTTTTCACAGCGGCTCTTTGTTGGAAGCTGGCTGTTTCGATATACGGGTGACTCGCGTGGTCCGCTTATTTCTCACCGTGTCGTCTCTCCACGGGTTATTCCGATCTCTGTTCGGGTTTCCAGTGTTCCCCGTGGACACCGGTCGATTCTGGTCCAAGACGACGAACACTCCGCTGGAGAGAGTCGTCTGTTTCTTCTGGTGGTCAAATAGTTAGAACCTTGAGTATTATGATCGTTATTGCAGAATACAAAACACGCGTTCTTCGCACTCAACTGTTGTGCTTTCGATCTTTCGAGTCGTAGCACTCCGATCCACGACGAGGGCCCACCCAGATCGACGACACGTCGACGACCGTAGCTTCGTACGGTTTCCTCGTCACCACGTTGCTATCACTGCTCCTCGGCTCGTTTGACTGGTAGTGATCGATCAGTCAGAATTTTGTGATCGGCAGTCTCGCCCCGGCAGGGAGTGTTTGGATTACCCACCGTGCTGGATCTCTGCTCACGACGGTGTTTCGGATCGCTTCGTTCACCTATATTAAACAGATGGATAGATTATAACGAATAGTCCACTGGTATGCTTGTGATGAAGCAGTCTTCACTATCTGGCACTGACACTGTTGGCGCGATCTGTTCAGTGGACTGCTGTGTTCTGTTTTACTAGCAGTCCACGCTCTCCAACTTTGAATAACAAGCGTACTGTTGACATTGTCAGCCGGAGGACCGATCGTCGGCGTTCGGTCACCATCTCTTCGACTCTCGACTCTGGGGGCACGCATCTGCGCATCCGTTACAGATCAGGATGACCGCACTGGCCCAATCTCCCAGTATTCAATATTGTATATAAATTTAATATGTTTGTTCTAGACATCACAAAATATTTCATAAATAGCTACTTTAGATAAGATACTAAACTCTTTACACACTATTATTGCTTAAAGTCGAATTCTAAACCCAATATCTAATTTAACCACAGTTCTATAAGCACTAGTATATTGTGTAAGTATTTCAAATAATCATATTTGATATGGTTTTACTGTAGTCCCAATCGACCGGTCGCTGGGCGACAGTCTCCAGTGGTGGCTTTCGAGGGAGACACTGAAGATGACCCGGCCACACAGTTGGCGTATGGGACTGTTGGACGGACTCAAGAGCATCCTGGGGACGAAAGCCGAGACAGACGCGACCCGAGACGCCGACCCAGCGGATCTCTTCGGCATGTCGACGGCCTACATCACGATGGAGGCAGATCTCGGCTATCGGCCGACGGGTGATGCCGCGCTGTGTTTCGCTGACGTGGACAACACCGATTTCCAGGATGCAATGGCTGAGGTCGAAGCGATTCTCGAAGCGGGTGAAGTCGAGACCGGGACGACGGCTGATTTCACGACCGACGAACACGGATACGACTGGATCGTGCTCCACGACGACGAGTTCGAGGACCTTGTCACGTCGATCCACTTCGCAGCAGATACGCTGATCGAAGCCCGGTACGGTTCGCGCTTGCTGGCTGCCCTGTTCGCCTTCGAGCGCGAACGTGACGGCCAACTCGTCTACTGGGTGTACTCGTTCCGGCGAGGTGCGTACTATCCCTTCGCGCCGCTGGCCGACGACGCCCACGAGCGTGACCCCAGCGCGGAGTTCAAACTGGATTCGAACCTCGACGGTGAGCTCACCATCGAGGCGAACAAGGAGTTCTGGTATCCGATGTGGCCAGACCGACCGGGGAACCACCCGTGGCAGTGACCGTGTCTGCGACCTCGCTCTCGACGTTCGATCACGTCGTCTTCATGCGGCCGTTTGTTTACTAATACGACACGGCAGACAACCACATCGTCGAGACTGACACTGCGACGATCCACTCTTGTGCGAGACCAGCCACTATGGCCACGTCAAAAAGTAAGGTTCTCACGCGTCGAGCGCGCGCACCCGTCCGATTCGAGTCGATAGTCGGCACCAGTCGCTCTGGCATGGCCGCGTTTGCGGGCCGCTGGGCGGTGTCGGCTGGCGGTGCCACGTGCTCGGCCACTCGCTGGCTGCTCTGCCGCCCCACTCGGATCGGATCTGTTCTGGTACGCCCGTTCCGTGTCGTCCCGTCGTTTTAACTCTCGTCTCGACGCTCGTCTGTCCCACCGCCGCCTTTCAGTTTCACTTTCACTCCCCTGTTAACGGAGGTTTATAACCCCTGACGCACAAGCGACGTGTATGTCCGCATCAGAGGACCTCGAAGAGCTGCCGGGCGTCGGTCCGGCCACAGCAGAGAAACTCAAAGACAACGGCTTCGACGGCTATCAGGGCATCGCCGTCGCCTCGCCGGGTGAACTCTCGAACACGGCCGACATCGGGGAGTCGTCGGCCGCCGACATCATCCAGGCCGCTCGTGAGGCCGCCGACATCGGCGGCTTCGAGACCGGTGTCACGGTCCTCGAACGCCGTGAACAGATCGGCAAGCTCACGTGGTCTGTCGGGGAGGTCGACGAACTACTCGGCGGCGGGATCGAGACGCAGTCGATCACCGAGGTGTACGGCGAGTTCGGGGCCGGCAAGTCCCAGGTCACCCACCAGATCTCCGTGACCGTCCAGCTGCCGGCCGAACACGGCGGTCTGGAGGGCAGCGCTATCTTCATCGACTCCGAAGACACCTTCCGCCCCGAGCGAATCGAGCAGATGGTCAAGGGTCTCGACGACGAGGTCCTCGAAGACACGATGGTCCTCCACGAACTCGTCGAGGAGGAGGGTGACGCCGACGCTGGCGACGACGCACTCCTCGACGCGCTCGTCGAGTCCGTGCTGGACAAGATCCACGTCGCGAAGGCGTTCAACTCCAACCACCAGATCCTGCTGGCCGAGAAAGCCCAGGAGATCGCTGGTGAGAGCCAGGACGACGACTTCCCGGTTCGCCTGCTCTGTGTCGACTCGCTGACCTCCCACTTCCGTGCGGAGTACGTCGGTCGTGGTGAACTCGCCGAGCGCCAGCAGAAGCTCAACAAGCACCTGCACGACCTGATGCGCGTGGGCGACCTCAACAACACGGCGGTCGTCGTCACCAATCAGGTCGCATCGAACCCCGATTCCTTCTTCGGTGACCCGACGCAGCCCATCGGTGGAAATATCCTCGGTCACACCTCGACGTTCCGCATCTACCTGCGAAAATCCAAGGGGAACAAGCGTATCGTCAAGCTCGTCGACGCGCCGAACCTCCCGGATGGTGAAGCGGTCATGCGCGTCGAAGAAGGCGGCCTGATGGACGAATAAGCTGGCCGAGTCTTTTCGTGCAAAAGGCGATCGAATCTTTTCGTTGCGGTCGTGCGTGCGGATCAGTCACAACCCCTTCGTTTCGCGTCGAACCCGCTCCCGTCTGGCGTCTTTCGGATGTCTGACGCGCCGGGGTGAAAGTGAAAACTCAGCTGTTGAATCGCACGACGGGAGTCGATCTCTAGTCGAAGCCGGGGGGTTCGTGGTGTGGAACCGAATCACGTCCGGTGGTTCGGCCGCGTGGTGCCGGGCAGCAGTATCGTTTTGTGGGATGGTGACGTACCACGTGGCATGAAGTTCGTCATCGTCGGCTACGGACGGGTCGGGACGCGGACGGCACGTATCCTCGACAGCGAGGGGCATACGGTCGTCATCGTCGAACGCGACCGCGACAAGGTACGGCGCAGCGAGGAAGAGGGATTCGAGACCCTCCACGGCGACGGCAACGACGAGTCCGTCCTCGAAGCGGCGGGACTCGACGACGCCGACGCTATCGGTGGGCTGACCGGTGATCTCAACACCAACTTCGCGGCCTGTATGCTCGGCAAGGAACACGGCTGTCGGACGGTGTTGCGCATCGACGCCGACTACCGCGAGGAGATCTACGAGACCTACGCCGCCGACGTCGACGAGATCATCTACCCCGAACGACTCGGGGCGGCGGGCGCGAAGACGGCGTTGCTCGGCGGGAACTTCAACGTCCTCGCGGATCTCACCGAACAGCTCTCGGTCGCGAGCGTCACCGTCCCCGACGAGTCGCCCGTGATCGGTGAGCGCGTCATCGCACTGGAACTGCCTGGCGACGCCCGGATCTACGCCCACGGAAGCGATCGCGAACCGATGACGATCCCACTGCCGCGGACGACGCTCGCGGCCGGTGATACAGTTGCGGTGATGGCAAGCCCGGAGACGCTGGACGACGTTCGCGCCACGCTGAAAGGCACGTAGATCGCGCTCGGCAGTGCGGTCGCTGGCCGGTTTCGTTTCGAAGTCCAAAGAGAGGGGTGGGTTGCGGTGTCCGGGCGCGCTCGGGAGGATGGGATACTGAGTGGTCGTCAGTATGCGCGCCCGTGGCGGGTGATTCGCAGGATCGTACTTAAAAACCCGTCAGACGCCCGTTCGACACCTACGCCGTCCGTGGATTTTTGCCGTCTGCGTTCCTCACGTGGCGTATGACTTGGGCCGACCTCTTCGAGCGAGCGAGCGAGTACGAGACCAGCGTCGCGGCCGTCCGTGACGCGCTGGAGGAGCGCCGCGATGACGAGTGAGCCGACGCGAATCGTGGCCGACGCCGACGTACTCGCGGCAGATCTGCTGGTCGGTGAGTCGGCGCGGGCGGCGCTCGATCACGTTCGACGCCACGACTGGCTGACGTTGGTCGCCAGTGAGCCGTTGCTCGACGACGCCGAGGCAGTCATCGCGATGCTCGCAGACGACGACCTCGCGACCGTCTGGCGCGACCGGATCGAAGACGACTGTGAGATCGTCTCACATCCGGCCGAGGATCACCCAGGGTTGGCGTCGGCCTACCGTGGTGAGGCGGTGCACTTGCTCACGTACGACGAATCATTGCGGTCGGCCAGGACCGGCCTGTCGATCCAGCCCCACGCGGACCTGAGCATCCGCCCACCGGACGCGTTCGCACGCCTGTTCGATCCCGAAGCGCTGTACGAGGCGACTCACGATGGCGTGTATCCCGGTCCCGACCGGGACCCGCGGGCGTAGTCGACGCTCGCCGGGGGCTACCGGTTGCCGTTGACGAGACGCCCGCCCCACCGCTGGAGCGAGAATGGGACGAAGCGCAACAGCGTGGCGAGCACTGTCATCGCACGCCCGGGAATCACGACCGTCTCGCCTGCCTGTAGCCCGCGATAGCCCGCTCGCGCCACCTGCTCGGGCGTGTAGAACAGGTACCGGCCGACGGCGGAGTCGCCCATCCCGGCACGGTCCTGAAACTCCGTCTCCGTGGGACCGGGACAGAGCACCGTCACGTCGATCTCGCTGTCGTGGTGTTCGGCCGCGAGCGCCTGCGTGAAACTGTTGACGTAGGCCTTGCTGGCGTAGTAGCCCGCCATGTACGGTCCCGGCGTGAAGCCAGCGACCGAACCGACGTTGAGGAGTGCGCCGGTCTCGCGGTCGTCGAGGAAGTGCCGCGAGAGTTCGATCAGGACGGAGACGTTGAGCCGGAGCTGCGTTCGTTCTCGCTCGCGGTCGCTCTCGGCGAAGGGACCGTGGGTGCCGATGCCGACGTTGTTGACGAGCGTGTCGACCGTGATTCCGCGTTCGTCGAGTTCCGCCCAGAGCCGTGCTGGTGCGCCGTCTGCGGCCAGATCCATCGCGACGACGTGGGCCGTCACGCCGTGGCGTTCGAGATCGTCGGCAAGCGCGTCGAGGCGCTCCTCGCGGCGGGCGACCAGGACGAGATCGTGGCCGTGGCAGGCGAACTCCCGAGCGAGTGCGGCACCGATGCCGGCGCTGGCACCCGTGATAAGGGTCGTCTCGCGTTCCTGAGGGGTCATCTATTCGATCCGGCCGGTCGTCTCGACCCACTCGGCGAAGGTCGCCAGCGCCCGGCCGCGATGGCTGACGGCGTTTTTCTGTTCGGTGTCCATCTCGGCGAAGGTGGTCCCGTCGTGTTCGAAGATGGGATCGAAGCCAAAGCCACCCGCACCGCGCGGGGCGACGATGGTGCCGGGGACGCGACCGAAGAACAGTTTGACCGGGAGCTCCTCGCCAGCGACCTGCTCGTCGGTGGTGGCCGCGCCGCGGTCGTCGGCCGCGAGGTCCTGCCCACGGCGGCCGTCTCGGTCAACGGGCGCACGGCCGTCGGCCGTTCGATCATCCGGCAGGCCCGAGGCTCCGCCCGGGTCCGGCGAAGCTTCGAATCCCTCGCCGTCGCAGTAGGCGAGTACCGTCTCGAAGGCTCCGCTGTGGTCCGCTTCGGGTTCGGTGAGTTGCCACACTCGCTCGATACCCAGTCGGTCCTCGACGTAGGAGGAGTAGGGACCGGGGAAACCGTCGAACGCGTCGATGAACAGGCCCGAATCGTCGACGATCACCGGTTCGCCGGTCGCCCGGTAGGCCTCGCGTGCGCCGTGGGCGGCGACGGTCGCGAGGTCGTCGGCCTGCACCTCGGTGTAGTCGAAGTCGAACTGTTCGACGGACGCCGATCCGAGATACTCCTGGGCTTCGTGGATCTTTCCGGGATTGGTCGTAACGAACTTGAGCATACCGCTGGTCGGGCGAGCAGCGGAAAATAGCCGTCGATGTTCCCAATCACTTGATCGTCGCCGCGATCAGTCGACGACGACTTCGACCGGTTCGTCTTCCTCGGGCGCGTGTTCGGTCTGACTTCGATTTTCCTGCCACAGCAGGGCACCGACGACGGCCAGCGCGACCCAGGAGCGCCAGTTCGCGAGGTTGAGCGAATAGCCGATGCCGAACGGTTTCTCGACGAGCATCCGCTCGCCGGGTTGCCAGTACGAGGAGAGCATCCGTCGGACGCTGGGCCGTTCGAAGTTGTAGGGGACCCCGAACAGTTCGCCGGACTGCGGTCTGTCAGCCATGGGACTGGATACGGAGCGCCCCGTTAAGTCGTTTTTCCTCGGCTTACGAGAGCAGCGCGGTCACGGGACCATCGAAGTTGAGCATCACTGCCTGGGCGCGGTCGCCGAAGACGGCTTTGCCCGTCGGCGAGCGCTGGGTGCCCGTGATGAACACGTGGTCGATGTCGTTGCTCGCGGCCGCTTCGAGGATGCGGTCGGCTTCGCTTTCTGCCTGCCCGACGCGCCCAGCGATCACGTTCCACTGGACATCGATGTCGCCGAGGACCTCCGTGGTGACTTCTTGGGCGTCCTGTCTGACGTTGTCCATGAACACGCTGTCGTCGTAGCTGGTGTGTTCTTCTTCGGCCATCGCGTCGAGGGCCTCGCGTTTCTCCTCGAACTCCTCGTGAGTGAGCAGCGAGAGGACGTGGAGTGTCGCGTCCACGCCGGCAGCGAGTTCGGCGGCATCCGTCAGCAGTTCGTGACCTTTGTCGTCGGTTTCGAGGACGACGAGTGCATCTTCCATATAGTGGCCTGTCTGTGGGTGCCTACTTAACAGTCACTGGTAGCGGCCGCGGTCTTCGATGGCCGCCAGTTGGTCGAGAACAGCGCCGTCGCGCTCGCTCGCGGCTCGATAGGCGTCGGCCAGTGCCGCCTGTAACTGGTCGGCGTCGTCGGTCGTCCCCGCCAGTGATTGATCGAGCACGTGGAGGTCCATCGCGTGGTCCTCCGCGTCGCGGGTGTAGTAGCCCAGTCCGAAATCGATGAGGAACGTTTCCGGCGACCCGTCTCCCGGCCCGACGCGGACGTTGCGCGTCGTCGGATCGCCGTGGACGAACCCGGCGTCGTGGATCGTCGCGAGATGGTGACCGACAGCACGGACGTGGGTCTCTGTCAGGTCATCACGGAGTTCCGTCTCGCCGACGTGCTGGAAGACGATTCGACTCGCCGCGAGGTCGATGTCGCGAATCACCGGTGTCGGAACGCCGTGTCGTCGGGCCTCGCTCGTGAGGCGGGCCTCCTGTCTCGTGCGCTCGGTCCGCAGGCGCTCGTCGAGGGCGGGGTGGCGGTAGGACCGGGGCCGTCGTTCTTTGATTACACGGTCTCCTTCGATCGTCACGACGGCTTCGGCCCCCTGTATCTCGTCGGCGTCGTGGGCCGCACGGGCGACCGGTTCGCCAGCGTTCCAGGTCACGTCGACCTGGTCGGGTCGGAAGTCCGAGTCGATCCCCGATTCCTCGACTGGGATCGTGTCGCCAGCGGCGTACATCCGCGCGCCGAGGATGGCGATCATGCCGGCGTTGTCCCGGAGGAAGCGTGAGTCGGGCGCGTAGAACTCTGCCCCGCGTTGGGCACACATCTCGGCCAGCATCGACTGGAGCCGTTGATTCTGGCCGACCCCACCGCCGAGGACGAGTTCGTCGGCGTCGGTCAGGCTGAGTGCGCGCTCGGCGACTTCCGCGAGCATCGCAAAGATCGTCTCTTCGAGACCGCGACAGACGTCGTCGACGCTTTCACCTTCGTCGACGGCCTGCTTCGCCGCGGACATGATCCCGGAAAAGGAGAAGTCCATCCCCTTGACGACGTAGGGGAGATCGACGTACTCGCCGTTGCGGGCGTGGTCCTCGACTTTCGGACCGCCGGGATGGGACCAGTCGAGGTGGCGGGTGAATTTGTCGATGGCGTTGCCGACGCCGGTGTCCATCGTCTCGCCCAGCACCCGATACCGACCGGCGCGATAGCCCAGTACGTGGGCGTTCGCGCCCGATGCGTTCAGACAGACCGGGGCGGAAAAGCCCGAGAAATACCGCCCGACTTCGAGGTGAGCGACCATGTGATTGACGCCCACGAGGGGGACATCGAAGCGCTGGGCGACCGCCCGGGCCGCGGTGGCGACGATCCGCAGGCAGGGTCCCAGTCCGGGACCGCGCGAGAACGCGACCGCGTCGATAGGCGGCTCAGATCCGTCCTCACAAGCGTCCACTGCCAGTTCGCGCGCGTGTTCGAGTGCCGTCTCGACGACTTCGGGAATCGCCTCACCCATGTGTTCTGCGGCCTCGCGCGGATGGATGCCACCACTCGCTGGCTGGTAGGCGTCGGTCTCGATAAAGACGTGATCGTCGTCACTGGCGACCGCTGGCTCGCCGCTGCCCACGGGTCGTTCCTCTCCGTTCGCTCGCTCCGAGGACTCCCGATGGTCGCCCTCGTGGGTGTCGAAAACGGCAGCACTGGCTGCCCAGGCCGTTCCTTCGATGCCGAGAATACGCATTGTGGAGCCGCTAGGCGGGCGTTATTCCCACTCGGTGTAGCCGCACTTGCCGCAGTGCTTGCGGTCGTCGTGCTCTGCGAGGAAGGTGTCGCCACACCGGGGACACTGCTCGCGCTGGACTTCGCCGTCGTCGTAGTACTCGTTTCGTGCCATTATGCTTCCTCACCCTCGTCGGCTTCGCCGTCGGCGACGATCTTGTTGCGTTCGAGCATGTGGTCCTGCTCGACTTCGCGTGCGAACTCCGCCGCGTCGTAGACCTTCGCGTAGCCGATGGTCGTGCGCATACCGAACTTCGTGTCGAGTTCGTGGACGACGACTTCCTCGGCGTCCTTGTTCAGTTTCGCCGCGAGCGAGTCGCGGACGGACAGTCGTGATGGCGTTGCCTCGTCGTGGCGCACTTCGAACCGAACGTCGGTTCGGTGCAACATCGGGTTCTCGTCTTCCTCGATGATGTCGATTTCCATGGTTCGTTGTCCCTACATTGCCCCTGAAGCGCGTAAAAGGATTTCGAACGGCGTACAGTCGAGCATCGTGAGGCTGTGCTCGCTGGACGAGAGTAGCGAGTCCAGCGGTGTACAGTCGAACGGAGTGTGACTGTGCTCGGTAGAGTTGCTCTACCGGCGTACAGCCGAGCATCGCGAGGCTGTGCTCGCTGGACGAGAGTCGCGAGTCCAGCGGTGTACGGTCGAGCATCGCGAGGCTGTGCTCGACAGTCGACCGGGCGAAGCGGTCCACCGTTCCAGATCTGTGGGTTTGTTGCCACTATACGTGGCCGTCCCTCAGATACGGGAGACACCAAGGAAGGCCGGGACGAGACGGGCCACGACGAGGAGAAACGCCAGCGCGAACGCGAAGAAGAACGCGCGGACGACGAGGAACGCGAGACTGTCCACAGACGAACAGGTGGAGAAAAACTGGTCGACGACACTGACGACTAGTCCGTCGCCAGACGACCCGCTGCGTCGTCGGCCAGTCGGACGCCACTGCACACTGGCCCACAATTAGCATATGGTATCTGGTATGTGTCTACCACCACCATGGCAATTCGTACATGGTCTTTTGAGCGCCTGAAAACTGTTTCTAATGCATGCTGTGTGGTGACAACTCTCAAAACCAATATGAAATCTGAAACTTTTTGTGCTCGGAGTAATTCCACTTCGACGTGGCGCACGGTCTCGACCGGTCGCCGCCAGGAGTTCCCCTATGAGCTTACACACATCTCATCCCCGAACGCGATCCGACCGTGGTCCGACAGTCGCACCAGTGTCACTGGTGTCGGCACTGGGTTTCCCCTTGCTACTCGTCGCCCTTCTCGCCGCCGCGAGCTATCCGCTGGCGTCGCTCGTGGCCCTGTCAGTGCTCGCGGTCAGCGCAAAACTCGTACAGTTTGCCCTCGCAACGCTCGTCTGTCGGATCGCCACCTCGCCACGACAGCTTACGATTCCCGGCGTCGGCACCGTGACGATCAGCGTCGCCCCGATCTGATCGGTCCCGTTTTCGACGGCCGTCGTCGAGTCTCCACTCGACCGAACAGTGACGCACCGGCGACAGCGTCGTGCGTTACTCCTCGGTCACCGGCGCGTCGATCCGGCGCACGTCTAAGACGACCTCGTCCGCTGTCTCGGTGACTGCCGTGACCTCGCCAGCGACGACGAGTGCGCTGGACGGTGTCGGCCCGACGACGATCGGGTCGCCGATCGAGATCGCCGGCAGTGTCGCCTGAAAGTGGACGTGTGCGGTACACTCCGTCGGATGGTGGACGTTCGTCAGATCGATCGCCTCGACGGTCGCGTCGACGCGCTCGAACGCCTGCGAGACGGTCACCGTTTCGGCGTTGTCCAGTGACTCACGATCCAGCACTTCGTAGGCGGCCTCGGTCGGTCGGTACCCGCCAGTTGGTCCTTGCATGCTCTCGACAAGTCCGACTGACTGGAGGTTCGCCAGTTGATTCTGGATCGTTCCCGAACTCCGGTCGAGCACCGTCGCGACCGCCCCGCTGGTCACCGGGGCGTCCTCGACATCGTGTTCGTTGCACAGTGCCGTCAGGAGTTGTATCTGTGTCGTCGACAGATCGATATCCCTCGCGTTCATACGTGTCTGGCTCGTTCTCGCCCCGCCACTATGAGTATCCTGCCTGCAACGAGCACTGCCAAGGGTATAAATAACGGACCCGCGAACCGCGGCACGAGATGGCCGCGAAAGCGCTCACAGATCGGTTCTACGAGTCGTTCAAGACGGCGTTTCGCGAGACGTTGCAGAGTGCGGTCCACGGGTTCGACGACGATGCCGAACGCGCTGCGTACGCCAGAACGCTCGCGATCAGGGTCCTGTTCGTGCGATTCGTCCAGCAGACGGGATGGCTCGACGGCGATGAGCGCTACGTCGAGCACCGATACGAGACTGCTCGCGCGGCCCCCGACCGCGATGTCTTCGCGGACTGTTTCGAACCGCTGTTCGTGGCACTCACGGACCGAGACGCCCCGACTGACCCGTTCCTCGGGGATGTCCCGCTGTTGAACGAACGACTGTTCGAACGGCGGGACGGCGCCGTGGACGTGTCCGTGGACCCGGCGTTTTTCGACGCGTTGCTGTCACCCGATCCCGACGCGTCCGGCAGACCGAAGGGGCTGTTCCGTCGCTACGAGTTCACGCTGGCAGATGCCAGCCCAGAGCACGAACGCGTTCTCGGTCCCGCGGTCGTCGGGCGACTGTTCGAGCAGTTCATGCACGAGGACGTTCGCTCCGCGGTCGGTGCGTTCTACACGCCGAAGTCGATCACGACCGACATGGCCCGGAACGCGCTCGTCGAGCATCTTCGAGAGACGACCGCGCTCACGCGCGCTCAGGCCGTCACACTGGTCGTCGAGCAGTCGGTCCCCGACAGCCTGTCCGGGGCACAGATCGACGCCGTCGCCCGATCGCTCCGGTCGATGACGGTCCTCGATCCGGCCGTCGGCAGTGGTGCGTTCGTCGTTGGGATGCTCGACGTACTGGCCGACGCTCGCGAGGCGGTCGAGACTGCACGCGACATCGAGCGGTCGTCGTTCCGTCGGAAGCGCGATATCGTCGCCGAGTCGCTGTACGGCGTCGATGTCGACCCCGGTGGGATCGAGTGCTGTCGGTTTCGCGTGTGGCTCCATCTGCTGGGCGACTGCGAAGGAATCGACGAGACGCTGCATGCGGTCGATGGGCCGGCCCTTCCGAATCTGGACTGGACGTTTTTCGTGGGCAACAGCCTCGTCGGCGACCACGACCCGGCCCGTCCCGGACGCGCCGACACCGGTCCCGACGACCTCGACGCGATGATCGACGCGTTCGTCCGCACTCGGGCCGCGACCCGCACCGCCTGTGGCGACCGGAAGACCGCACTCGACGCTCGTCTCGACGAGTTAGGCGAGCGGCTTGCGGCCCGCCTCGACGCGACGACCGAGCGCTGGATGACAGACGTGATCGCGGCCGCGGACTCGTCGTTTGCGTGGGCTGCTCACGTCCCGGACGTGCTCGTGGACGGGGGGTTCGACGTGGTGATCGGGAATCCACCGTACGAAGGCGGATCACAGCAGCCCTACGTCGGCGAACTGGCGCAGTGGTACGAGGAGCACTACGAGTGCTACGAGTCCATCCCGCGGATGCGCCACGATCTCTATCAGCAGTTCGTCGTCCGGGGCTGGGAACTGACTCGTCCCGGCGGAACGCTCTCGTATCTCACCAGTAGCACCTTTCTGACCATCGGATCGAAGCGGACGACGCGGCGGCTCCTGCAGGACAATCGCCTGCGCGAACTGCGTCGGGTCGATCCGGCGACCTTCGACGCGGCCGTCGAGCCAGCCATCGTCACGATGCAGCGATGCGACGCGGCCGACACGAGCTACCGGTTCGACTACGTCGACGCGACCGGTGTCGACCACCGCGAGTATGAGGCGTTCGTGGGATCGGCCGACGATCGAGCGAACGATACAGGGCCACAGACCGACGACGACCGTCCGGACCAACTCTCACTGCCGGGGTCCGCTCGTGGCTATCGCGTCGGTATCGACCGCTATCGGAACTCACTGCGCCGGTCGTTCTACGAGCCGAGCGATCGAAACATCGCGTTGGCCGACGCCGTCGTCACCGACGCGCAGCGACTCGCCACGGAGTGGGCGACGGCGATCCGTGATTCGACCACTCTGGACGGCCATCGTGAGACGATCAGGGCGGACCACCTCGACGCACTCGAACCGGGCGACGTGTCGATCCTCGGCCTGCTGACCGTCGGTGGGCAGGGACTCGCGACCGGCGACAACGAGCGGTATCTGGCCTATCTCGACGGGACGCCCGGGGCAGCCGAGATCAAGTCACGCAACGACGACTTCGCCTTCGAGACGACGAACGACGAGACCTACCGCTGGCTGAGTCGCGTCGTCCGGCCGGCAGACACCGTCGACGTGGCCGCTCTCTCCGAAGAGCAGGTGTGTTCCGGGATCAACCCCGCCGCCGACCGGACGTGGGTCCCGATCATCAAGGGGAAAGGCGAACCCTACTACGCGCCGATCACGCAGTACGTCGACTGGTCGAAGACGGCCCTCGACGGCATCCGCGAGGACGGCCTGCTTCGGAACCGTCGGCACTACTTTCGCGACGGTATCTTCGTCTCCCGGGGCGGGACGGGCCGCCCGGTCGTCAGGTACGCGCCGCCCGCGGCCGTCGATAGCTCCGGGGGGAAGTACATCCCGACGTTCGAGCCAGTCTCTGCGAAGTATCTCAACGGCCTGTTGAACTCGTCGCTGGTCCAGCACGTGCTCGACACCTTCGTCAACGGGACGGTCAACACCCAGATTCAGGACATGCGTGTGGTACCGATCGTCGTCCCGACCGATACCCAGCGCGCGCGGATGGAGTCACTGGTCGACGAAGCCATCGCGATTCGTACCCGAAATCACGCCGTCGACGATCCGGTGGCCGAGATCGACCAGCCAGCGGCCGACGCGCGCCGGTCGCTGTCGGCCGTCACCGACGACATCGACACGCTCGTCGCACACCTCTACGACCGCTGACCGTCGACGGCCACAGCCTCAGATCGGGAACCGCCGCATCAGTCCCGGCAGACGGTTGCGCACTCGGGTACCAAGATCAGCGTCGAGACTGTCGATCCGGGCCATCTCTCCGTCGCTCAGCTCGAAGTCGAACACCGCGAGATTCGCCGTCAGGTGCGCACGACTGGTCGACTTTGGGATTGCGACGACGCCGTCTTGCTGGACCAGCCAGCGCAGCGCCACCTGCGCCGCGCTCTTGTCGTGATGTTCACCGATCTGAACGAGGGTGTCGTCGTCGAGGACACGCCCGCGCGCCAGCGGGCTGTAGGCCGTCAGGGCGATCCCTGCGTCGACGCAGTACTCCCGCAGTTTGGACTGGTCCTTGTAGGGGTGATAGAGGACCTGATCGGCGACGATGGGTGCGTCGACGGCCGCGCGGGCCGACGCCAACTGTGACCGAGTGAAGTTGCTCACGCCGAGGTGATTCACCAGCCCTCGGTCGCGCAACTGTGCCATCGCACCGAGCGTCTCCGCGACGGGGACCCGCGGGTGGGGCCAGTGGATCAACAGGAGATCGACGGAGTCGACGCCCAGGTCGTCGAGGCTCTCCTCGACGGATGTGACCACGTCCTCGTGGTGGAGGTTCGACCGCCACACCTTCGTCGTCAGGAAGATGTCGTCGCGGTCTACGTCGGCCGCGGCGATCCCCTCGCCCACTGCCGCCTCGTTGTCGTAGGCCTGTGCCGTGTCGACGTGGCGATAGCCCAGTTCGAGTGCCGTCCGAACGGTCTCGGTACAGGTCGGGCCGGTGTTTTGCCACGTACCAAGCCCGAGCTTTGGGATGCGTGCGCCGCCGGCTTCGACGTACCTCATGTGTGAATCTCACGCTCGAACACAAATGATAGTTCGGGAGTGGGCAGATATGTGAGTGTATTTCTGCGTCTATCACATACTCTTGCTAAGAGGGAAATAAACTATGCAATACTGAGATAAAAAATATCGAAGTCCTTCTATAAGAATGATTCTACAGTCATATATGTGTATGTTGGGGATAGAATGTGTTATTATGACCATTGACTATGACGAACACTCACAGTGGCCCGATTCGAGCAGTGTCGTCGCGTCGTAACTACGCCCGCAGTCACGACAGAGGACCTGCACGTCGGTCAGTACGTCGAACTGGCCGACGGTCAGCAGGTCGTGCCGTTCGAGGGATTCGATCGTTTCGGTCGTCACGGCAGTCGTTCGTCCTTGGAGGCGTTGGACGCGTTTGGTGCTGTTCTCGATCCGTTCCTCGTCGCTCGGTCTCGGCTGGGTCGCTCCGCGCTGCTTTGTCAGATATCGATAGATCGTCTGATGGGAGACGAACGCGTCTTCGACCCGCTCGATGGCGAGTCCCTCGCGAGCGAGGCGTGACCTGACGAGTGTGTTGGTTCCGCCCACCGACTCGTCTGTCAGCGCCTCGTACAGATCGGTGAGGTCTTGCTTCATCGTCGTCACGTCGCTCCGTTCGATCGCCGTTTCGAGGACGCGCCGATTGAAGTATGCCGCGAGGTCGCGTGTGCTCTCGCTGCGCACGTGTCGCTCCCGTCGGTCGCTCCCGCTCGCTTCGCTCAGACTCTCGCTGTCACCGTCACCGCCCGTCCAGCGCCGCTCCAGTTCGTCCCCGATCCCATAGAGGTCGTACCGCTCGATGACGCGCTCGATTTTGGATCTGTTCGACGACTGATCCGCCATACCTGCTGGTAGCGACGAGGCACACAAAAACGTTCCTGGTCGATCTGGGGTCCACTCGGGCACGTCAACTCCACAGGCGTCGACTGGTGGGCGTTCGAGCGTCGCGTCATCGCTGCTCGCTCCATCTTCGCGAGTCTCGGACACCTCGGCTTGGCGAGCGGCCTGTTCGTCTCGGTCGGCTGCGACACTCGGCATACTGCCGGCAGTATCGGAGCCATTGCACGTCACTGCACACCCAACCGTGCGATGGCAGATCGGTGTGTCACTCGTTTCAATTGGCGCTATCGACTGGGGATGGGGTTGCTCACTCTCGGCGGTCGGGTCAGAGAACGGGAAGTCCTGTACCACCACGGACGCGACGATGTGGATCGACTGGCGGACGAGACTGGCGAAAAAGCTCGTCTGGTCGTCGAACGGGACGGCGTCGGGATCACACTGTATCAGTCGACCGGTGAGTCGGTCGACGACACGCGAACGCATGCAGGAAGCGTCGAAGAGCTATACTGTACCGGGGCTGGAAAGGCGCTGCTCGCCACATTCCCGGCCGACCGCGTCGAACAGTACCTCTCGGAGACGACGTTGCAGGCCTACACGGAACAGACGATCACCGATCCCGAAGCGCTCCGGGACGAACTCGACGTGATTCGGTCCCGTGGATTCGCCATCGACGACGAGGAGCGGTACGAGGGGCGTCGCTGTGTGGCGTCGGCAATCGTTTCAACTGCGGGGGCCCCCTCGGTGCGCTGAGCGTCTCCGGGCCGGTCGAGCGCATGTCCGGCGAGCGCTTCCGCACAACGATCCCGGACCGCTTGCAGACCGTCACTGGGGTCGTCGAGATCAACACGACGTACTCGCGCTGGGAAGCGCTGTTCTGATCGCGCTCGTTCCCCGCCACGTCGCAGTCCCGTTCGCCGTGTCATCCCCATCGCAGTACTGTCGTTCTGGCTGTGTCCGTCTCACGCAACGGTCTGTTACAATCATATGGCTGTAACGAGTCGGTGGGGGTCCGCCCGCTCACGGGACAACTCACAGTGTGAGATCGGCGTCATCGCTGTCGCCTCTCGTTTGATACTGTGGAACGATCTCGGCCGGGGCGGCCGACTGGATCGGCCGGAGCCGTAGCGAGGGGCTGGGACAGTCCGGAATCGGTGTCGAAGACTGTACGCGCCGACAGCGACCGCCGCGAGCCGTTTGACAGTTTCAAACGCTAGCGACGCTTACGAGGGCACCAGCCACCGGTACTGTTATCAGAGCGAATCCACAGAGGTGTGATATGCAAACTCAGTCGCTGACAGGAGAGTGGCGTTTTCAGCGTCCGGCCGACGACGACTGGCGACCGGGGACCGTTCCCGGCGGCGTCTACAGCGATCTCCTGGCGAACGACGCGATCCCGGACCCGTACGAGGAAGACAACGAACTCGACGTGCAGTGGGTCGGCGAGTCCGATTGGATCTACCAGCGCACCGTGACCGTCGACGACGAACTGCTCGCCGAAGATCGCGTCCGCCTGCAGTGTGCGGGACTGGACACCGTCGCGACGGTACTGGTCAACGACACAGTCGTCGGCGAGTCGGCGAACATGCACCGTCGGCACGCGTTCGACGTGACCGAGGCACTGGTCAGCGGCGAGAACACCGTCACAGTCCGCTTCGAGTCGCCGGTCGCATACGGCACGCGCGCGGCCGAGGCTGCCGAGTACGACATCCCCGCGCTTCGCTATCCGGTCGATCGGCCGGGACGCAGCCACATCCGCAAGGCCCAGTGTCACTACGGGTGGGACTGGGGACCGTGTCTGCCGACGGTCGGGATCTATCGCGACATTCGGCTCGTCGGCTTCTCCGGCCCGCGAATCACGGACACGACGACGACACAGGACCACGACGGCGATGCCGTCTCGCTGTCGGTCACCGTCGGTCTCGAAAGTACGGTGGCGACAGAGACAACGCTCTCGGCAGCCGTCGCGGACGAACGCGTCGAATCGACGGTCTCGGTCGACGCCGACGGTCGCACGGAGCACTCGGTGACACTGTCAGTCGAGGACCCTGCTCTGTGGTGGCCCAACGGCGACGGCGAGCAGCCGCTGTACGATCTCGACGTGACGGTCGACACCAACGTGACCACACACACTGTCGAGGAGCGCATCGGGTTCCGCGAGATCGAGGTCGTTCGTGAACCGCTCGACGCCGACGACGAGGGCGAGGGGTTCCGATTCGAGGTCAACGGGACGCCAGTGTACGCGAAAGGGGCCAACTGGATCCCGGTCGACGCCCTCTACAGCCGAGCCACCGACGAACGGTTCGAGGACTTGCTTGGGTCGGCCGTCGAGGCGAACATGAACATGATCCGGGTCTGGGGCGGGGGATACTACGAGGACGATCGCTTCTACGAACTGTGTGACGAACTCGGCTTGCTCGTCTGGCAAGACTTCATGTTCTCGTGTGCGCTCTATCCCTCCGACGACGCGTTCCTCGACTCCGTCGAAACGGAGGTCCGGGATCAGGTCCGCCGGCTGGCGAACCACCCGTCGCTGGCGCTGTGGTGTGGGAACAACGAGGTCGAGGAAGGCGTCAAGAACTGGTTCGCCGACCACGACCACCACGACGAACTCGTCGACGGCTACGAGGAACTGTTTCTCGACCGGATCGCCGACGTGGTCGCGGCCGAAGATCCGGGCCGCACCTACTGGCCCGGCTCGCCGTCGTCGGGTGACGACGACCCCGAACCCTACCGCATGGACGTTGGCGACGTTCACTACTGGGACGTCTGGCACAGAGGCGCGCCGTTTTCGGACTACGAGACGACCGACCCACGCTTCGTCTCGGAGTTCGGCTATCAGTCGTTCCCGTCAGCGGATCTCCTCCGCTCGGTGCTCCCCGAGGAACAGCGGAATCCGACCTCGCCGCTGATGGAACACCACCAGCGCAGCGCGGGTGGGAACGCGACCATCCTGCGTCGGATGGCCGACCACTTCCGTATCCCGACGGCGTTCGACGACTTCGTCTACTTGAGTCAGATCCAGCAGGGGATGGCGATGGAGACGGCCATCGAACACTGGCGGCGGCGCAAGCCCTACTGCATGGGGACGCTGTACTGGCAACTGAACGATCTCTGGCCGTGTGCTTCGTGGTCATCGATCGAGTACGGCGGCGAGTGGAAGGCCCTCCACTACGTTGCACGGCGGATCTACGCGCCGGTCCTCGTCACGACCGTCGAGACCGACGACGGGATCGAGATCTGGCTCGTCAGCGACGAAACCGAATCGGTCGCGGGCACACTGTCGCTCTCCTGGGAATCGCTCCCCGGTGAGACCATCCAGACCGCCACCGAGGCGGTCACGCTTGACCCACAGGAAAGCCGCGCGGTCACGACGGTCGATCCGGGCGTCGCCGACGGTCGCGACGACGAGGTGTTCCTCCGTGCGTCGTTCGACAGCGGGGTCGAGTCCTATCCATCGTACGTCTTCTTCGAGCCGTACAAACACCTCGCACTTCCCGAGCCGACAGTCGACATCGCCGTCGACGACACCGAGATCACGTTCTCGACGGACGGGGCGGCACTGTTCGTCGAACTCGACGTTCCCAACCGTCAGTGCGTGTTCTCGGACAACTACTTCCACCTCCCGGCGGGCCAGAAGCGCCGGATTACGGCCGAGACAGCGGCGGGTCTCAGTGGCGACGCGCTCCGTGACGCGCTCACCGTTCGCCACCTCCAGTCCACCCACTGAGACGGACCGTTGTCGTTGCGTACCGGTGAGCGTCTCCCCGTGACGACACTCTCCGGAACATCGCTACAACTGTCCGTATGACGCCTGATGACCGGAAAACATTAAAGACGGCCACACGGATCTATCGGATAGATCAAATGAGTGACCAAGCCACACACCTGGCCGAGACGTACGCCGACCAACTGGAGACGATCCTGACCGACACCATCCTCGACTTCTGGTTTCCGCGATGTGTCGACGAGGATCACGGTGGGTACGTCCTCGGCTACGACGCCGCGGGGCAGCGCAACGGTCAGGACCACAAGATGATCGTCAGTCAGGCCCGGATGGTCTGGTTCAGCGCACGCCTCCACCGTGAGGGGTACGGCGACGGCGAGTATCGAAACGCGGCCGACGTGGGCTTCGAGTTCCTCACGGAGTCGCTGTGGGACGACGACCACGGTGGGTTCTACTGGGAGACCGAACGCGACGGGACAGTCACCAAACCCAACAAACACCTCTACGGCCAGTCCTTTGGTCTGTACGCTCTCTCTGAGTACTACCGCGCGACCGGACGGGAGACCGCTCGTGACCTCGCGGTCGAACTGTACGACACCATCGAGCATGAGGCCAAAGACGACGAATATGGCGGCTACGTGGAGTATTTCACCCCCGGCTGGGAGCCGATCACGGAGGGCCAGACCTACCTCGAAAACATCGAACCGGACTGGTCCCCGAAGGAATCCGGCGACGCCGTGCTGGACCCGACGCTGAAGCTGATGAACACCCACCTCCACATGATGGAGGCCTACACCACGTTCCACGAGGCGATCGGCACCGAGACGAGCGCCGACCGCTTGCAGGAACTGGTCCACATCAACACCAGTACCGTCGTCCGCCACGGTCTGACGGCCTGTAGCGACAAGTACGAACCGGATTGGACGCCGAAGCTCGACGACGAGGACTTCTGCATCGCCTCCTACGGCCACGATCTCGAAAACATCTGGCTGGTGATGGAAGCCGCCGATGCCCTCGACATGTCCGACGCCATCTTTACGAACCTCTTCGAAGCGCTGTTCGACTACTCGCTCGAGTACGGCTACGACGAGGACCACGGTGGCTTCTACTTCTACGGACCCTTCGGTGAGCCTGCGACGAACACGATCAAGGCGTGGTGGGTCCAAGCAGAGTGTCTTACTAGCGCGTTGAAGATGTACGCCCACACCGACGAGACACGCTATCGTGACGTGTTCGAACAGACGTTCGCCTTCATCACCGACTATCAGATCGACTGGGAGGACGGTGAGTGGCACTCCGGTGTCGACGACGATCTCGACCCGGTCGGGCGCAAGGGGGCCGAGTACAAGGCCGCCTACCACAACGGCCGCGCTGTACTGGAGTGTCTCGACGTGCTCGACTCGTTGTAACCGATCACTCGGCCGGGGCGACTGCCACACCACCGGCCTGCCGATCGAGACACACCTTGTCCCGGTGGCTCGAAAAGAACCGGAAACATCGGCTGTCACATCCGCTGTGGAGACTCACGACGAGTGCCTTTCGCGAAGTCACAGTGTACACCTGTCTGCACAGTCCCGCTTTTTGGTTGCGCGCTAGTGATTCCATGCGCCGATAAATTTCTTTTCAGCGTCGGCCACGAAACTGAATCGTCGATCGGTGTGATTCTACCGCCGCAATTGAAACGATTGGCACACCGCTCTGCCGTCGTGCGACCGGATGTGGACCGATTTTCAATGGTTACCATATCGCCCGTCTCATTCGATGAACTCGATCGTGAGCGGGTAGTCGTACACCTCCCTGTCGCTGGCGCGAGCGGTTCCGATCACGACCAGGATCAGCCACGCCAGAGCGACGGCGGGAACGAGCAACAGGCCGATCCCGACGACGAGACTCAGCAACGCGAGAAACAGCAACAGGGTCCACGTGATCTGGAAGTTCAGCGCTGCTTTCCCGCTCTCGTCGACGAACGCACTCTCCTCTCGCTTGATGAGCCACAGCAAGAGCGGCCCGAGGATGTTTCCCAACGGGACGACGAGACCGAGCAATCCCGACGCGTGCGTGAGAATGGCCCACGTCTGTTCGCTCTCGGATACCGCGTGTTCGGGTGCAGTCTCTGGAATCGCTTCTTCCTCGGTTCTGTCCGCGTCGTTGCTCCGGTCCGCGTCGTCGATTTCGACCTCTGGAGACGATGCTTCGGTTCTCTCTTCTTCGGCCGATCCGTCCGAACCCGCCGGCCCGTCGTCGGTCTCCTCGTCTGAATCAGTTGCCATATCGACAGATCGGTCGGGGAGTATAAAATGCCACGTGCAGAACCTGACGAGACACCGATCCGGATTGTCTCGGGATCAACCACTGACGGTACTCACCTGACTAACGGTAGTACACGTGTTATTACCAGTCGCTCATTCGATCACGTCGACTCTCGTTCACTCGCTCGGTTCGTCTGTGTGATCGGGGTCGTCGCCGACCGATGGGGGTGACAGCGACGCGTTCGGCGGTCTCGCTCCCAACGGCAATGCCCCGCGAATCATCTGGGGGATGTTGATCCGTCCCTTCGACAGCCAGGTGTCGGCCGTCCGGCGGAGTCGCACGCTGCGCCTGAGATCGTCGGTCGTCACCGGCTCACACTCGGCGATGAAGGCGACGACCCAGGCCAGATGTGTCTGGAAGATAGGATCGTCCCTGTCCTCGGGTGCGTAGTACCACGCGAGTTCGAGGTTCTTCCCGAGACCGTCCCACGTGAGATTCGCTGAGCCGGTAATCAGTGCCGGATTCGGCCCGTCGACGAGATAGAGCTTCGGATGAATGAACCCGTCTCTGTACGTCAGCAGATGGATGCGTCCGTCGTCGATGTCCCAGAGTGCCGTCGCGACCAGCCGGGAGAACTGGTCGGCACCGGTCGAGACGACGACGTACACCTGATTCTCCTCGGACCGCGCGAGGAACCGCTCCAGTGCGTCGCGGACCGTCAGGAACCCGGACCACGTGAAATAGCCCGTCGTCAAGTACACGACGCCGTCGGCTTCGAACAAGCGAGTGACCGCGTCGGCGACGAACTGACCCGTGAGTCGATTGTCGAAGAGTTCCTGCTCGACCATCGGTGAGAGCTTCGGCTCCCGGCTACAAAAATGATCGACCGTGCGACGTGAGCCGCTCGTCGTCGCCCGACGGACGGTACTGATACAGGTCGATCGTGCCATCGACCAGCGCGAGGTAGGTGTTGTGGCGTGGGGCCGTCGCTTTCCAGGACCCCGGATTCGCGGCGATGTTCTCGTGATGGACGTACGGCGCGTGGGTGTGTCCGTAGAGGAGTTTGTCCTCCGGGATCGTTTCGAGATACGCGTGTGCTCGCCGCTCGCGTCGAGCGTACGCCGCCGCGTCGGCAGCGAGGAACTGATCGAACGGCGGTGTGGACCGGAGCCGCTCCGTCCCGCGCTGGACGATCTCCCGAACGCCCGCGACGACGGGGTCTTTCTGTCCGTTGGTCGGATCGATCTCCCCTCGGTCACCCGGCCCGGAGAGATACGTCGACAGTCGGTCGAACTGGAACCGGTCGAAGGCGTTCCCGTGGACGCAGCGAATCCGCTGTGTCCCCTGTTCGAGCACACAGTCGTCCGTGAATTCGATGTCGTACAGCGACCCATCGAGCGCGCTGAGGTACGTGTCGTGATTGCCCAACACGAACCGTATCGGTACGTCCTCGGCGAGCCGTTGCAGTCGCACGATAGTCCCGCTGGTCTCCCAGGCACAGCCAAAGGGGTCACGTCGGACGAGGTCCCAGACATCTCCGAGCAAGACGAGTTCCTGCAGATCGTTGTCCTCGCCGAGATCGTCGAGAAAGCGGTCGAACGCGTCGCTGTTGGCGTGCTCCGACCCGAGGTGAACGTCGCCTGCGACGATGATGCGGCCAGTCACTGCTCCGTGTCCGTGCTGCCTGTCGCCCGTCGACCTGTCGCCCCTGCTGTCGCTGCATCGCTTCCGATGTAGTCACAGCACGCGGCTCGTCTCTCCGACCTGTACGAACGCGTGTCGCTACGCTTTGTGCGCGTCACGACCGCTCCTAAGCAGTTCTGACTCTTATCTCTTGCCCGACTCTCGATGGTCGCGTTATAGCAAGCATTAGAAATAATTGCTCACTTTTCGAAGCGACAGTTGGTCAAGAGCGGTATCGATCGCCGTCGTGAGCTCGTCGAGTGAATCAAAGAATCAGTTACTCAGAGCGTCTTGGAGTTGTCGCCAGCACTCTTCGACAGGATTGAGTTCCGGCGAATACGCAGGCAACGTGACGAAGGCGAGGTCGTCACGGGCCGCCAGGTCCGTGACAGCCGATGCCTGGAAATACGGTGCCCATCTAGCACGACGATCAAGTCTTCTTCGAATTCTTTGCATAGCGAAAGAATGATATGTTTCGCGTGATCGGCGGTGACGTACTCGGTGAACCGCGAGAAAAAGCAGTCACCGTTTTCGGTGACTGCGCCGAGTAGACACGTCCAGTCACGTTGGCCGGAAAGTTCGATGCTCGGCCGCGTGCCGCGCGGAAACCACGCGGCACGCGGCTCGACTTGGACGGATTTCTTGGTCTGATCGATACAGACTACTGTGGCGTCCATCGCCGCTCGCTTTTTTTGATCTCGCCGTGGAACTCCTTTTGGTCGGATTCCTCAGATTCAGCGGCTGTACGTCGCGATTTTTGATAGCTTAGTCCAGCTTCTTTCAGCAACCGCCGACAACTCGGGTACGAGTACTCAACGCCGTAGGTTTCTTCGAGAAACTCCTAGACGAGCGCCGGCGTCCACGCCGGCGCGTCGATCCCGACTTCCTCGGGTGGTTCGTGAACAGTTCGTTCGAACTCTTTTTGATATGATTCTGATAGCTTCTGTGTTCTCCCAGATTAATAAGCATCAAAAACAGCTTGTTGAAGCGGTTCGTCTGTATCAAGTCGCATCAACCAGCTGTAAATCGTTCTTCGCCCGGTGTCGTGCCACTCTGCAAGCTCGGTCTGCGTTACACTGTTCTTGTACGCGATCGCGGCTAACAACCGTTGCGTCGGCTTGTTTCCGTCAACATTGTTGAGGGCTCTTGGAGTTCTTCGACAGAAATTTCCCCGAGATGATCTATTGTGTCTCTCAATAATCTCTGAGCGCAAAGTTCTAACGATTACTATAAGTTAGAGGATGAGGCGGACGAGCTCTGAGTGCCTATGACAGAATTCGACCGCTTCAGCGGAAGTATCGAGTCGATAGACTTGTCGTTTGTGGAGCGAGATCGTACTCCCGAGTGAGCGATTCAAGTGGGCATCCGATGTCATCTGGCGAGTATGTCACTGCAGGATGTTAGTCAACCTCTTGATGAGTTGGGAGTCAAACGGAGCCACGTTGCGATCCACGAGTGGGTTCACAAGGTAGATGTACAGCCGCTCTCGACGGTGACTGCGGATCAGCTCTCGGTTGACGAGAAGGTGATCCGCCTGCACGGTCAGGATCACTGGCTGTATGGCGTTGTTGATCCCACACGAACGAAATTCTTCACGTGTGCCTGTTTTCGACCACAACGAAACAGACGACGCGGTGGTTTCTGGACGAGCTACACCGTCGCTATCACCTCGACGACGTGGTATTTCTCGTGGACGGTGCGGATTATCTTGGACCAGTGCTCGCTGAAGACGGCTACCGATTCCAGATCGTTCAACATGAGAATCGGAATGCTATCGAACGTGTTTTTTCGGAGGTAGAACGACGAACATCCTCGTTTGCGAATAGTTTTAGCCATGTCGAGCTGGTGACAGCTCAATCGTGGTTCGAAGCCTTCGCTGTCTACCACAATTCACGCCAAACTTAACGTGATGGCGTATGCCTGTGGGCCTGCAACAGTGCATGAACAGATGATGACGGCGCTGTATCTCCGTCTTACTGCGCTATTCGGGCTTCGCCCTGTGTTGCTCGTTGAGGACCGGGGCGCAGCGCCCTGCATCAGCTAAAACCGCAAGGTGGCGAGCCATCAACAATGTGCTACGCAATATCGAAGACTGTTTCTTCGAGGACGATATGCTCAGTCTCTCCGTCGAAGCACCAACAGCGCAGCGCCAAGCAGTGCAACGACAGCGAGAGTGGCTCCGAAGCCGGGCCCGGACGAACTAGTCGTCGTTGTCTCCGCCTCGTTGTCTCCGCTCTCACTCGTTTCTTTGGGAGTCTCCGAAGAGTCCGTCTCATCAGGAGTCTCCGAAGAGTCCGTCTCATCAGGAGTCTCCGGAGACTCTGTTGTCACAGCCTCGACTTGGACGGTGTTAGCACTCACACCATTGACGGCGAGTTCATACTCACCAGCCTGCTCAATGATCGTTGTGAGCGTCTGAGTGCGTGTCTCGTTAGCCGAGACCGTGACATTCTGCGTGGCTACAGTCGTGCTATCGACCGTCAGTTCAAGCGGAATGGTGCCCGCTGCTGAACCGTCGTTCACCACGGTCGTGGTGACCGAAACGGACTCACCGGGGGAGATTTCTTCGCGCTCTAGTGCAACACTGTCAACCGAGATCTCGGGGCGCTGATCGACGCCGATAGCGAAGGTCGAGAAGCCGGGAGTCGCTGCCTCGAACCGGTTCTCTCCGAGATGCGTCGTATTGAGGCGCTGGTACCGTCCATCATGGAATCGGTACAGTGCCACATCGTCGGTCGAGACTCTCTGACTGTCCAAGACAGACTGAGAGACATCGAACGTGATCGTACCCGAGCTTGTATTGGCATTTTTGAGACCAGTCGTGCTGACAGTGATGTACCCGACAGGACTGATACGTGTTTCCGCTTCAGTGCTGTCATGTGCAAGCGTACTCTTCGAGAGTGTGGACACGTTGACTGGTGGGGTCGCACTCGCAGAGACGGTAATCGAGACCGACGTCGTACTTGCGGTAGGCGTAATCCGAGTCTCGCTTACCGAGAAATTCCCACCACTGGTGGTCACTACTTGGCCACCTGGGATAACGAGATTTTTCCCGGCTGGGGCGACGTTGATATCGAACCGTGTCTCCTGACCAGTCTGTGTAATGGTTGCTCCTGGGGTTCCTGATGATTCCTCAGTGGTTTGCTCGTCGTCAGTGTCATCGCTATCATCGTCGGTGTCATCGTTGTTGTTGCGGTCGTTATTGCCACCCGTTTTCTTGCGCTTGATATCGATCGTTTGCGTTTGGCTGGTGGTTCCATCACCTTCGACAGTCAGTGTCCGCTGGCCGGGTCCAGTGAGTGGCACAGTGAACGTGACAGTCTGAGTCTCCCCGCCGTTGACTGAGACCGTTTGGCTAGTCAGCGGCGTCCCAGAGCTGTCTTTGATACTGAACGTTTCCGTTCCGGCCACACTACCAACGTTCTCAATGTCAGCGCTGACGGAGATCTGTGCCGACTGACCGTTTTTGAGGGTGTTCGGCACGTCGCTAACGGTCGTCGATCCATCCACAATGCTGAGTCGGGACTGGCCAGCACCAATCGCCAGTGCATTGAGACTCTCTATCGTCGCCGAGTAGGCGTATTCTGTCGCCGTGTCCTCACTGGGAAGTCGAGAGGTGGACAGTTCCGCATACTGCGATCCATCGTACTGATACAGTGAGATCGCGTTCTTCGACGCATCAAGTGATGCAATCTTGGTCTTCGGGACGCGGAACTGGACCGTTGTCTGGTTGTGCTGACTCGGATCTAAGCCGGTGGTGGAGATGTCCAGATAGCGGACTGGTACAATAGGTTGACTGTTCCCGATCTCCGGACCTGATGTCGCGGCCCGTTCACTGAACTTCATCTCGAAGTCAGTCGTTGTCGTAAGGATCGGATCAATCCCAATCACACCAGTTTTCGGATCATCACTGGACTTGAATTTCGGATCAACCGTTGTCACACCGTTGTAGTCGAACGTAACACTTCCGTAGCGAACGATGACAACAGTTCGGCTGTTCGAGACTGAGACCGACTCTCGAGGTTGACGTGTGTCGTTCGTGACGAGCAACAGCGAGGCCGTCTTGATCCCGCTCGTCTCAGGTGTAGCCGTCACATCGATCGTCGTCGACGAACCGGGTTCGAGTTCCGTTTCACCGGTGGTGACGCTGAACTCATTCGCATCGCGTCCCAGTAGCGTGAGACTCGAGAGGTCGATGGCAGCAGTCGCACTGGGGAGGTTCGTGACTTCAAGTTGCTGAGTCGTGTCTTCAGACACTCGAAGCGTCCCGAAGCGCAGGACGTTTGGCACGTCAAGGTCCGGCGTCTTGCTCCGAGCGTCCACAGAGATATCCATCGATGCCTGGTCGGTATCGTTACTTCGAAGCGTGAGCGTGGCAGAACGCTTCGTCCCATCTTTGGCTGCACTCACGTCAGTGACTGGTGGTGAGAACCGGATCTTCAGCGTTCTACTTCCCTTGGCTGGAATGACAGCGCTGTTAGTGTTGACACCGAACTGATCAGTGGAACTTGAGAGGAGCACGTCGCGCACATTCAGGGGCGCGTTGCCGGTGTTGTTTACCTGAACAGTGGCTGTGTTCGTCGTTCCGAGTCGAGTTCGATCAATAGTGACCTGTTGTTGGGACACCTCAATGTTCGGCTCGACACCTGTTGCCCCGAGTGCCACAGTTACATCAGAGGCACTCTGGTCAGTTTGGATAGTGAGCTGTGCAGTGAGACTGTTAGCGATCGCCGGCGTGACTTGCACATCGAACGTCCGGCTTTCACCGGGATCGAGCGTCGGTGTTCCAAGTCCGCTGACATCGAAGGCCGACGAATCGGCCCCGCTCACAGTGACACTGGTCACCGATAGCGGTGCATTGCCATCGTTGGTCAGTGTCAGTTCTTCGGTACTCGACGTCTCGATGTCGACGGCACCGAAGTCGACTGCAGACTGCGAGAGTGTCGTGTTCGCTTCAGCGCCAGTTCCGGTAAGCGAACGCGTGATTGTCGAGCTATCATCATCGTTCGTCGTGATCGAGAATGTGCCATCGAACGTCTGGCTCGGGGCACTCGGACTGAACGCAACCGTGATCGTAGTGGACTCATCGGGTGCAAGCGTGATGGTCTGCTGATTACCGAGCACACTGAATGCGGTCCCCGATGCACCGATCTCGTCTAAGACGAGGAGTGCCTCACCAGTGTTACGCACAGTGAGTGACTGGGTCTCTGAACTACTGGTACTCACATCGCCGAAGTCACCGCTGAGATCGTCGCTGACTGTGACAGATGGTGCAACTCCATCAGCGGTGAGTGAGATCGGACTCACGTCACCGGACCGGTTCGTCGTGACGGTCAGTGAGGTGCTCTTCTTACCCGTATTGGACGGGGTTGCGCGGACTATCACTGTTGCACTCTCTCCAGGCACAAGCGTCTCTGAGATACCAGAGACGATCATGAACTGCGAGGAGCTATCCAGTGACGTGTCCGTGACTTCTACGGGCGCACCACCATCGTTGGTGATTTCAACGGCTTCGATCGTCGAGTTGGTGTCCGACCGGACGTCGCCGAATGTGACCTGTGATCGGTTGGCGACCGCATCTGGAGCGGTCGCAGTACCGATGAGTGAGACATCAACCGATGACTCATCGGGATCATTCGACGTGATCGTGAGCGTTCCTGTCACCTTGCCGCTGTCACCCGAATCCGGATCGAATTCGACGACAGCGGAGTCACCTGCGCTCGTCGGGGAGTTCGTAAGGCTGAACGCATCGTTCCCGCTTACGGAGACATCGGTGATCGACAGGGTCGTGCTTGGTAGGCCGGTGTTCGTGACACTCGTCCGTGCGCTTGCTGAACTATCAGAGAGCTTGTTGACGTAACCGAAGGCCAACGACTGATCACTCACGCGGATATCTGGCGGCGTTGCCTGTCCTCGAAGCGTGGCAGTGAACGTGCTGATTCCATTGTCGCTGCTCGTGCTCACTGTGACACGAGCCGTGTGGTTACCAGTCGTGGTCGGCGTGTACGTAACGGGTAGCGTCGTACTTTCGCTAGCAGCGATCGTTTCTGGCACGGCGTCAGAATTGACACTGAACTGGGCCGAATCAGCCCCGCCGAGACTGATCGAGGTGACAGCGAGGTCCGTGTTGCCGTCGTTCGTCAGCGAGATCGACTGATCAACAGTCGAACCCTCACCGGTCGCACCGAATGCGACGCTCGACGTATTACCACTGAGACTCGTTTCAACGCCTTTGCCTCGTAGATCGAATCGAACTTCAGTTGTCCCACTCTTCGAGGGGTCGTTCCAGTCGAAGACGAGGTCAGAGCTGTCCTCAAAGACACCAGTCGTCGCGGGGCTTAACTGAACTGGAATGGTTTGTTGCTGTCCAGCGGGTACGACCATCGTGCCTGAAACATCAACCAGACTGAACGGCCGTTCCGGACCGGCGACCCGAATATTCGTGAGATGGAGTGGTGCATCACCAGTGTTTTCGATAGTGATCTGTTCGCTCGTTGCACTACCATCGGAGACACGGCCATAGGTGAGCTCGTCAGTTGTGCCGTCACTATCAACTGTTGGTGAGACATTCAGCACGGGTGCGCTCGGCGTCGCTGAGATGGAGAGCGTTTGCGTGCTAGCCTCACCACTTGGATCGAGGTCGAGATCAACGGAGGAACTACTGGCATCTCCCACTTGCTTGACCTGAACCTCAACCAGTGCCTGTTCGCCTGGTTCGAGGCTGGAGACAACACCCTCACCATCGGTCGGACCGGTGATGGTCAGTCCATTTGAAGACGTCCCATGGTTGGCCGTAACACTCGAGATTTCTTTCGTCCCCGTGTTACTGACGACGACATCGATCGTCTCAGTCTCGCCGACCGTGATACTGCCAACGTCTGTCGATGCCGGGCGCACGTTCAGTTCACCTTGGCTGACGGTGCCGCTCAAGCTGACCGCCACAGTCTGCTCGAAGGGGTCGTCCGTCGACAGCTGTAGCACATCCCCGAATCGCGCAGGGACAGCACTCTGCGACGGATCGAGCGTAACGGTATACGTCTCGCTATCACCTGGCTGGATCGTCGTTTCACCCTTGTCGACCGAGAATGCACTGTTGACGCCACCAGGCGAGATGGTTAACGGCGCGTTCCCGTCATTGGTGGCAGTCACAGTTCGATCAACGGGGAGATCCGACGCTGACAGCGTCGACCCGAAGTCAAGCGTCGTCGTATCTACAGTGACATTCGGTGCTTCACCAGTCCCCGAGAGCGAGACCGTTCGAACTGGCGTCTGTGGCGTATCTGTTCTGAAGCGCAGCTTCGCACTGGTCTGTGTCCGAATCGTCGGTCGGAACGTGACATCAACCGTGACATCACTGTTTGCCGGGACCGATTCAGGAATACTCGAGGTGATGGTATACTGATCAGCATTCGTGCCAGTGAAGCCAAAGCCACCGAGCGAAATGGCACGGCCACCGTCGTTGCTGATGGTTAGCGTCCTCGTCTGACTCGGTCTGTCACTATCTCGTGCGGGATCTGCCTGAACAGTCCCGAAGTCCGACAGGCGCAGGTCAATCGGGTCATTCACCGTGACCGGTGTGGAGGCACTTTCAAAGGCGGTGCTGGTCGTGCCAGCTTTGGAGGCCGTTGCAGTGAAGTCTCCAGAGACCGGAATTGTAGTCGTTACTGTGCCGTCCTCACCAGTGTTTAGCACCTGACCAGCGACATCGACCGTCGCATCAACTGTGCTACTATCGTTCTTCCGTCTGACGGTGAACGTCACTTCCTCACCGATCTGCACGGTTGCTGGGTCTGGCTCTGTGGCGATCTCAAGTGCAACTGTGTTCTGAGCAATCGCGACTTCGCCGATCGCAGCCGGACTCTGAAGTTCAGCAGTATCGATCGTTGCCTGCTGTGTCCCAGTGTCCGCAAAGCTAAACGTGAAAGATTCGGTCGTCGTTTCACCGTCGGATGGTGTAATCGTCTTTGGACCAACGGACTGGTCGCCAACAGCGATTGTTACTTCTTTTGCACCCGTCTCGCTGTCAGTGACTCGGTCAGTCACCTCCACATCAACGGTGATCTCTTCGCCTGGCGTGACAGCACTCGGTACCGTAGTACCGGTAATCGCAACAGCTTCGTCAACGGTCACTGTGCCGGCAGTGGTATCGCCAACAGTCAGCGTCCGACTTCCGATCTCATTCAATTCTGGCGTGAACGTGATCGTCTTGCGACTGCCAGCACCCAGTGAAACCGTCTGACTTGCCAGCACCGTCCCATCACTATCAGTGAGGGTGATGGTGCGGTTGCCAGTGCTGCCGCCAGTGTTGGTCACTGTGGTTGTGACCGTTACTTCCTGCCCAGCGAACGCCTGGATTACGTCTACGTTCGAACTTGCGATTTCGATATTGGCTGGTTCCTTGATCGCGAGTGCCTGGCTATCCTCGATGAAGTAGGCGGTTCGAGTGATGCCTTTGACCGCTGTTGCCGTCCCGGTGAACGGCGAATCGAACGTGGTTGTCACCGTCCCATCAGAACCGGTCGAGAGCGAAGGACGATCCGAGAATCGGATCGTCGCATCGACCGGGTTGCCCGTATCCGTCCGTGTGACCTCGAAGGTCACGTCATCGCCCACGGTCTGCCCGCCCGTGATCGAAAGCGAGAGTGGGACTTCTTTCCGGGAGACAGAAACCTGACCACCGTCTGTTCCGTCAACAGCTATCGTTCTCGTTCCAGCTTGCGTTGCCGGGTTGAGTGAGTCAGGAGTGAAGGTGATCGTCCGACTTTGACCAGCAGTATACGTCGAGAGATTACCAGCGAACGCAGACTTCGTAACCTCTTCTGTCGGGACGCTGGAATCAGAACTCCCAATACTAAGTGCCAGTGTCCGTGTTGTCTCCGACTCGGAGACCGACACGGACCCTTCATTGGTTACCACAACGTCAACCGTGACACTGTCGTCGACGTTCACAGAGCGCTGGCTCACCTGAATGTCGGTGACCTCCAGTGCCTGATTCACCTGCACTTGGCCAGCTGCGACAGCAGGTTCATCCGAGTCCTGCGTTGCGACCTCAAGCGAGCGTGTTCCAGTCGTCGTGAAACTGGTGTTCAGTTCGATTGTCTTGAGCGCTCCGCCATTCAGCGGGACGTTCTCACTCGCTTCCGCGTTATCTCGGCCAACAATCGAGACCGTCTCTTTCGCTGAGGTCTCTCCATCGTTGGCAACAACAACACTGACCGTGACAGGCTCGGTCTTCGCAACATCTGGATTCACAATGGTAGCATCCACAACCCGGACATCACCGGGCTCCTGAATCTGGATCTGGACGCTGCCCGGATCAGCGGCTGCATCGGGCGCAATCGTTTGCTGGTGGTCAGTCGTCTCAACGACGTACGTGCCAGGTTCATCAAGTGACAGTGTCGCCTGCCCACCCTGGGTCTGTGTCGTGGTCACGACTGTATCGTCGCTCACTCGAATGACTTGGAGGGTCGCTTCCAGTTCACTCGAAGGGGTGTCAAGAGTGAGTGGGTCACCTGGCGACGTAAGGTTAAACGAGATCGTTTGGCCAGTTTCAACAGCGGTCTGATCCGGCGTCAATGCAACATCGTAGATGTCTGAAGACGTGACGTTGATCAGGTCGCTTTCTGTACTGGAGCCGATGAACTCCTGTTCAAAGAGTAAGTCACGCTCTCCAGTCGTCTCAAATCCGGAGAACGTATACGTTTTTGTAGCGCTTTGTCCGGCATCAGGACTGAACGCTTTCGTAATCGGGTCTTTGTTGCCAAGAGTAAGCGTCACTGGCTGCGTCGCCAGTTCACTCTTGAGAGTGCTCGTCCCTTGGTTCGAAACGGTGACATCAATGTTGATCTGATCGCCCGTGGAGACCAGACGTGCCTGTGGTGAGATCTTGGTCACGCGCAGGGCAGAGGTCACATTCACCGATCCAACACCGGTCTCTTGTTGGACGTTGTTGTTCGCGTCGACGCGCTGGATGGCAAGCGGTCGATCTTCTGGAAGGGACGTTCCTGTCGGTTGCAGTGCTCCAGCAAGTGTAATCGTCCGGGTACCCCCAGGCGAAACCGTCACGGACCGTGTCGCGATACCTTCGTCAGTATCGGTCGCCACGAGTCGGACGGTCTGGGTTCCCTCGATGCCACCAGTGTTCTCGATTGTCGCCTGTGCCGAGACATCTTGACTCGCGATGACCTCGTTGTACGGTGTTGAGGCACTCGTGAGATTCAGATTTGTTGGTTGGAGGACTGTGAAATCGGTGGCGTCAGAGACGAAGTTGATGTTGCCATCAGACTTCGTGGCCGTTACTCGGTACTGCCCAGGCGTATCGAAGGTCCGAGTAAATGGCGATGAAACACTCGATTCATCAGGAACGCTCGAATCCGAATCTGTTCGTTCAAACTGCAGGTCAACACCAGTTGCATTATCATTGGTGTCGCTACGCGTGACGGTGAAGCTCACGTCCTCACCCGGTTCTGCTTCAGACCGCGAAGCAGTCACATCGAGAGTGACCGTCTTCTTGGCAACATCGACCGCTACCGTTCGGGAAACGTCCGTGACACTAATCTCGCGCGTTCCGCTCGAACTATAACTAAAGGTGAATGTGACTGTCTTGGATGATTCACCAGCCACCTGCACGTCTCTCGTGTTGTCAACATTAGATGGGAGACCAGTCACTTCGACTGGGATCGTCTGGGTGCTCGCACGGTTATTCACCACAGTTGCGTCCACACGCACCTGCTCGTCGACTTCAACATTCGTCGGCGATACACTGAAGGTTCGTTCAGTGGGTGAGACAATACCCACGTCGACGGTTTGATCAGAGACTGTCTCACCGCCAATGGTGAGTGTCCGTGTCCCAGTTGTCTGGAATATCGCACTCAGCTGTCCGGTACTGCTCTCGCCACTCGGGATCGTGACACCAGTGCTATCCAGCTCAGTTCCACCTTCACTGAGGGTTAGCGTCTCAGTGAGTGAACTATCCGTTGGGTTCTTTACACTGACTGTGACCGTTGCCGAATCACCGGTTGCAACACCTGCTTTCGTCCCGTCATTGAGACTGACACTGGTGATAGTCGCGCCCGTTTGAGTCTGTTCTTGGAGAGTTAATGTTCCAGTCTTCGTGCTGAGCGACGATGTATCATCAGCAGGTTTCGAAACGACGATGTACTGGTATTCGCCCGTGTCAAACTCGGATGTCGTCTCGACAGCGATCGTGGCGCTCCTATCCTCACCAGTAACGCCAACGACAGAGGCATTGATCGTCTTCGCCCGAGGCAAATCCAGTGGATCCGTCGCTGGCTCAGAAGTACCAAGATCTTCACCGAGACGGTCGATAATGGCGCCGATGCCGACAGAACGCGTCACACGTCCATCAGAGAGGTCAGCACCACTGATCGTGATACCGTCTTCAATATCAGCAACGCCGTTCGCATTCACGATTGAATGCTCGATCTGGCTATGATCGTCAAGATCGAAGTTTGGCCCAAGCTCGTTCTGATCGACAACGAGGTCAAATCGAGAGTTTTCGAACGTGTCCTTCTCGTACACTGCAACCACGTGCGTCATCTGTCCATCTTGGCTCTGGTCGAAGGCACTCTCGGTATCTAGATTGAACGAGAGTGTTTCACCGACAGACGGATTGCTTGGGGCAGTGGTTGAAGCGGCACCTTGGTGGACGGAGACCATGTCAACGCCAACGATCGCAACAGTGCCATCAACGGTTGTGATCTGTCCGTTGTTGATTTGGAAGCCGTCTTTCCCGTCTTCGTTCGCAACGGCGTATACGACATATTGCCCAGACTGGTCAAAGTTATGAGCCAACTTTGCAGTGCCGTCAGTCAGTGTCTCACCGCTCTGAATCGTCTCGAATGTGGCGTTTTCGTTTGCATTCTCGACGCTGCCAAAGACATTCGTTACAGCATCACTGTAATCATCAGGGAATCTCTCTCCCGTCCCAGTGAGTCGAGCAGCAATGAAATCAACATTATCTTCGCCTGAGATCGTGCTACCGATCCCACTAATGCGATTGGCGTCATACGAGATGTTTACTACACCTGTGTCGTGTACGCCCGCGGGATTATCAGTCCCATCAAAACTAGCTACGAGCTGGCTTGAGGACGTGCCGTCGTCACCACTGGTGAAGCTCCCATCCTCAAGTTGCTGCAACTGGAGATTTCCTGGCAGTGGTACCTGTGTTGCTGCTCCAGTATCGTCGGATCTTAACGGAAGAAACGCTCGCTCCCATACGACGACTTGCCCGTCTTCTGTTCCTTTGAATAACTGGTCGTCTGGTATCTCGTCCGTTGGATTGGATATGTTCCCATCACTGGTTTGTGAGCTTGCACCAACAACAGTGCTCATACTCACAATTCCAAGTGGAAGACTACCCAACACAACAGCGAAGACCACCATGAGTGTGAGGGCTCTGTGGTGGTGACTACGTGTCATATACGTACCGTTTTGTTGCTAGTATGTCAAGGTTCGGGTATCGGTTAACGTTCTACTCAGTTACGTCGGTACAAACAAACGATCACTCCGATCAGAGCAATCACGAGCGTGAAGATACCGAATCCATCCCCAGATGCAGTGGTCGTTTTCTCTCTGGGTTGGGCCGTTTGTGATTTTTGAGGGGTGATGACGGAACTTTCAGTTGAGGTGGCTGATGATCGGGAGCCCGTCGTGTCGTTGGGACCCACAGCAGTCTGAGCCGACGTTCGAGTTGCTATTGATGTGCTCGTATCAGAGCTGGGCGTCGACGTTAGAGTGGTGGTTGGAAAAGGTGTCGTCGTAGGAGCTGTTGTGTTGGCAATCATTGCAATCGTCCCGACGTACTTCCCGTTCACGTAGACATCATCAGTCTGATTTTGCTCTGTGACTTGATGCTGGACTGTTTGGGAGACTGTCGTTGTTTCGTTGGCCTGCAGTGTCACAGTGCGGTTAATACTTGTCGTTCCGATAGTGAACTCAAGCATATACTGTCGTGTTTTATTACTTGGATTGTGCGCCCTCGTGTCGACCGTAGCGGTCTCGCCCACATCCAACGCAGAATTGTTGAGAGACGTATCAAGAATTACTGGCCCCTTCTGAGTTTTGTTCGACACAGATGGCGTCGAAGTTACAGCCGGAGGTTCTGTGGTACGTGGTCTGTCTATCGTCTTACCATCGCTGGCACCAGTAGATGAGTCAGTGCCGCCAGGATCAGCATTCACATTATCTTGGCTTTCTGTCGTGTCCTCTGGGGTCGTTGGTACCGCCGTCGGTGTTTGTGTCCTCGTTTGCGTGGAGGTCGCAGTCGCTTCTGGTTCGATCGTCACTTCGGTCACATCACTCAAGCCAAGTGCCTCTTCGCGACCGCGGATTTCTTTTGTTCCTCGAATGACGCCATACAATTCGTACGTTCCCGTATCGAACTCACCCGTTGGTATCGCTACTTCGTATGTATTGTCATCGACTTTCTCAGCGGTGGTCTGGACTGTGGTAGACTCACCTGCAAGGACGGCTTCAACCCGACTGATCTCTTTTTGATCGTCCACCCCCCCAGTTGGTTCTGTAAGAGTGAATTTAGCAGTCACCGTAGTCCCACGCTCGATAGTCTCAGCTTCGACACCAGTTGTGATGTCATATCCCTTGATGATAACCGGATGAATCGCAACGACCGAGTTGGGATCAGTGATTGTAATGAGCCATGACCCTGGAGTGCGCGACATATCAAATCTAACTGTTGATTCCCCTCCCTCTCGGACTTCTCTTATTCTAACGAATTGTCCTTCGGGACTAATGAGATTCACGTCATATCTATCGTCCGGACCGTTAGTATCGACTGATAACATCTCGCCCTGCTCGACACGTGAAATGTGTGTAATTTCATATTCTCTTCCATCGAACGACCGGTCTCTATCAGGAATGTCAACCATGCTGCCTGTTGAAAGTTGATAGGTGGCAGCGATCCCTGTTGGTAATACTAGCAGACAGAGCAAGAGACAAACGAAAAATAGAGACTTGTTCATGTATGATGACTCACACCCATCTGGCTACATTATATTTTCGTTCTGCGAACTGGCAGTCCAGACTCGCTTACGGCTTTGCGAGTGGCTTCTTTGAGAGGTTCTTGGGATGGAATCTTGTTCTGACTGGCTGAGACAGTACGCTCTTGAATTGATAGTGCAGTAATCAGTCGACGTAAAGTTCGTGACTATCAGAGAGTACCCTGACATGCTCCGATGTTACCGCAAGTCGAACACCTTCGACTGTAAATCTGATCTCAACAGTGTTATCCGATTCATCAATAAGTTTCTCTGCTGTTGCAGCATTGAGTGTCTCATATAACAGGTATTCATCGGGGTCTTGACCGTGCGCTTCAAGTGTTTCAAGGATGTTGACAATCAGATCACCGGCTTCGCTAGCCTCATTCGTTTGAGTGGAAACCATATCGACACTACCCATTCAGCACCACCTATATTTAAAACATCATGTTGCTATCATAACTAATATTACTTCTCAGACATTGCTTAATTATTTGCCAACTAACTACTATCATATAAAAATTTTAATATATTATTATAATGTATTATAAATCGTCATTTGTTGTATAGATCTGGAAGATGTAGAACCGCTTAGCGTGCAGCAGGTTACCTCCGCAAGTCACAGGCTACGCAGCTGATCGCCACTGTGATAACACCTCCTGAAAAGAGTAGCAATGAGAGATGTAGTACTCTGGGGTCAATAAAGGTGAAAAAACCAATCAGATTGACAAATTATCCGTTCATCAGAATGGTGTTGGAGGGCGGGTTCACTTGGACACGGGTCGAGCACTTGTACTCGTCGCGATCTTCGAAGCGTTCAAGCGACTCCTCGTTGAAACAACGATAATGCCAACGCGGCGGCGTCAACGATTCATCACGAGTATCCTCGCTTGGATGGTTGGAACAGTGTTAATCCTGTCTCAGTTTGAGGTACTGTCACTTGAACTATTCTTCATTCTCTCTCTGATAGGGTTCGCTGCCATCGTCGATCTGACCGCTCCGTTCTCTGTGATGCCGGTGTGGCGAAAGCGACTGAAACGGATTATCGGGGTTGGACTCATCATCTTTGGATATATCGTGATCCGACGCATCCTCGCTATCCTGCCACCGGGGGTGTTCTAAATGAAATGGAGCAAGATTTCCACTCCGCGCGCACTGCTTGTCGGGCTCATCGTGGCACTGGCGATCGGGTTCTTTCTCGGCGCTGGTACATCCTCGGCTTCGCTCGGTGCGTATAACCCTGCCTGGGACGGTACCTCAAGTGTTCGTACGACCGCCGAGGCGATGAGTATTGACGCGACTATCGCCCAGAACACAAGTGCGTACGGAACAGTCCTAGCAAACAAGTCGATCGCATTTGTGCTCTCACCAGACCAGCGCTACAGTGAGCTTGCTGCTGGCGATGTCTCCACGTTCGTTCGGTCGGGGGGAACGCTATTGGTCGCTGCTGACTACGGGGAACACGGGAATGATTTGCTCGCTGCCGTCGGCGTGGATGCCCGTCTCAACGGAACCCCACTCCGTGACGAACAGAAAGCGGGACCGAGCCCGGCATTCCCCCGTGCGACAGCAACGGCCAATCACACGTATACAGACGGTGTCGACACGGTGGTGCTCAACCACGGAACATCTATCGAGGTGGGAACAGCCACTCCCCTCGTGAGTACCTCCGAATTCAGTTATCTCGACACCAGCCGAAATCAGGCACTCGACGAATCAGAGGTACTCCAGCGTCGACCAGTCGTTACGATCGAACCGCTCGGCGAAGGCCATGTGATCGTCGTCAGTGACCCGAGTATCTTCCTCAATGCAATGCTCGACCGCGGAGACAACGAGGCGTTTCTCAGGGAACTACTAGGTGCGCATCAGCGAGTCATCCTTGATGTGTCTCACACGAACGCGGTGCCGCCACTTATCGCGACACAACTTGCGATACAAGAATCTGGCCTGCTGCTTTTCGTCGGTGGCACATTGTCTATTTTGGCAGTCGTATTCGGAGGGGAACTGTCTGGAAAGTCTACTTGGCTGTCGCGTCAACGCCAGCAAACAGTGCAGCCCCCAAGTCCATCCGCCGACGAGATCGCCGCCGCAATCCGGGATCGCCATCCCGACTGGGACGATGAGCGCGTCGAACGCGTGACAGATAGTTTGATACGGCATCATCAGCAACGTAGCAACGATGACTGACCCTGCGACGCTCGCTGATGAGATCGCCGACGAAGTGTCGACAGTCCTCATCGACATGGACGAGGCGGTCGAGCACCTCACAATCTCACTGTTGACACGAGGACATGTGCTGCTAGAGGGTGTTCCAGGCGTTGCAAAGACGACACTAGCGAATGCGTTCGCACGCGCCATAGGACTCGAATACAATCGAATCCAGATGACACCCGATATCCTGCCAGCCGATATCACTGGGACGAGCGTTTATCGAGACCACGTTGGCGAGTTCGAGGTACAGAAGGGACCCATCTTTGCGAACGTTGTTGTTGCCGACGAAATCAACCGCGCAACGCCGAAAACTCAGTCAGCCCTCCTCGAAGCAATGGCTGAAGACCACGTCTCGATCGAGGGTGAGACCCTTTCACTTCCAGCTCCCTTCCTCGTGATTGCGACCCAGAACCCCATCGAGATGGAGGGAACGTTCGATCTGCCCGAGGCCCAGCGTGACCGGTTCCAGCTGAAGCTCACGGTTGACCTTCCAGAGAAAGCGGCCGAACGTGCATTGCTCAAGCGTTTCAACGGTGCACCAACGATGGGGGCCAATGATGTCGAGCCAGTTGTCTCACCGGACGCCGTCAATGATGCCCGCGAGCAGGTCGCAACGCTCCACGTTGAGGAAGTCATAGAAGAGTATATTTTGAAGATCATTGAAGCGTCGCGTGAGCACCCCGACGTATCTCATGGTGCCTCACCGCGTGGCTCACTGGCACTGTTGCAGACAGCAAAAGCTCGTGCTGCAATCAATGGCCGTGAGTACGTCATCTCTGACGATGTGAAGGCAATGATCGAGCCAGTTCTGTGCCATCGGCTCGTCCTGACAACAGATGCTGAATTGAGTGACGTGACGCCTCTCTCGATCGTTGAGGACATTCGAAACTCCGTTACTCCCCCGGAAAATTCTGTTCTTGCAGATGATGGCCACGGCGCGGAAACACAGAAACCAGCGTCGGAGTAGCGCCCACGAGCCGAACGTTTCGCTTGTTCTCGTTTCTTCACTCTGGTTCGATCAATGTATCGCCCCATCGATACGTAAGCAGATACTCGGCGCGGGCATTCGAGGGCACTGCTATCTCGACAGCGACCATTTCATCCAGTCCATCTGCGAGACCGACTGCTAAGAAGGAGACA
>Ga0207771_100199_pt1 | contig 41943 bp, 38 predicted proteins | sample A23M2SouthBayCA_2_FD_187731 | JGI IMG/M metagenome (GOLD analysis project Ga0207771, IMG submission 187731) | Aerobic enrichment media microbial communities from Eden Landing Ponds, California, USA - A23 M2 (2) (SPAdes) | ecosystem: Environmental > Aquatic > Marine > Unclassified | place... | reverse complement strand
TGTCGATACGGATCGCCGAATCTATCGATTTCGGCGATCCATCAGCTCCGAGTGACACGCTTGGTTCGGTCCATGTACTCCAGCAATGAGTCAGCTACGAATTCGTTCAACTTGCTATCCAACTACATCGCTCGGATAGACTCTAAGATAAATTAAGACACCAGAAATAACGACTGCGATCTGTAATGCAACAGAAGTTATCTCTTGAAAATTAGAAATTGCAACTCCAAGTGAAAACACCAGAGCGCCGGTACAGATAGCGAGCGTGACGAAGCCAAGTTCTGTCGAAAGCGGCCGGTTAGTGTCATTGAGCTCGTTGAACACGATCCCGGAAGCGTGAACGAAAATCCAGAGTGCTGCAATTCCGAAAACGACCATACTGGCGAACATTCCCGTCCGAGTGATGATAGAGGAAGTATCGCCTGGGAAGTTGCCAGACAAAAATACAGAGACTGTACCAAATATCCCCATGATGGCGAACTTCGAATAGTGCTCCTCCATGAATTCGCCCAGTGTCCAGTAGTCTTCATCTGTAGACTCGGGTTGTCCACCCATACTCGAAATCTGAAACGCACTTAGCAAATACATCTACCGAACGGTGCTCACTCATCCCGAACTTCCGTTGTCACTCTCCCAGAACACGACGATCGGCTATGCCAACGTCGTACCGCTCGGAGCGGACTTGAGGTTGCTCGTCGGCATTGAGTCGTTCGTCGGTACGCTCCTCATGGCGACGCTCGTGTTCGTTCTGGGTCGCCGTTTGACGCGGTGAGCGGTAATAGGGTTCGGCGGTGCGCTCGCACCATGCTGGCTCTTTTTTTGTGACGATTTGTGGCTAAGGCCACCTCATCAAAACACACCACACCGCAAGTTCTGCTGTTGTCGAGGAACGAAACCGATCCGTAATTGATACCGCGGCATTTACATTTCGAATGCTCTTTATACATGCTGATGGCAAATGATGGGGAGAATGGTCATGAGTCCAAAAATACAGAAGCTACTAACGATAGTTCAAAATCAGACATAGAAACACTCCAGATCGCCCGTGAGATGGGGAGAATAGTCATAGATCACCAGATAGAGGGTCTTGATACTTTAAATAAAAAAGCCTCCAATACGATTCGAATTAATATTCTTATATTAGGGGTTGTTCTCACTGTTTTCTCGATAGTGATTAATGGGGATGATGGAATAACTTCAGGTAGTATAGTAAATGGTGCTACGGGTACCGGTGTGATTCTGTCCGGTATATCAATTCTGATGGCTCTTTGGACATATACCAGTACAAGAAAAGAGGTTGGACTTACTGGTGAATCTCTGTTAAAATCAATTGAGTCTGAGGATGGTTACAGTGAACGAAATTGGCTTAAAGGTACTATTCGAGCGCAATCTAACTGGATACAAAAAAATGCAGACATCAATCGTAGTGATAGTTTCATTTTATTCTTTGGACACTTGTTTTTATTCATGAGTGTTGGATACTATTCCTTTGGCGTTCTATGGGGCCTAACCAACACAGACGGGATTCAATGGCTATATTGGGTTATTATAGTTGTTTTAGCCATTCTATTGCCCATTCTAGTTGTTGCACCAAGGTACCTAACTGGCGATCTCGTTCCTGACCGCGTTTCCAACGCCATTGAAGTTGCATTCGAGAACATGATGAATCAAGAGTGAAAAGATGATCTGGACCCGGACCATTATTGTTCTGTAATTCTAAGAACCAGATATGACTGACGATACGGATGAAGAGGATTGCGAAGAAAACGATACGGAAGAGGTAGAGTTGGATGGTCAGACTATCAAAAGTGGCCCGGGAATCACTCCGAATATATCAGATATTTAGTTCACAATTCTTGAATATCTATAGCACATACTCATATTTATTAGGTTGCAATAATAACACGTAGCCATGTCAGATGATGACAATCCAGACACCAGTGAAGAACCAGAAGAGGGAGAGCCGACCCTTGAGGGTCAGCCGATCTTCAACAGTGAAGATCCGGATGCTAGCCGAGATTCGAAAAGTGACGAATAGAAATGAGTGAGGATGAGGAGGAGGCGGTGGAAGAGCCTGAGTTTGAAACACAGGCAACATATGATGAGGCCCTCTTAGGTTCAGAGGGTGATTCAGAGGGTGAGGACGAAGACGAGTGAAGTGAAAGAATACTGACTCCTATATCCCAAATCCTTCACCATTACTCTACTACCCTAAAGGTTGCAAAACAACAGAGTCCTTCACCCAGACATGAACACGAAAGACCGAAATTTGTGTTTACAGCCAGGGTTACTGGTATAGATTCTTTACAGAGGGTGTCATAGAACTCTTCTCACACCGTGATGATCGTGCTTCCCGGATTGTCTCCGCGTTCGTAGTTGGTGATTGCGACCACGAGACGAAGACACAGAGCGAGAAACACCTGCGCTCGTGCATGGACGCGGCCTCGGGCGTGCGTTCGCCCGAGGCCGCAGTCCTTGACTGATTCGTTGGTTCGTTCCACTCCTGTGCGGCGGTTGTACGTCTCGTCTAGTGTCGATTGCTTCAGTTGCACGTCTTCGCTGTGTTCGGTGATGCGGTCTTCGACTCTGTACTCGATGTCTTTCGGATCGTCAGTGTTTCGCGCGTTGTACGGGGCGACTGGCACGACCCCTGCGGCCAGCAGGTGGTCGTGCCAGTCGAGCGTGTCGTAGGCGCTGTCCCCGAGCATCCACATGGGGGTGGCGACGGCGAGCGCGTCACGCGTGACGCGCATCGCCGTCTCCTCTGGTGCTCGCTTACTCTCCGTAAACTCCGCTGCGATCGGGATCTTTTGCCCGGTCGAGACGATCGTGCAGCCGTAGCCGTGGTAATACTCGTCGGCGGTTGGATCGTAACATTTCGAAGCGTCTTGATCGGCAGGCATCGCTCTCACGTCGGTTGAATCGATACAGTAGGTCAAGTCGAGCAGGCCGCAGCGGGCGGCCTGCTCGACGAGTCGGTCGAACACCTCGTCAACGACGTGTTCGAGGTCGGTGAGAAAGCGATCGACGGCGTCTCTCGACGGCGGTCGATCGAAGCCACAGCTCAGCCAGACAACCGTGTTCTGCAGTTCCCGCTCAACCGGACGAATCCCGTAGATGTCGCGGTAATAGCAGTGGAGGAAGCCACGCATCAGCTCTGGTGGTTCGTGTTCTCGTGTTCGCCCCGTCTGCACCGGGGCGAACACGTCGAACTCTTCGAGAAACTCGAAAGAAAGATGCTCGAACAACGCTAACGTCTCGGTCTCCGCGACATTGAAGAACGAGTCTACCGAAGGGTGATCTTGCAGGGTCGCTGAGTCCATACCACCTCAGCATTTACCCTGCTCTTTGGTGTGCTAATCGTTCTATGACACCCTCTCTTTACAAGCAATATTGGGATCCGATTGTGGTTCTGCTGGGGATTGAACAGCGTCAAACTGTCCACCCGTGTTCACGAATTCAAGATCTCGTCTCGTTTGATTGCCGGAAATCGAACACGCACTACTGCTGGACGAACCAAGTTACCATGTCTAATCTTCTGCCGACCTGTCGTAGTAATCGGAACCGCTCGTAGTCACGCATCGTCCGCCTCCACTTTCCGACAGTACTCGGCGGCAGCCGCAGCTGCCGTCCCACCATGCCCTTCGACGGGAACGCCGCCTTGCGTGGCGAGCCACTCGCCGTCATCGCGCTCCTCGAGGACGATCGTGGTCCAGTGTTTGCGGTGTCTCGCGAGTTCAACAGTCCGTTCGACGTCGTCTGTCACACCCATACAGTCGACTCGGAGGTGGATACAATAAGAGCGAGCCGTACCCCCGGAGTGAAACTAGAGTTGCTCTACCTATCACGAAACGCTAAAAAACGGCCAGATCTGCAGTGATATACCCAGATTTGAACCGCGCGAACACGGCTGTTCACTTTCCTCGTACTGCGTGTTCTCTCGTTCGAATCTGTACTTACCAGTGCTGTCGCTCTCGAATTTGCCGCGACAGAAGTGGGATCGCCCAGATTTGAACTGGGGGTACAGCGTCCCAAACGCTGAAGGTTACCAAGCTACCCCACGATCCCGCACCCACAACTCACCCCGACACGGAGGTAAGCGTTTCGCTGCGACTCCGACACCGCTCGACCGACCACCACTCAGGCCGGCGTGAGTGGGAAGAAATACGCGATGCCGAGCGTCGTCACGACGGTAAAGACGATCTGCAGGGGCGTCCCGACCCTGATGTAGTCGGTAAAGCGGTAGCCACCGGGCCCGTAGACGAAGAGGTTGGTCTGATAGCCCACGGGCGTCATGAACGCCGTCGAGGCGGCGAAGGTCACCGCGAGGATAAAGGAGAAGGGATTGACGCCGAGCTGGAGCGCCGCCTCGTAGGCGACCGGCACCATCAACACCACGCTGGCGTTGTTGCTGATGATGTTCGTCAACAGCGCCGTGACGAGATAGACCACCGCGAGCACGCCGATGGGCGGGAGCAACACGCCGGATTCGACAACGAGACCGGCGAGCAGGTCAGCCCCACCTGTGGTTTCCAGGGCGATGCCGAGTGGGATGACGCCCGCGAGGAGGAAGACCACGTCCCACTGGACGGCGTCGTAGACTTCCGTCGGGTCGAGACAGCCGGTGACGACCATCGCGAGCGCGCCGGCGAGCGCGGCGACGACGATGGGCAACACGTCGAGGGCAGCGAGGCCGACGACGCCGAGGACGATCCCGATGGCGACGGGGATCTTCGACCGGCGGTAGTTGGGGCGTTCGATCTCCTGGGCGACGATGAAGTCGCGATTGACGTTGAGGCGCTCGATGCTGTCGGGGGTGCCCTGGATGAGGAGCGTGTCGCCGACGCGCAGGCGGACGTGGTCCATGCGCTGGCGGAACAGTTCCTGCCCGCGCCGCAGCGCGAGGACCGTCGCGTCGTAGCGCTGGCGGAAGTTCGAGGTCACGAGCGTCTCGCCGACGAGCGACGACCCCGGCGCGACGACGACTTCGACGAGGTTCTCGCGCTCGCTGGCCTGTTCGAGTTCCGCCTCGTCGACGTCGACCTCGGGGAGCAAGTCGAGCCCCTCGGCGTCGCTCAACTCCACGAGCGTGTCGCGGTCGGTGCGGACGGCGAAGATGTCGCCGGCCCGGATGAGTTTCGGGTCGAGCGGCTCGGTGAACACGCGGTCGCCCCTGACGAGCTGGACGATGTCGACGTCGAACTCCGTCTCGCGCAGGGCCTCACCGACCGTCTCGCCGACCAGCGGCGAGTCCTCGCGCACGACGACCTCGGTGAGGTACTCGCCCATCTCGAACTCCTCGGTGAGGTCGCGGGCGACGGGGATGCGCTCGGGCGTGAGGTAGCGCCCGACGGTGAGGAGGTAGATCGTCCCGACGATGGAGACGACGATCCCCAGTTGCGTGAACTCGAACATCGTGAACGTGCGGCCGATGAGCCGACCCGAGAGTTCCGAGGCGAGGATGTTCGTCGACGTACCGATGAGCGTCAGCATGCCGCCGAACATCGAGGCATACGAGAGCGGGAGGAGCAGTTTCGAGGGGGAGATCTCACCCTCGTGAGCGAGGTCGGTGACCATCGGCAGGAGGATGGCGACGGCGGCGGTGTTGTTGATAAAGCCCGAGATAGGGCTGACGAGGCCGATGGTCGCGCCGAGCTGTTTCGTCTCGCTGCCGCCGGTGAACGCGGCGACCTTGCGTCCGAGTATCTGGACGACGCCGGTGCGCTGGACGCCGTCCGAGAGGATGAACATCGCGAGCACCGTCAGCGTCGCGGCGCTGGCGAATCCCGAGAGCCCACGGTCGGTCGCCGAGACGCCGTCCGTGGGGTCGGCGTCGAGGACGACGAGCGGGTCGGCGAGCAGGCCCACGTCGGCCGCGAGGGCAGAGATCGGCTCGACGAGCAAGAGCGCGACGAGCACGCCGATGGCGGTGATGTCGACGGGGACCGGCTCGGTGGCAAAGAGCACGAGCGCGACGAGGATGACAGCGAAGACGAACAGCGCACCCGCCGAGATCCCGAATGGCACGTTCGCTTCGGGGGGTGCCGACGCCAAAAAGCGTGTGGTCGCCGACGGCGCCACTCCCTTTCGGTCTCACGACCACGGCTGCGGTCGCAGTCGCTACCGGTCCTCGTCCTCGCGCAGTTCCATGTCCGCCACCACGTCGTAGGGATCGAGCCCTTTGCGGATGCCGTCGAGCATGAGGAAGGCCTCGTCGGGCGAGAGGAAGTGTCGCGTGACGGCCCGACCGAGCGGCGTCGGCTGGAGTCCGTCGATGAACTCGTACTCCAGGAGTTTCCCGACGGCGTGTTTCGTCGGCACCTCGCCGACCATCCGGTCGTTGAGTCGCTTGGCGTGCTTGCCGGCGACGGTGACGTTCGCGAGGGTCTCCTCGACGGCCGCGCCCTCGTCGTAGCGGGTGATCACGGGCTCCATCTCCCCCTTGAGGAGTTTGAACGCCACCTCGTCTTCGGTCATCTCCTGGCTGTTGTGGTAGCTGCAGTCGGGTTCGACGAGGACGTAGACGGTACCCTTGTCGTGGTAGTCCGGGCGACCCGCCCGCCCGAGCATCTGGTGGAACTCCTGGACAGTCAACCACTCGATGCCCATCGCCAGCGAGTCGAAGACCACCTGCGAGGCCGGGAAGTCGACCCCCGCGGCGAGAGCGGCAGTCGTGACCACGGCAGCCAGGTCCTGGTCGGCGAACATCCGCTCGACTTTCTTGCGCCGGCCGTGGTCGAGGCCGGCGTGATACGGCGCGGAGTCGTACTCCAGTTTGCGCGAGATCTCGTGACAGCGCCGCCGCGAGTTGGTGAAGACGATGGTCTGTCCTCGGTAGCCTTTCGAGGATTTCGTGTCGAAGGCCCGCCGGACGAGTTTGTTCTCGACGCGGACTTTCTCGCGGCCGTCGGCGAACGTGACGTGGCGCTCGATGGGAACCGGGCGCTCCTCGAACTCGATGAGCTGGGCGCGGAGTTGGTCGGCGAGCTGTCCCGCGTTCCCGACAGTAGCGGAGAGGTAGATCCACTGCGTGCCGTTCTCGCTCTTGTTCGCGCTCAGGTCCCCACAGTAGTACTTCAGTCGGGAGATGAGGCCATCGAGTCGGTGGCCGCGTTCGCCCTCGCCGAGGGTGTGGACCTCGTCGATGACGACGGTACCGATGTTGCCCAGGTCCTTCCCGGTACGGAGCGCGTGGTCGATACCCTCGTAGGTGCCGACGATGACGTCCGCGCCGGGGTCGAAGCGGTCGCCGTCGTCGTTGATGCGGCTCGCACCCACCCGCAGGGAGACGTCGACCATGTCGCCGTAGCGGTCCTGGAAGGACTCGTATTTCTGGTTGGCGAGCGCCACCAGGGGGACGAGAAAGAGCATCTTCCCCTTCCCGTTGAGGACGCGGTCGAGGCCGGCCATCTCGCCGATGAGCGTCTTCCCCGTCGCGGTGGCGCTGACGACGAGCTGGTCTTTGCCCTCCGTCGCCCCATGCTCCACTGCGAGGCTCTGGACGGGCAGCAGGGTGTCGAACCGGCCTTCGAGGTGGTTCTGGATACCCGGATGCAGCGAGAGCGAGGAGACGGGGACGGGGTCGACCTCGTCCACAGTAGCAGAAATCTCGTCGAACTTGGTGAGGTCCGGATCCAGATCGCCTTTGAGGAGGTTTTTGACGCGCGTGAGGTTCTGGACCTCGAGCAAGAGCTCGGAAAGTCGGTCGCGGGCGTTACCGCCCACTTCCCCGTGGTAGGCGAGTTCGCGGTCCAGTTCCGCGCGAGCGCAGTCCGGACAGATGTACTCGCCGTCGGCTTCGATGGCCGTCTCGGAGGTGATCGGCGAGTAGTTGCCCTCGCCGGCGCAGTACCGGCAGGTGCGGACGACTTTCGCCTCTAGCTGGTAGGCGTCGAGGAGTTCGCGCAGGCGGTCGCGCATCGCGGGCGAGGTCTGCTGCGAGATGCGGATGCGGCCGGCGCGGCGGGCGAGTTCGACGAACAGGTCGGGCGGGCGGGGCTCCTCGCTGGTGCCCTGTTTGAGACGGAGGCGAGCGGGGCGCGGACCGGCGTCGGTCTCCTTGAGTTCCAGAACGGCGTGGAGCCGTCGCTGCCCGTCGGTGACGACCGCCACGCGGACGTCGTCGCCGTGCTCGTGACAGAACAGGGTGTCGACCTGCCCGACCTGCTGTGACACGTGTATTTCTCAGGCACCAGGGCTATTTCAGCGATTCGGACTGACGTGACTGGCGTCGGCGACGGACGTGGATCAGTCGTCCCGTGTGACTGTGTGCTGGATCGGAGTGGCCTCGTCGACAGCACCGCAGTCGTGGTCGTGGGATGGAAGCCCTGGCCCGTCTCCGAGACAGCGGAAGTATTTTTGTGCGGCCGCTCCCTCCTTCGTGCATGAATTATCTGGAAGTCGAGGGTGGCCGCGAGTTCGTCGCCCGCCTGGACCACGGCGGCGACTGGCGCGCACAGATCGAGGCCTTCGCTGCCGACGAGGACGTCACCTCGGCGTTTTTCTTCGGGCTGGGCGCCGTCCAGGACGCCGAGATCCTCTTTTACGACCAGTCTGACAAGGAGTACTACCCCGTCGAGTTCGACGAACCCCTGGAGATGGCCGCGTGCATGGGGAACGTCTCGGATCTGAACGGCGAGCCCTTCGCGCACACCCACGCCGTCCTCTCGCGGCCGGACGGGTCGACGGTCGCGGGGCATCTGAACACCGCGACCGTCTTCGCCGGCGAACTGTACGTCCGCACGTTCGACGCCGAACTCGAACGCGCTCACGACGAGCCGACCGAACTCGACCTCTGGCCGCTGTGATGGCGCCGAGGGTGCGATATCGGGCCCGTACGCCGCGGACAGCGCTGGCGACGCCCGGGGAGGCGACGCGATGAGGGACGCCGACGAGCGCTACTTCGAGCGCCTGGAGCGCCAGCTCGACGAGGCCTTCGACGTCGCCGAGCGCGCCCGCGAACGAGGTGGCGACCCCACCGACGGTGTCGAGATCCCCGTCGCACGCGACATGGCCGACCGCGTCGAGAACATCCTCGGTATCGACGGCGTCGCAGAACGCGTCCGCGAACTCGAAGGCCAGATGAGCCGCGAGGAGGCCGCACTCGAACTCGTGGAGGACTTCGTCGAAGGATCGGTCGGGGATTACGAGACGAAAGCCGGGAAAGTCGAGGGCGCGGTGCGGACCGCCGTCGCGCTGCTCACCGAGGGTGTCGTCGCCGCCCCTATCGAAGGGATCGACCGCGTCGAAGTCCTCGACAACGACGACGGCACCGAGTTCGTCAACGTCTACTACGCCGGGCCGATCCGCTCGGCCGGGGGGACCGCACAGGCCCTGTCGGTGCTGGTCGCCGACTACGCCCGCGCACTGCTGGGTATCGACCAGTACAAGGCTCGCGACGAGGAGATCGAACGCTACGCCGAGGAAGTGGATCTCTACGACAAGGAGACCGGCCTCCAGTACTCACCGAAGGACAAGGAGACGAAGTTCATCGCCGAGCACATGCCGATCATGCTCGACGGCGAGGCCACGGGTGAGGAGGAGGTCTCCGGTTATCGCGACCTCGAACGCGTCGACTCGAACTCGCCACGCGGGGGGATGTGTCTCGTCCTCGCCGAGGGGATCGCACTCAAGGCGCCGAAGATCCAGCGCTACACCCGCAACCTGGAGGAGGTCGACTGGCCCTGGCTCCAGGACCTGATCGACGGCACCATCGGCAAGGACGACGACCACGCCGACGAGGCGGGAGACGACGAGGCCGACGCCGGCGAGGGGGTGGAGGGAGACGAAGCGGGCGAGGAGTCCGAGGGCGGCGAAGAGCCCGCAGGCCCGCCCCGGCCCGACCCCAGCCAGAAGTTCCTGCGCGACCTCATCGCCGGCCGACCGGTGTTTTCTCACCCCAGCGAGGCCGGGGGATTCCGCCTGCGCTACGGCCGCTCGCGCAATCACGGCTTCGCGACTGCCGGGGTGCATCCGGCGACGATGCACCTCGTCGACGACTTCCTCGCGACCGGCACCCAGATCAAGACCGAGCGGCCCGGAAAGGCGGCGGGGGTCGTCCCCGTCGACACCATCGAGGGGCCCACCGTGCGCCTCGCCAACGGCGACGTGCGACGGATCGACGACCCCGCCGAGGCGCTGGAACTGCGCAACGGCGTCGAGAAGGTGCTCGACCTGGGCGAGTATCTGGTCAACTACGGCGAGTTCGTCGAGAACAACCACCCGCTGGCGCCCGCTTCCTACACCGTCGAGTGGTGGCGCCAGGAGTTCGACGATGCCGGCGCGGACGTCCAGGCGATGCGCGATTCGCTCAGCGTCGACCTGGCCGACCCCGACGCCGACGAGGCACTGGAGTGGGCGAGCGAGTACGACGCGCCGATACACCCGAAATACACCTACTGCTGGCACGACGTGAGCGTCGACGACGTCTGCGCGCTCGCCGACGCCGTCGAGGCCGGACAGGTCGCACAGACCGACGGGGCGAGCGAGGCGCCACGCGCCTCGACTGCGAGCGGGGAGCAGGGTGACCCGCGAGCCGTCACACGAGACCCGGATCGCGACCCGGACGACGCTACCGCCAGCGATACCAGCGAGGACCAGGGCAGTCCCGGAGCAGCCGGCGAACTCGTCCTCCCGCGCTCGGACCAGGTCTGCAGGACGCTCGAACACCTGCTGGTCGAGCACACTCAGCGCGAGGACACCCTCGTGATTCCGGACTGGCGACCGCTCGTCCGGACGCTCGGCTTCTCGGACGCGCTGGCACGCGACTGGACGCTCGAGGACGTCTCGGAGCGCGCTCGCTCGTACGCCGACGGCGACAACGCCATCGAGGCGATAAACGAGGTCGCACCCTTCGCAGTGCGCGAACGCGCTCCCACCCGCATCGGCAACCGGATGGGACGACCCGAGAAATCCGAGCGCCGCGACCTCTCGCCGGCGGTCCACACCCTGTTCCCGATCGGCGAGGCCGGCGGCTCCCAGCGCAAGGTCGGCGACGCCGCACAGGAAGGCGACAGCGTCGACGGCTCGCAAGGCAAAGTCGAGGTCGAGGTCGGCCGCGGCGAGTGTCGGGACTGTGGGACGCGGACGTTCAAGCCGCGCTGTCCCGACTGTGGCGGCGTCACCGACGCGGTCTACGTCTGTCCCGACTGCGAGTCCGAGGTCGAGGTCGACGAGTCCGGCCGCGCCGAGTGTTCGCGCTGTGAGACCATCGCCCGCCCCACCCAGTACGAGACCATCGACGTCGGCGAAGAGTTCAGGCAGGCTCTGAAGAACGTCGGCGAGCGTCCGACCGCCTACGACGCGCTCAAGGGTGTCAAGGGGCTCTCCTCGAAGCGCAAGACGCCCGAACCCATGGAGAAGGGGATTTTGCGGGCGAAACACGACGTCTCGGCGTTCAAAGACGGCACCGTCCGCTACGACATGACCGACCTGCCCGTCACGGCGGTCCGCCCCTCGGAACTGGACGTCACCGTCGACGCCTTCCGGTCGCTGGGCTACGAGACGGACATCCACGGCGACCCGCTCCGCCACGACGACCAGCTGGTCGAGCTGAAAGTCCAGGACATCGTTCTCTCGGACGGCGCCGCCGAGCACATGCTGCAGACGGCGGCGTTCGTCGACGACCTCCTCGAACAGTACTACGGCGTCGACCGCTTCTACGACTTCGACGAGCGCGACGACCTCGTCGGCGAACTGGTGTTCGGGATGGCACCCCACACGAGTGCCGCGACCGTGGGGCGGGTCGTCGGGTTCACCTCGGCGGCCGTCGGGTACGCTCACCCGTACTTCCACGCCGCGAAGCGGCGTAACTGCTTCCACCCGGAGACGAAGATCCGGTACGAAGACGAGAACGGCGAACAGCACCACGAGCGGATAGAAACGTTCGTCGAGGAACGCCTGGACGACCCGCGTGAGGACGACTTCGGGGCGCTCGTGACGGACCTCGACGGCGAAGTCACCGTGCCGTCGCTGACCGACGACGGTCAGGCGGTCCGGAAACCGATCGAGGCGATATCGAAACACCCGTCGACCGACCATCTCGTTCGATTCGAAACAGAGGGCGGCCGGTCGATGACCGTCACATCGGACCACTCGATCCCACGGTGGGTGGGTGGCGTCGAGAGTATCGAAGCACACGAACTCTCCGAGGGCGACGCGATTCCCGCGTTCGAGGGCTGGTCCGATACAGCGGGTCCAACGGCTTCGACGACTGCGGCCGACGGTGGCGCTCCGAAACTTGACATAGTAGACCAGGTCGAGTACGTGACGTCAGATGTCGAGTACACGTATTCGGTCACGGTCAGCGATACGCACCGTCTCGTCGCAAACGACCTCGTGGTGGCGCAATGTGACGGGGACGAGGACTGTGTGATGCTTCTCATGGACGGCCTGTTGAACTTTTCTCGACAGTACTTGCCCGACCAGCGAGGGGGGAGTGTCGCAGAGGACTCACGTCTCGTCGCCGTCGATCCGGAAGGGGACGTCCGGTTCCTGACCTTCGACGAGTTCTGGAACGAACTCGAATCACCGGTCGAGACCGACGGGAAGTTCCGCAAGCGGACCTGTTACGCCGAGGGCTGGCAGACCTTCGCCTTCGACGACGACCACGAGGCGGCGCTCGAACCGATCGAGAAGGCGATCCGGTACCGTGCGGATACGGACGAACAGCTGGTCCGGGTACAGACGCAGTTCGGCCGCTCGCTGGACATCACGGAGAATCACAGTCTGTTCCGGTACGACGACGGTATCGAGGAGGTCGCCGGTGCGGATCTCGAAGCCGGCGACCTCGTCGTCGCACCGCGTGACCTCGCCGTCGAGCCGAGCGAGACGACGATCGACGTCGCCGAGTGTGTCGACGACCCGTACGTCGTGATCGACGACCGCGTCGAGGACCTGCTGCGGACGGTCTGGGAGTCGACTGAATACGGGAGCGCCCCCAACGCGGAGTTCGATCGGGGGCTGTCATACCGCCTCGCGAAAAACAAAATTCGGCTCGATCGCATCGAAGCGATCCTCGATACGACCGATTTCGCGGTTCCGACTGACGTACACGTCGGACTCCCAGGTTCGGAACAGGGGATCGAACGGACAATCGACGTCGACGAGGACTTCGCGTGGTTCCTCGGTCTCTTCGTCGCGGAAGGGACGACGTCGAGTTTCAATCCCTGCATCCACAACGCCGACGAGGATCTCATCGACCGTGCGGCCGACATCGCCACCGAGAAATTCGGAATCGAGCCAGGTCGTCGCTGGTCGAATCGCTCGTACGAACTCCGGTTCCCCGCGGTCTTCCGCGAAGTGCTCTATTCGCTCGGATTCGAGGATGCTGACTCCTACGATTCGAGCGAGAAGGTCGTTCCCGACTGTATTCTGCGGGCACCTCGCGAGCAAGTGCTGGCGTTTCTGCGGGGCTTCGTCGCCGGTGACGGCAGCGACAAGAGCGACGACAACGTGACGACTGTCGCGTTCTACACGACCAGTGACGACGTCAAAGACGGGATCGTCTTCCTGCTGCACCGACTTGGACTCGTCGCGAACGTCTCGGAGAAGACAGACAGAGACGGCAACCGACAGGACATCTACACGGTGACCGTCTCCGGCGGCGCGAACGACAACCCACTTCACCGAATACTGGACGGTGACGACCCCTACCACCCGAAGAGTCTCGTCGTCTCGGTTCCCGACGCGCTGATGGACATCCGAGAGATGGGCGTCGAGGGTGTGAAACAGACGATTCCGAACTACCTCTGCCAGCGCGACAACGTTTCGCTGGAGAAGCTGGGCGAGATGGTCGACGAACTCGACGGTCGTGCCCTACCAGCCGAAGCCGAGGCGAAACTCGACGATATCCGCCCCCTCGTCGACGGCGACCTCTCGTATCTCCGGGTGACGAACACCGAACGCGTCGACTACCAGGGGTATCTCTACGACCTTCAGGTCGGCGGCGACCCGGTGTTCACTGCGAACTGGCTGTACGCACACAATTCGATGGACGCGGCTCTGGTGATGTCCTCGCGCATCGATCCGTCGGAGATCGACGACGAGGCCCACAACATGGACATCATGTGGGAGTACCCCCGGGAGTTCTACGAGGCGACACGGGAGATGGCCGACCCGGGCGAGGTCGAGGACGTGATGAAGATCGCAGAAGAGACCCTGGGAAGCGACCGGGAGTACACCGACTTCGCACACACGCACGACACCGCCGACATCGCGCTGGGGCCGGATCTCTCGGCGTACAAGACGCTGGGGTCGATGACGGAGAAGATGGACGCTCAGCTCGCGCTCTCGCGCAAGCTCCGTGCAGTCGACGAGACGGACGTCGCAGAGCGGATCATCGAGTACCACTTCCTGCCGGACATCATCGGCAACCTGCGGGCGTTCTCCCGGCAGGACGTCCGGTGTCTGGACTGCGGGGAGAAGTACCGCCGGATGCCCCTCACGGGGGAGTGTCGCGAGTGCGGTGGGCGGGTCAACCTCACCGTCCACGAGGGGTCGGTCTCGAAGTACATCGACACCGGCCTCGAAGTCGCCGAGGAGTTCGGCTGTCGGGAGTACACGGTCCAGCGCCTCGAAATTCTGAACCGGCGTATCGAGCGCATCTTCGAGGACGACACGAACAAACAGAGCGGCATCGCCGACTTCATGTAGACTGGGTCTCGCGGACGTTCGCCGACGGCAAGAAAGCCAGTGGAGAGTCAGTCATCGGTGACAGGGAACCGGGAACCCGTGTGGGTTCTGGACCGTCGTCACGGCGTCCCGACGCTCTCGGCCAGGTCGACCTGTTCGACGCGCGTCCCGCCACAGGACCGGCAGGTCGGGATGTCGAGGTCGGGCTGGGTGTAGAACTCCTCGCCGCAGGTCTCACAGCGGTGGCTCGGCATGCCCTCCTCCTCGCGGTCGCCGGTGACGACCACGGGGCGGGTGGCGTCGAGTGTGACCTCCTGGCTGACGCTTCCGAAGAGCGCCGACCCGAGGGGTGAGCGCTTGCGCCCGCCCATGAGTATCAGGTCGGCCTTGACCTCCTCGGCGGCGTTCAGGATGCCCTCCGCCGGCGTGCCGGCCCGGCTCAGCTCCTCGACTGTTATCCCGGCGGCTTCGAGGAAGGACTTGGCTTCCGTACCCGCCGCCGTCTCGCTCGGACTGCTCGCCTCCGCCCACTCCGGGTCGTCGTAGACGTGCAACAGGTACACCACGACCTCCTCGGCCGCTGCCGGGAGGTTCGCCGCCGTCGCCGCCTGTGCTGTCGCCCTGGACTCGTCGGCGTCTATCGGCAGCAGTACCCTGTACATTGGTATCACACCACACGTAGAATTACGCCGTCGACTAACAAAACTGTTAGGGACGATCCAGGGGTCGATTTCGGGTGGAACGGGGCGTGTCGGTCGTGATAGGGGCGGTCGGCCTGGGACACTAAGTGTCGAGGCGACGAACGCGGGGGCATGGAGACGCGCCTGCTGGGGCCCGACGCGGTCGAGACGGCGGCCGATTTCGAGGCGGTCGTCAGCGCAGTCGAGGACGCCTTCGCCGCCGACGCCCGGGGTGACGCGCAGATGCCGGCCAAGTCCTACGTCGACCTCCCGGAGTACGACGGGGACTTCCGGTCGATGCCGGTCTACCTGGACGCGCGCGGTGGCGACACAGCCGGCAGCTGGGACGCCGCGGCGGTCAAGTGGGTCAACGTCCACCCCGACAATCCGGGCGAGCACGACCTCCCGACGGTGATGGGGACGGTCATCTACTCCGACCCGGCGACCGGCTTCCCGCTCGCGCTGATGGACGGAACGGAACTGACCCGCCGGCGGACGGGCGCCGCGGCCGCCGTCGCCACGAAGTATCTCGCGGTCGAGGACGCCACGTCGATGGGTATCGTCGGTGCGGGCGTCCAGTCCTACGCACAACTGGGGGCGGTCTCGCAAGTTCGCTCCATCGAGGACGTGGTCGTCGCCGACCACCATCCGGAGAAGATCGAGGCGTTCGTCGAGCGCTTCGGCGACCGCTTTGCCGTCCGTGGCGGCACCATCGAGGAGGCCGCCGCCTGTGACGTCCTGTCGACGGTGACGCCCGTCGAAGACCCCATCGTCCACAGCGTCGGCGACCACACCCACGTCAACGCCATCGGCGCCGACGCCGCCGGCAAACACGAGATTTCGGGCGACGTGCTCCGCGAGGCGAAGATCGTCATCGACGACTACGAGCAGTGTACGCACTCCGGAGAGATCAACGTCCCGTGGGCGGCCGGGGTACTGGACGACGACGACATCCACGGGGAACTGGGCGAGGTCGTGGTCGGCGAACGCACCGGCCGGGAGAGCGACGATGGGGTCACGGTCTTCGACTCGACGGGGCTGGCGATCCAGGACGTCGCCGCCGCCCACGTCGTCTACGAACGCGCCGAGGCGGAGGGGCTCGGTGAACCCTTCGAACTCGTCGACACCGAAGTACTATAGTCAGTCGCTCCTGGGAACGTCGTCTTCGCGGACGTCGTCGAGGTCTGCCGCTGTATCGACGTCGACGCGGACGCCCGGGTCGTCGGTCTCGACGACGGCGCTGTCTGTGGCGGCCGCGAAGACCGACCGGCCGCCGGTATCGCCCGAGAGCGCGGCGAGCGCGTCGAAGTGCCGGCGGTCGAAGAGGGCGGGGTTGCCGCGCTGGCCGTCGTAGCCCGCGGCGAGGGCAGACCCGTCCCCGTCGCGCCAGGCCTCGACCAGTCGGCCCACCGTTTCGGGTCGAACCCGCGGCATGTCACCGAGCGCGAAGAGCACGGCGTCGTGGTCGCGCCGGGCCCAGGCGACGCCACGGCGGACCGACGTCGCCTGTCCCGCCGCGGCGTCGGGGTTCTCGACGAGTTCCAGGTCGGGAAACGCCGATTCGAGGGTGGTTGCGACGCCCGAATCGGGATCGACGACCACCGCGACGGCATCTATGTCTGCCCGGACGAGCGTCCGGACGGCGTGGACGACGAGCGGGTCGCCGTCCAGGGTGGCGAGGAGTTTGTCCTCGTCGCCGAAGCGGTTGCTCAGGCCCGCCGCGAGGACGACGCCGGCGACGCTTTGGTGGTCGGTCATCGACGGCGTTTGGGACCAGCGAGGCAAGTGTTTTCGGCCGCTCGTCGGGGTGTTCGGGACAGGGTGTGGCGGTCGTCGGCGGTGGCGCGCGCCGTCGAGCGTGCCGACCGTTAGGGAGGCCGCGAGACGGAAGCGCGAGGGACGAGCACCGAAGCGAACGCAGTGAGCGAGGAGCGCAGTCGGTTGGGGAGGCGTGTGGCCTGCGGTGCTGTGCGGGGCTGTGCTGTCCCTGGTGTCCTGGCGAACGAAGTGAGCCAGGGCTCAGGAGAGCGTGCTCTCCTGGTGGACTGATAGTGATTCTTGTAGATTATTTCCGGATGGCGCCGACCCCGGGGTCGGCGTATACCGGCAAATCGCTACAAGAATCACTATGAAAGGGCGAGACCCGCTCGCGCTCGTTCAGTCGTCTGAGCGGGCACTATCTGAGCGAGCGTAGCGAGCGAAGATATCTCGCTCAGCGACCGCGAGCGGGTCGAGGGCTTTCAGCCGACACTGTGAGTTGCGGTTCGATACACTGTTATCGAGCGGTTCGAGGACTTTCAGCGGTCACGACGACGAGTAGCGGTACGGCCCTCGGAGCGAGTCCCTTCCACACCGAACCGTCTCGAACCAGTGGCAACACGTGCGACGCCAGCGACCACCTCGTCACCCCGTCCGAACCCCACTACTCGGCTCCGATGGGCTTTACTGGGGATAGACCGACCTCCGACCAGAGTGGAACACGACATCACGCTCACGGTGAACGGCCAGGCGGAGTCGCTGACCGTCGAGTCACGGACCTTGCTGGTCCACGCGCTCCGCGACCAGCTGGACTACACGGGGCCGAACGTCGGGTGCGAGAGCGGGAAATGCGGGGCCTGTACAGTACTGGTCGACGGCGACGCGGTCAAATCCTGTACGCTGCTGGCCGTCCAGTGTGACGGCAGTGACGTGACGACTGCCGCCGGGTTCGCCGACGGGAACGAAACGGGCGAGAGCGACGCCGGTGACCTCGCCCCGCTCCAGGACGCGTTCGTCGAGGACCACGGCCTCCAGTGTGGCTACTGCACGCCCGGCATCCTGGCGACGGCCGAGGACCTCCTGGCCGAGGAGCCGGACCCCGACCGGGAGTCGATCCGGCGGGCGCTGAAGGGCAACGTCTGCCGGTGTACGGGCTACCAGCACGTCGTCGACGCCGTCGAGACGGCTGCGGAGTACCGGCGAGGCGGTGACGGGAACGGGAACGGGAACGGTCCGGGCGGGAGCGAGGGCGGCCCGGGCGAGAGCGCGAGTGGGGAGGCGAGCGACTGAATGTTCCCCGAACGTTTCGACTACTACCGCGCCGAGAGCGTCGACGAGGCGCTCGCACTCCTGGCCGAACACGACGACGCCGAACTCCTCGCTGGGGGCCACAGCCTCGTCCCCGCGATGAAAAACGAGGGACGAGACCCGGCTGTGGTCGTGGACCTGGACGTCGAGGACCTGCGAGGGCTGGCGCTCGGTACCGGCGGAACGAGCGTGACCATCGGCGCGCTGACCACCTACGCCGACCTGGCGAGTGACGACCGGCTCGCGCAGGTCGCACCCGTCGTTCGGTCGGCGGCCCGCGAGGTCGGCGACCGCCAGATACGCAACCGCGGGACGCTGGGGGGCAATCTCGCCGAGGCCCACCCCGCCGCCGACCCGCCCGCGGCCGTGCTGGCGTCCGACGCGACGCTGTTGGTCCAGAGTCGAGAGGACAGTCGGCGGATCCCTGCCGGCGAGTTCTTCGAGGGGCACGGGGAGACGGCGCTGGCGTCGGGCGAGATCCTGACCGGCGTCGAGGTTCCGGGACAACAGGATGTCGGGACCGCCTATCGCCGCCGGACCCACCCCGCCACTGGCTACGCGCTCGTCGCGGTGGCCGCCGTGGTCTCGGTAGTCCGGGGGACGGTGCTGGACGCGCGTATCGCGGCGATCGGTGTGGTCGACCGGGCAGTACGGCTCTCGGCTGTCGAGGACGAACTGCTCGGGTCGTCGGTCGGCGATGGGGTGATCGAGGCGGCCGCGAGTGAGGCCGGTACGGGGCTGGATGCGGAGCGACTGCGCAGTGACCCGCAGGCGTCGGGGGTGTTTCGGGTGAGCCTGCTGGAGACCTACGTCGAACGGGCGGTGTCGGATGCTGTCGAGGCCGCCGAGAGCGATGGAATGGGGTTTTGAGTTCGGACAGAGTAAGTACGACTGCTTCTGACGACGTGGTCGTCGCCGTTGTGAGTTCGTGTGACCGCGCTCGTCGTGTGCGCTGAAAGCCCTCGACCCGCTCGCGGTCGCTGGTCGGGATATCCTCACTCCGTTCGGATAGAGCCCGACCAGCGACTCCCCATCCGGCGCGAGCGAGTCTCGCCCTTTCAGTCCACCAGGAGAGCACGCTCTCCTGAGCCCTGGCTCACTTCGTTCGCCAGGACACCAGGGACAGCACGGCACCGCAGACCACTCACCTCCCCAGCCGATTGCGTTACTCGGTCGCTTCGCTCACGGGTCACTTCGTTCCCCGTTCGCATCGGGGCGCTCCTTCCAGTCGCGCCCCGCCCGCTCCCTGCGTTACTCATCCCTCGCACGGCTTCGTCTCGCGGCCTCCTTGTCGGTCAGCACGCGAGACAGCGCGCGCCGAGATCGAGATCCGACGCCGCGATATCCGATCGGCCGGTCGACTGGGCGAGTCTCGACGGCCACTTACCGGTTGTCCAGACTCCAGTCGGGGATGGGCACCTGGCCGCCGTCGACGCGGAGTTCGTGGCCGTTGACGTAGTCGCTGGCGGGCGCGGCGAGGAACGCGACGCCGTTGGCGATGTCCTCGGGCTGGGCGAACGTGCCCAGCGGGTTGAGGTCCATGATCTGCTCGGTGACCGCCTCGGAGAAACCCTCGGTCATGCGGGTGTCGACCCAGCCGGGAGCGACGGCGTTGACGCGGATCCCCTCGCGGCCGAGTTCGAGCGCGAGCGACTTCGTGAGCCCCTTCAGCCCCCACTTGCCGACGTCGTACTGCGGGGACATGCCGACGGCGTTTTTCGTGTGGATCGAGGTGATGTTGATGATCTTGCCGTAACCCTCCTCGACCATGCCGTCGACGACGGCCCGCGTGCAGTTGATCGAGCCCATGATGTGGACCTCGACGTTGAGGCGGAAGTCGTCGTCGTAGTCCTCGTCTAGGAAGGGGCCGGCGTTGCCGACGCCGGCGTTGTTGACGAGGATGTCGATACTGCCGAGTTCCTCGACACCCTGCTCGACCATCGCCTGGACTTCCGCCTTGTCGGAGACGTCCGCACCGACCCCTTCGGCGTCCGATTCGGTCTCCGTTCGGATGGTCTCGGCGGTGTCCTCGGCGACTTCGGGTTCGAGATCGTTGACGACGACGTCCGCGCCGTTCTCGGCGAGTTCGAGCGCCGTCGCGCGGCCGTTACCGCGTCCGCCGCCCGTTACCAGTGCCGTCTTGCCTGTGAGATCCAGGTCCATAGTATCGCGTTCGAAGCGACCCCCTATCAAATTCGGCCCTCACCCGGCCGATTGCCGGCTGTCGTCGACTCGAACAGAGAGTCAGAAACAACAGTGGCGTCACAGTGAACAAACCGTGCTGCGAACAGCACCGCACTCGCGCTCGTGAGTTGAAAGCCCTCGGGCCGTTCGCGGTCGCTCAGCGGCATATCCGCGCTCGGACAACCGCACCGCGCCGCACTCGCGCGGATAGGGGCCGCTGAGGCGACGCTCCTCGCTTCGCTCGCGCGAACGACCCTCGCCCTTTCAGTCCGCCAGGGAAGATATTCGTCGCACAGCCAGTCTCGACGGTGGTTGTTCGGTAGCCGGTCCCACAGACTGAGTCGAGCGACTGGAAGGGTGAGGCGTACGTGGCGTGATCGACGGGAGGGCCACGATCACCGAACGGGAAGCCACAGCCTGTGAGGCTGGTTCGCGGGGACTACCGGGAGCGAATATCATTGCCGCCGGGCCAACAGTTTAACCGCTGTGCTCGCTTTGAACGCGTATGTCGAAGGACACGCCGTCGTCGGACGATTCCGGCACCGGCCCGGACGCGGACACGAACTCTGCGCCGGGTGACGACGGAGACCGACTCGTCGGGACGGGCGTCACCCGCCGCGAGGACCGGGCGTTGCTCACCGGCGACGCTCGCTACACCGACGACATCGGCGCGCCGGGGATGACCCACGTGGCGTTCGTCCGCAGCGACCGCGCTCACGCCGACATCGAGGGGATCGACACGAGCGACGCCGAGGCGATGGACGGCGTCCTGGCAGTCTACACCTGGGGCGACCTGGCGGCCTCGGAGTCGCCGTGTGTCCTCTCCGTGCGGTCGGACCCGCTGGACTGTGACCCGCCCGGTCACCCCGTCCTCGCGAACGACCGCGTCCGCTATCAGGGCCAACCCGTCGCGGCCGTCGTCGGCGAGGACCGGTACCGCGCTCGCGACGGCGCCCGTGCCGTCTCCGTCGAGTACGACCCACTGGACGTGGTCGTCGACGCGAGCGAGGCCCGCGAATCCGGCGCACCGACGGTCTTCGAGGAGGCTCCCGACAACGTCGCGCTGACGGCGACGCTTGGCGACCCGGACGCCGCGGACGACGCGCTTGCCGACGCGGACCACGTCGTCGAGCGCGAGTTGCGCAACAACCGCCTGATATCGAGCGCCATCGAACCCCGCGCGGCCGTCGCGACCTACGATCGTGGCGAGGAGCGACTCACCGTCGAGATGACCAGCCAGTCGCCTCACGGCCACCGCAGCGACCTCTCGTCGACGCTGGGATTGCCCGAGCGCCGGATTCGAGTCGTCGCGCCGGACGTCGGCGGCGGGTTCGGCCACAAAGGGCATCACCACCCCGGCGAGGCGATGGCCGCCTGGGCCGCGATGCGCCTGGACCGGCCGGTGAAGTGGACCGCCCGCCGGAGCGCCAACTACCTGGAGGGGGCACACGCTCGCGACCACCACACCCGCGCCGAGATCGGCGTCGACGACGACGGCACCATCCGGGGGTTACGGGTCGAGACCGACGCCAACGTCGGCGGCTACGCCCTGGGGGGCGGCGCGGCCATGCCCGGCTGGTACGGCTCCCTGCTGTCGAGTCAGTACGACATCCCCGCCATCTCCTGTGTGACCCGCGCTATCTTCACCAACACCGCGCCGCTGCACTCCTACCGGGGTGCCGGCCGCCCGGAGGCGGTCTACGTCGCCGAGCGCATGGTGAGCGCGGCCGCCCGCGAGTTGGGCTTCGACCCGGTCGAACTGCGCCGACAGAACCAGGTCGACCCCGACGAGTTCCCCTTCGAGACGGCCGCGGGCGCCACCTACGACAGTGGCGACTACGGGACGGCGATGGACCGCGCCCTCGACGCGGTCGACTACGACGACCATCGGGAACGGGCCGCAGAGACAGAGGGCCCGCTCACCGACGACGAGGGCCGACTCGTCGGCGTCGGCTTCGCCTGTTACGTCGAGTCGACGGGCGGGGGCTACGAGAGCGGCGTCGTCCGCGCCCATCCCGACGGGACAGTGACGGTGTCGGCGGGCACCCACTCACACGGCCAGGGCCACGAGACCACCTACGCCCAGATCGTCGCCGACGAACTCGGCGTGCCATACGACGACATCGACGTCCGCGAGGGCGACTCGGACAGTATCCCCACCGGGACGGGCACCTTTGGGTCGCGGAGTACGATCACCGGCGGAAACGCCGTCGCCGAGAGCGGTCGCGAGGTCCGCGAGAAGGCCCGGCAACTCGCCGCGGCGACCCTCGAAGCCGACCCCGCGGATATCGAGCACGAGGACGGCGAGTTCCGGGTGACCGGCACGGACCGCTCGGTCGACTTCGCCGACGTCGCGGGGCGGGCCTACGGCTGGGGCGTCCCCGACGGGATGGACCCGGGGCTCGAATCGACCACCTTCTACGAGCAGGAGGCGACGGCCTACACCTTCGGCACCCACGCCGCCCGCGTCGCGGTCGACCCCGAGACGGGCGATATCGAATTCGAGCGCTACGTCGCCGTCGACGACTGCGGGGAGCGGATCAACCCGCTCATCGTCGACGGCCAGGTCCACGGGGGCGTCGCCCAGGGACTCGGCCAGGCGCTCTCCGAGGAAGCGACCTACGCCGACAACGGCAATCTCCAGACGGCGTCGATGCTCGACTACGCGCTCCCGCGGTCCTACGACGTCCCCGACATCGAGACCGACGCGACGGTGACGCCGAACCCGGTCAACGAGCTGGGCGTGAAGGGTATCGGCGAGGCCGGTACCATCGCCGCACCGCCGACTGTCGTGGACGCGGTGCTGGACGCCCTCGCGCCGCTCGGGGTCGAGTCGATCGACATGCCACTGACTGCGGAGACGGTGTGGACGGCGATCCCGGACGCAGACGACCGATAGGAGTCAGTACGTCAGACTCATCCCGCCCTCGTGGGTCATATCGCCGCCGTTCAGGTGCTTGCTGTGACGCGAACAGCCCATCACGAAGAGGTTGGCCACCTCGTACGGCTCCATCATCTCCTTGACCCGCGTGCGTTCGAGCATGACCTGCTCGACGACCTCGTCGACGGTCATGTTCCGGCGGTCGGCGGTGTCGGGCAACTGCCGCGCGACGAGACCGGTCTTGACGTAGGCGGTGCTGACGGTGAAGGCGCGGATCTTCCCTTCGCCCTCGGCGGCGATCGACTGGGTGAGTCCTCGCAACCCGAACTTGAGGGTGTTGTAGGCCACCTTGTCGCGGGTGACGATGTGGCCGTGGACCGAACACATGTTGCCGACGACGCCGCGGCCGCCACCGGACTCCGTCCGGTTTCCCGGGGCGTCTGTCGACGCCCCGCTGTCCTCGGTGTCGCGAAAGTGTGGAACGCAGTGTTTGGTGAGCACCAGCGGCGCACGCTGCATCACGTCGTGCATCAGGTCGTATTTCTCTATCGGGAACGACTCGATGGGTGCGACGGTCTGGATGCCCGCGTTGTTGATCAGGTACCGGACCGACCCTTCCTCGGCGGCCTCGTCGACGATCCGCTCGAGGTCGCCGTCGTTGGTCAGGTCCGCGGGGACGCCCACGACCTCGCCGGGGAGGTCGAGGTCGGCGGCGCGCGACTCGACCTCGTCGAGTCCGTCCTCGTCACGGTCGGTCGCGACCGCGGTCAGGCCGTTGGCCGCGAAGGCGAGCGCGGTCGCCCGCCCGATGCCGTTTCCACCGCCGGTGACGATGACGACGTTCTCGGGCGCGTACGCGGGGTCGTCCACTTCCAGCAGGTCGTCGCGGGTGATCTCCGAGGGGCCGTACTTCGCCATCGCCTCCTCGACGGTCATGTCTGCCATGGCTATTCGGACGGGTGTCGACGGAAAATATCTACTGGCGCGTCCGGCGAGTGTCTCGTCCCGACCGTTGACGACGGTCCTCAGTCGCTCTCGCCCAGCGCCCGCTGGAGGACGTCGAGTATCTTGATGACCACCCAGCCGACGAGGAGCCACGGGAGTAGTGGGAGAAAGAGCAAGACGAGACCGAGAAAGAGTGCGAGGCCGATAGCGTCCATCTCCTCGTCGCGGCGGCCCCTCGGCAAGGGGGTGACCGTCCGGAGGGCGCGCTCGACCGGATGGGACTCGTCCGACTCGGCAGAGTCGCTCATGTCTGCGTGTACGGCACGCGAACTACTGAACGTAGTTGTCGGTTTGTTGCGAGTAGATAAGCATCAGCACGTGCCCCAGATCTCACACGCCGTGGTCACGGAACCGTTCGACCTCGACTTCGAGCGGGAGCGAATCGAAGGCGTCTCGTCGTCGCGCTCGCGAGCGAACTCGACGTCCTGTGGGTCGTACTCCATACGCTTCCCTCGTGGCCCGAAATCAAAAGAACTGGAATCTGCGGGTCGAACAGTGACCGGACCGCAGGGGCGCCTAGGGGCCACTGCCGTCGGACTGTAGGTCTTCGACGAACTGGAAACCGTTCACGAACGTCGTCGAATCACCGTATCCCTCGCCGGCCAGCACGGTTTCCGCGGCCTGGCCGGCCGCGACATCAGTGGTGTAGACGTACGCATCGGTCGCTTCGCCGGTGTCGAACTGCTCGGCCACGAGCGCGGCGAGGGCAGCGTCGGCACGCTCAACCCGGTCCGCGGGGCGGTCGTCGGCGTTCGCGATGTACCGCTGGACGCCGTCCATCACTCGCGAGACGACCGGCCGCGAGAAGTCCAGCGGCTCGGCGACTGTTGCCCAGCCCTCATCGATGGCGGCCTCGACCGGCGGCGTCCGACCGGCCGCGTCCTCGACAGTCAACTCCTCGTACACTCGCTGGGGCAGTTCGAACACGACCCCGTTGCGACGAGCGAAGGTCCGGACGGCCCTGTGGCGGTCGTTCGACGGTCCCCCGAGCGCGACGAACAGACCTGTGTCGGCGACGTGGAGCGCGCTCACGGCTCGATGTCGTCGGCCGATGTCCCCGTAGTCTCCACGTCGAAGTGTTCGTGGACGACGGGACGGAGCGCTTGCAGGACGATCTCGGCGGCCAGCGGCGAGATATCGAGGTCTCGGGCCATCAGCCGGTGGGTGACCTCCCCGCGCTCCCGGTCGACGGCGTACGTGAGTGCCGTCGCCAACCCGGCGACTCCGTGGCGGTCGATGTACGTATCGATGTCGTCGTCGGTTTCGCGGCGGCCGACGGCATCGACGAGCGCTGGCGTGACCGTGTACTCCCGTCCCTCGTCGGCCGTCGTGACCGTCAGGTCGATGTCCCGCGCGACGTACGTCCTGGGTTGTTCGTCCGTCGCCGCCTCGAGGACGCCGGCGTCGACCAGCCGATTCACGTAGCTGTAGGCGGTCCCCTGCGCAAGTCCAAGCGCGTCGATCAGTTCGCCGACCGTCGTCGGTCCGTCGCGAGCGATCGCGGCGTACACTCGCGCCAGTTGCGGCTCTTCCAGCAGGTCCGCGACCGAGAGGAGGTCGCGAACGACGTCACCGTCCGCCCGATTCGAAGCGTGTGCCACGATCGATCTCTAATTACTGATTACAGCGAATCGATAAAGAGTGTTTGGGTCGTGGGCCCGGCTGTCATCGTATGCGACGCGTTGGCGCCCGAAGGAAAGAGAAAAACCGGACCGTGTACTCATGTCACCTATGACCGCAGGCACCGGCGAGCAGCGAGACCGAGAGCGGGGGTTCGACCACACCGAGATCGAACCCGAGTGGCAGCGCGTGTGGGACGAGGAGGCGGTCTTCCGTATCCCCGACGACGCCGAGGACCCCGAGTACGTCCTCGCGATGTTTCCCTACACCTCCGGCGATCTGCACATGGGCCACGTCCGCAACTACACCATCACGGACGCCTACGCCCGCTTCGAGCGACTCCGCGGCGAGAGCGTCCTCCACCCGATGGGCTGGGACTCGTTCGGGTTGCCCGCCGAGAACGCCGCCGAGGAACGCGACACCAATCCCCGGGAGTGGACGCTGAGCTGTATCGACTCGATGAAGACCCAGCTGAAATCGATGGGCTTTGGCTACGACTGGGACCGCGAGGTCACCACCTGTGACCCCGACTACTACCGGTGGAACCAGTGGCTGTTCAAGCGCTTTCGGGAGGCCGGCCTCGTCGAGCGCCAGGGGGCCGACCTGAACTGGTGTCCCTCCTGCGAGACGGTGCTCGCCGACGAACAGGTCGAGGAGGGTGCCGGCGGCGCGGAGATCTGCTGGCGATGTGACTCGCCCATCGAGACGCGGACGATGGACCAGTGGTTTTTCACGATCACCGACTACGCCGACGAACTGCTGGGGGCGCTCGATGACTTGCCGGGGTGGCCCAACAACGTCCGCGAGATGCAGCGCAACTGGATCGGCCGCCAGGAGGGCGATTCCGTCGAGTTCGAGGTCTCGACCGGCGACTCCGTCGAGATATTCACCACCCGTCTGGACACGATCTACGGCGCGACCTTCTTCGCGCTCTCGCCCGGCCACGCGGTCGCCCAGGCACTCGCCGAGGACGACGACGACGTCGCCGAGTACGTCCATCGCGTCGAACACGCCGACGAGGACGAGGTAGACGAGACCTCCGGCGTGTTCACCGGCGAGTACGCCACCAACCCCGCCACCGGCGAGGAGATCCCGGTCTACGTCGCCGACTACGTGCTCGAAGACGTCGGGACCGGTGCGCTGTACGCCGTCCCGGCCCACGACGAGCGCGACCACGCCTTCGCCGAGACCCACGACATCCCGATCCAGCAGGTCGTCGAACCCGGTCCCGACGCCGAGGCCGACCCCGACGAGGTGGACGTGCAGGCGGCGGCCTACGCCGAGGACGGCGTCCTCGTCAACAGCGGCGAGTACGACGGCCTCACCAGCGAGGACGCTCGCGAGAAATTCGTCGACGTCTTCGACGGCGAGCACCGCATCGAGTACCGCCTGCGCGACTGGGGTATCTCCCGCCAGCGCTACTGGGGCACGCCCATCCCGATGATCCACTGCGACGAGTGTGGCTTCGTCGAGGTGCCCGACGAGGACCTGCCCGTCGAGTTGCCGGAGTTCGTCCACACGACCGGCAATCCCCTCGACGCCGCCGAGGAGTGGAAACGGGTCGACTGTCCGGAGTGTGGCGGCCCCGCCCAGCGCGAGACGGACACGATGGATACGTTCGTCGACTCCTCGTGGTACTTCCTGCGGTACGTCTCGCCCGACCTGGCGGACGCGCCGTTCGACCGCGACCGCGCCAGCGACTGGATGCCCGTCGACCGCTACGTCGGCGGTATCGAACACGCCGTGATGCACCTGCTCTACGCTCGCTTCTTCACGAAGGTGCTCGAGGACCTGGACATGGTCGAGGGGGTGCGCGAACCCTTCGCGGACCTGACCAACCAGGGGATGGTACTGGGCGAGGACGGCAACAAGATGTCCAAGTCCCGTGACAACGGCGTCTCGCCGGTGCGCATCGTCGAGGAGTACGGCGCCGACACCGCGCGGCTGTTCATCATGGAGGCCGCCCAGCCCGAGAAGGACTTCGCCTGGGACCCCGAGGGCGTCGCCGCCGCCCACAACTTCCTCCAGAGTTTCTACGACCTGGCGGTCGACGCCGGGACCGGTGGGTCGGACAGTGGGGGCGCCGATGCGGCCGAGACCGACGCCGTCGACGACTACGTCGCCCGCCGTATCGAGGCGACTGCGGCCAGAGCTACTGCCGAGTTCGAGAGCTTCCGGTTCAACCACGCGCTCCAGGCCACGCGCGAGCTCGTCTCGCTGCTCCGGCAGTACCGCGACGAGACGACGCCCGACGCCGATACGTTCGAACGCGGCGTCGAGACGGTCACGAAACTCCTCGCGCCGGTCGCACCCCACGTCGCCGAGGAAGTGTGGGCCGAACTCGGTCGTGACGGACTGGTCGCCGAGGCCGACTGGCCCAGTGCCGACCCGCCCGCGGGCTTCGATATCGAACGGCGTCTCGTCGAACAGACGCGGGAGGACGTCCGCGACATCGTCGACGTCGCCGGCATCGAGGACCCCGAGGCGGTCGCCATCGCCGTCGCGCCCGAGTGGAAACACGCGGTGTACGAACTCGCCCGGGAGTCGGATGCCCCGAATCTCGTCGGCGAGGTGATGGGCGACGAGCGCTTCCGCCAGTACGGCGAGGCCGCCGCCGACTTCGCGAAGGACCTGCAGGCCGAACGCGAGGCGCTGGCCGAGACGCTGGACCCCGCCGACGAGCGCGCGGCGCTGGAGCGGGCCGCCTGGCTGATCGAACGCGAGTTCGGTGCCGACGTGACGGTCCTGGCGGCCGAGGAGGCCGACGACGACCTCGCTGCCGACGCCCGCCCCGGTCGCCCCGCGATCCGGATCGACTGACGGTCCGGTGTGGTCCGGGGGCGGGCCGCCCGCCGAAAGCTTCTCCCGTGGCTCGGCCGTGGGCCAGCTCGTGGGCGAACTCGCCCGTCGGGTCCAGGAGCGACTCCGTGACCGCCTCGCAGCAGCGCGACCCCCATTCGACTGGCAGGTCGAGTACCGGATAGCGGGCACACCGGTCGACGTCACGGGCGTCGGACCCGACGTCCTCCTGCTGGTCGAACTGGAGTGGCGCCGCGCCGACCCTGCTGACAACGCCGCGAAACTGTTTCGACACCTCGCCGACGGACAGTTCGACGCCGACCGTCTCCTCGTCGCCCACGTGTTCACCGAATACTACGACCTGGCCAGTGGCGGTGTCTCCTCGAAACGGCACAACGCCGAGTTCGTCGGCCACGTCGCCGCCGACACGTTCGACCGCCTCTCCTACGCGCCGGTCGACCTGGCTATCGACCCGCCCAAACGCGGTGGCGACCTCCCTGAAGACTGGCGCAGGGCCGTCGACGACGCCGTGAACCGGATCGACGACCAACTCTGAGCGTGATGGGGCGACGACCAACTCTGAGAGCACAGTGGGTCGGCGCTCGATTCTGAGGGCGCAGTGGGTCGCTGCCCGTGTGTCGGCACCCGCCGACGGTGACAGTTTCAAGTCGAACCGGGACGACGCTCGCACATGGAAGACGCGGTCATCGTCGACGCGGTCCGGACGCCCTTCGGCGATTACGAGGGTGCGTTCAGCGACACGCACGCACAGGACCTGGCGGCCACACCGTTGCGAGCGCTGGCATCGCGCAATTCGGGGGTGCCGGCGGCCGTCGACGACGTCTACTGGGGGTGTGTCACCGCTACCGGCGAGCAGGGGATCAATATCGGTCGCGTCGCGCCGATGGTCGCGGGGTGGGGCGAGGAAGTCCCGGGCGTGCAACTCAACCGGATGTGCGGGTCGAGTCAGCAGGCGGCCAACTGGGCCGCCGGGCAGATCCGGGCGGGCTTTGCCGACGTCGTCGTCGCCGGCGGGAGCGAACACCTCACTCGCGTGCCGATGGGCAGTGACAGCACCGCCGAGTCGGGGATAATCGCCCGCGACGCGCTCACGGACACCTACTTCGAGCACTACGACGAGGCGACGACCCAGGGCGAGGGCGCCGAGCGTATGGCCGAGACGTGGGGCGTCTCGCGCGAACGGGCCGACCGCATCGCCGCCGACTCTCACCGGCGCTGGGGTGAGGCCTGGGAGGCGGGCTACTACGACCGCGGGGTCACACCCGTCGAGACGACGCTGGACGGCGAGGCGGTGACCGTCGAGCGCGACGAACACCCGCGGCCCGACTCGACTGTCGACTCGCTCGGTGACCTCCCGCTGGCGTTTCGCCCCGAGGGCGAGGGCATCCACCACGCCGGCAACTCCTCGGGGGTCGTCGACGGCGCGAGCGCGCTCCTGGTGGCGAGTGAATCGACGGCCGCCGAACGGGGCTGGGACCCCCTCGCTCGCGTCGTCGATACTGCCGTCGTCGGCGTCGACCCGGTGACGATGCTCACGGGGCCGGTCCCGGCGACCGAGCAGGTGCTCGCGAGCGCGGGCTACGAGGTGAGCGACGTCGATCTGTTCGAAGTCAACGAAGCGTTCGCGAGCGTCGTCGCGGCGTGGCTCGAGGAGACGGGTGCCCCCTGGGAGCGGACGAACGTTATCGGAGGTGCCATCGCCCACGGCCACCCCTTCGGCGCGACCGGTGGCGCACTGCTGGGCAAACTCGCCTACGAACTCGACCGCCGTGGCGAGGACCTGGGCCTGTGTACGATGTGTATCGGCTTCGGTCAGGGGGTCGCGACGCTCGTCGAACGGGTGTGAGCATCGCCCGGCCGAACCGGCCCGAGCGCCTCCGGTTGAACCGGCTTACCACGCGTGGGGCGGAGGTTACCGAGCGGTAGCATCGTCGTATCCCGACGGCCGGTACGCCGTATCCGGATTACCGACAATTTCCTCTGTATAACAATGCCCTGGGTGGCGGTATCGTGAGCCATGTCACGCCCTCCGTCCCCAGGCATCGAATCGCGACTCGGACACGTGCTGGTCGTCGGTATCACGTGCCTATTGCTCGCCAGTTCGGTCGTCGCGGGCGCCGTCGCCGTCGGCGTCACAGACGGTTCCTCCGGGCCGTCAGCGACGTTTCAGTTCGCGGAGACAGTGAATCTCGCAGACGCCGACGTCACGGCGCGTGGCGCGCCCAGCGACCAGGCGGGCTGGTCGGTCGCGCGGGCCGGTGACGTGAACGGCGATGGGGCCGCCGATTTCGTCGTCGGCGCACCCCGGAGTGACGTCGGGGACGAGAACGCCGGGGCCGCGTACCTCGTCTTCGGGCCGGTCGACGGCGAGGTGACCCTCGCTGACGCCGACGCGACGTTCGTCGGCCAGAACGCGCGCGACCAGGCGGGCTGGTCGGTCGCGGGCGTCGGTGACCTGAACGACGACGGCTACGACGACGTCGTCGTCGGCGCGCCCTACAGCGACGCCGCCGCGTCCAACGGCGGCGCGGTCTACGTCGTCTACGGCAACGAGTCGTTCCCGAACGAGACGAGTCTGGGTGACACGACCGTGCTGGCCGGGACCGACGACGACGACCAGGCGGGCACGGCCGTCGCAGCCGTGAGCGGTCCGGCGTTCGACGGGTTCGTCGTGGGCGCGCCCGGTGACGACGAGGGCGGTGAGGACGCCGGCGCGGCCTACCTCGTCGACGGCGCGTCGCTGAACGAGACTGCCGGACTCGAAACCGGCGCGACGGCGACGCTGGTCGGCGAATCAGCCGGTGACGCGGCTGGGTCGGCACTGGCGAATGCCGGCGACGTCGACGGCGACGGGACTGGCGAGGTCCTCGTGGGTGCGCCCAGGTACGACGGGAGCGAGAACCGCACCGACGCCGGCGCGGCGTATCTCGTCGACACGGCCGCCAACGAGACCGCGTCGCTCGCGGACGCCGAGGCGACGCTCGTCGGCGCGTCCGAAGGTGACCGGGCCGGATTCGCCGTCGCGGCCGCCGGCGACGTGACCGACGACGGGACTGTGGACGTGCTGGTCGGCGCACCCTACAGCGACGCCAACGCTACCGACGCCGGCGCGGCCTACGTCGTCTCCGGCGGGACTGACCTGAGCGGCGTCGTTGACCTGTCGAACGCCGACGTGCGCCTGCTCGGCGAGAGTTCCTTCGACCAGGCGGGCTGGTCGGTCGGACGCGCCTACTCGGCCGGCGAGACCTGCGACGACGTCGCCGACGTGCTCGTCGGTGCACCCGGCGACGACGCCAGCGCGGAGAACGCTGGCGCCGCGTACCTCGTCGCCGGGAACGCCTCGCTCGACGGGGAGACGACGCTCGCTGACGTCGACGCGACGTTCGTCGGCGCGTCCGAAGACGACCGGGCTGGTCGCGCCGTCTCGGGGCTAGTCGACGCCGACGCCGACGGTGCCCCGGACGTGGTGGTCGGTGCGCCCTTCGCCGGCGAGGACAGCGGCACCGTCTCGGTGTTCCTCGGCGACTGTCCGTCGCCGGAGACGCCCGAGTCGACGCCGACGCCAGACGCCGACGCGACCGAGACGCCGATGACGCCCACCGGGACGCCCGACGGGACGACGACTGTGACTGGAACGCCCGATGAAACCGGAACGCCAGCCGAAACGCCGGACAGAACGGAGACGCCGGCTGATACAGCCGATGAAACGGCGACGGCCAGTGGGACGGAGACGCCGGACGGCACGGAGGCGCCGGACGGCACGCCCGCTGGAACGGAGACGATCACCGGCACGCCCGACGATACGGTGGCGCCCATCGGTACGCCGACGCCTATCGGCACGCCGACTCCCGGCGCGACGCCGTCGCCGGCGGAACCGCCGACCGAGACTGCCGTTCCGACCGGGACGCCCCCGCCTGCCGGAACTATCGGCGCGGGTAGTCTCGACGGATTCTCGCGAGCGGGCGGGTCCTCGCTCGCGTTCGCGCTGCTGGCGGCACTCGGCGTCACAGCCGTCGTGTTCCGGGCAGTGCGCTCGCGGCGGCGGTGAACGGGTCGCTTCGTCTCCCCGCTCGCTCAATCGAGGGTGACGACCCCGGTCTCGACGAGATCCTGGAGGACTTCGCGGGCGTGCCCGTCGGGGTCGACGCCCTCGTAGACGGCCTGTATCGACCCGTTCACGACGACGAACGTGGTTCGCGCGGCGACGCCGCGACGCCTGTCCACGTCGAAGGCATCGACCACGTCGCCGTCGGGGTCGGCGAGCAGGTCGAACCCCAGACCCTGGTCGTCGGCGAACGCCGCGTGGGAGTCGACGTCGTCGACGGAGACGCCGTAGACGGTCACACCGGCCTCGCGGTAGGTGTCGAGTTCGGTCTGGAACTGGTTGGCTTCGATCGTACAGCCCTGCGTGTCGTCTTTCGGGTAGAAGTAGACCACAGACACGCCCGCCCAGTCGGGTGTGACAGTCTCGCCGCTCTGATTCGGGACCGTCACGTCGGGTGCCGGGTCGCCGGGTTCGAGTACCATATCTCCGGTTCGGCGCCCACCCGAAAGGCGGTTGTGGTCCCGGCGACGGTGTGGTTTTCCTCCCTCGGTGTCTCGACTGTGTCGGTTTCCTGGCGGCGACGTTCCAGTCGCGACCCGGACGCTCGTCGTCGTCTCGACACACGTAAACCGCCACCGACCGATCCAACGGGTGAATGTGGCCCTGGGGACACCTCGCCGCCGGTTACCTGCTATACTCCGCCTATACCCGCCTCAGAACCGGTGACTCGCCCGCCGACGTACCCGCACTGGTCGCGCTGTTCGGGACCCAACTCCCGGATCTGGTCGACAAGCCGCTGGCGTGGTCGCTGTCGGTCCTGCCGACCGGCCGGTCGCTGGCACACTCGCTGGTAGTCGCGGTGCCGGTCCTCGCAGTCGTGTGGGTGCTCACCGCTCGCCGTGACGCCCGCCCGCTGGCCGTCGCACTGGGGGTCGGCTGGGTCTCACACTCGTTGACCGACGCGCTCTACCCGCTCCTCGGATTGCACGTCGACGAGGTCACGTTCCTCGCGTGGCCGTTGCTCCCGTTGCCGGCCTACGAGGTCGACCAGAGCTTCGCCGCTCACGTCGCGCTCATCTCGCCGTCGCCGACTTTCCTGTTCGAACTCCTCCTGGTGGTGCTGGCGAGTGTCGCCTGGCACGCCGACGGCCACCCCGGACTCGCGACCGTCCGCTCGTGGTCTGGCCGGGTGCTCGCGACCGCCATCGACCACTGACGACCGATTTCCGCCACTAGCGGCCGATACCCGCCGCTGCTCGGGGAGCGACGACAGAAGTTACCCGAAAGGATGAACCGAAAGGCACGCGCGACCGGGGCTGACAACGGGTTCGAGGGCACGACCACTCGGGGGAGACGGACTGCCCTCGTCGGGGGAGTCGTGCCCGGTCGCGACGCGCCGTCGGACAGGTGACGGGAACTTTCGACCATCCACCCACCGTCACGGCGACCGGGGTCGCCGAACGCGGCGGGTAGTATGTTGTACGGTACCAGACCACAATAAATTGTCGGAATCCGACGAAACTCACCGGAGCGGGCTCCGAGAGACCAATAGCTGTCGTTCGGAACGGCCGACCGAACACTTGAGTATCCCGGCGTGTCACGTTCGGGTATGAGCGACGAAGACGACTGCATCTTCTGTTCGATCGTCGCGGGCGAGATCCCGAGTCGCACCGTCTACGAGGACGACGACGTGCTGGCGTTTCTGGACGCGAACCCGCTCGCGCCGGGCCACACGCTGGTCATCCCGAAAGAACACCACGAACGGCTCCACGACGTCCCCGACAGACCAGCGAGTCTGGTGTACAGGGTCGCCCACAAACTCGCGGGTGCCACCGAGAGCGCGGTCGACGCCGACGGGACGACCATCGGGATAAACGACGGCGAAGCCGCCGGTCAGGAGGTCCCTCACGTCCACGCCCACATCGTTCCACGGTTCGACGACGACAGCGGCGGCCCCATCCACGCCGCCTTCGGCGAGCGACCCGACCTCTCCGAGGACGAACTCGACGAGATCGCCGACTCGATCGCGTCGTACACGCTGGCGTAACGGACATCCTCGGCGGGTTCTGACGGGTCACTGGAACGACTATAGGAACGCGCCGTCCGAAGGGGAACTCTCTCACCGGAGTCCGCGCTCGCGCTCCCAGGCCCGGACCAGCGCCGTCAGCGTCTCGTTGACCGGCACCGGTTCGCTCGCCCGGTCGACGACCGCGCCGTTGATCGCGTCGATCTCGGTGGGCCGACCCGCCTCGACGTCCGAGCGCATCGAGGAGACGTTCGCGGCCGTCGTCTCCGCGACGTCGGTGACTCGCTGGGCGACCCGGTCGGGGTCGAGGTCGACGCCCGCTTTCCGGGCAACGACCGCAGTCTCGCGGGCGGCGGCTCGCGCCGTCTCGCGAGCGGGCCCGTCGACGAGCGCACCGTTTTCGACCCGTGCGAGCGCCGTCACGGCGTTGATGCCGGCGTTGACCGCCAGTTTCTCCCAGAGCCGACGGGGCATGTCCGTCGCGACCGTCGTCTCGACGCCGGCCGCGCTCGCGGCTGCCCCGACCGAATCGGCGAGTGCCGATGCCCCACCCGCCGGCGAGCCGACGGTCACCTCGTCGACGCCGGTACACCGAACCACACCGGGTTCGACCAGGCGCGCGCCGTACGTACAGGTCCCCGCGAGCACCGGACACGCGAGTTCGGCGGCCAGTCGCTCCTCGTTACCCATGCCGTTCTGGAGCGACCACACCGCGCCGACCTGTCCCGCGCCCGCCCCGGCCGTCGCCAGTGCCTCGACCGCGTCGGCCGTATCGCCGGCCTTGACGGTCACCAAGGCCAGGTCGTACCGACCGTCCGGAATCGCCGTCGCGGCCGCGGGCCGAACGTCCAGCGACAGCTCCCCCTCGATTCGGAGTCCCGTCTCGTTTATGATCCGGACGTGGGGGTCGCGGCCGACGAGCACCACGTCGTGACACTGCGCGAGCACTCCCCCCAGCAGGCTCCCGAGACTGCCGGCGCCGAAGACGAGTATCCGTGCCCCCTCGCGGGGGACTCCGCCGTCGGTCATCGAGGGCGGCCCTCCGGCGGAACGTCGGCTCGGTACACGCCCGATTCAGTCCTCGATCCAGTAGTATATCGCTTCGCGCTCGGCGCCACAGGACGGACAGGTCTCGGGGATCGCCTCTATCTCACCCATCTCGCCACACTCCCAGCAGCGCCACATCAGTTCGGCCTCGCCGGCCGCCCCCGTCGAGACGTGCTCGGCCGACAGCGCCTCGATACCCTCCTCGGTCGTCACGTAGAAGCCGTGCTCGTCGAACCCACGAACCGTTCCGAGCGCGTTCCCGTCCTCGTCGAAGACGATCTGGCCGGGGCCCACGTCGATGGTCTCGTCGGTGTCGCTCATACCCCAACCGACGCCCCCCGCGACCAAAAAGATCCGGTCGGTCCACACGTCTACTGGAGGAATGCCCGAGAGAGGGGCTGTCGGTCGGATACGCGAACGTGTGCGCTGGAAACACCGACCCACGCGAGGGTATATACGCGGGCAGTCCCGAGAGCGGACGAAGGTCGATGCCGGGACACCTCCCCGAACGCGAGCTGGTGGAGACGTTCACGGGGCTCGTCGTCGAGAGCCTGGCGGTCACCCAGGACATGGGCGCGGCGACTGTCGGCTGTCGCCACTGTGGGACGGCGCTCGCGACCGGCGACCGCGTGACGGTCGCGCTCTCCTGTTACGAGGACCACAGCTGGGAGATCGCCGGCGTCTACTGTGCCGACCACGGGATCGACGCCGTCGAGGAGACGATGCGGGTCCGCGCCGAACAGCAGGCCGTCGTGACGGCCGTCCTCGAGGGCACGGGCTATCTCCCGCCCAACGGCAAGTACGAAGCCGACGCATTGACGCTCGGCACCGTCGAAATCGCCGACTACAGCCCGACAGCCGACGGCTACTGATAGTGGTTATTGTAGCGATTTACCGGTATGCGCGGACCCCGGGGTCGGCGCCATCCGGAAATAATCTACAAGAAACCGTATGAGCGGCGAACACAGTACTGTTTTCCAGTCGTCCGTCGCCGTCACACTGCGAGATAGACAATAGCGTAGGACAGCGAGGCGACCGAGACGGCCGCGAGTGCGGTGACGACGGCTCGCCAGGAGGGGCGAGCGAGCGGGCGCGAGGTGACCCCGCCGAGGAGACCGATCCCGAGGACGCTGTAGACGAAGTGATAGGAGACGTCGAGTGTGGGTGCGGGCAGGACCAGCGCGGCCGCGCCGTAGGCGACGCCGACGGCGGCGGGGCGCTCGACGTAGTCCCCGACGTGCCGGTCGGTCAGCCGGAAGTACGCCACGAGCGCCAGCCAGACCACCGCGAGTTCGAGCCAGAACGCCCCCAGCAGGTGTAGCGTCGTGTCCCCGGAGAGGGTCACTCGCTGGGGGACGAGGGTCACGTCGAAGGGATACAGCAGTGCCGGCGGCGAGCCGGTGACGAGGTCACCGAAGGGGTGGGTCAGCAGGCCGACCAGCGCCGCACCCCCGACGTGACGGGGGGCGATGTCGTACTCACCGGCGAGCGCGACCAGCCCGACTGCACCGAGGGCGAACACGAGCGTGACGACGCCCGCGAGCCCGCCCGAACGGAGCGTCGCGAGTGCCAGGACGCCCGCGAGTATCGCGATTCCAGCGGTCGTGCGGAGTCGGTCGCCGCGGGCGAGCAGGAAGGCCGCCGCGGCGGTGACGGCGCCGACGACGAGCGAGTGAGTGACGCCGCGGTGGACCTCGTTGCCGACCGTCCAGAACGACTCGACGGGGTTGGTCAGGTCCGCGCCGAGCAAGAGCCCGACCGGCGCGTAGACGACGTCGATGTCGGGGAGCGTGCCAAAGAGCGCGGCCAGCACGGCGACCCCGAGGACGGTCCGGCGCTCCCAGCCGAGTCGCTCGCCCGCGAAGGCGACGAGGGCGAACGCCAGGAGGCCGTGACCGACGAACATGCGCCCACGTTCGTCGCGAGCCAGTATAAGTTTCTCGCGCCCGTTCTCGACGTCGAGAGTTGGTTCGCGCTTCCCTTCGAACGCCGGCGAACGGTCACTCGCGCTCGGGGCTGTCCCGGCCGTCAGCCCTCGAATCCGAAGACCGCACGGAGTTCGGACTCGATCTCCTCGACGTAGCGGTCGAGTATCGTCTGGAGTTTCTCGTCGTCGGCGACCACGCCAGCGAGTCGGTCGAGCGGGTCGTCGGGCAATTCGACGCGGAACTGGCCGTCGCCCTCGTAGAACGGTTCGCTCTCGTTCAGTATCTGCTGGTCGATGGCGTGGACCAGTTCGGAGTCGTAGGCGTCGTTCATCGTGTCGAACGCCTGTTTGTACGCCCGCTGGAGTTCGGTGAAGTAGTTGGCGTACTTGTCCTCGAACGCGTCGGGGTCGAAGTCGGTCATTGCCGGGGACAGGAGGACCGCGACCAAAAGTCGCCCGCCTCGCTCCCGCTCGCCCTGGGTCAGCGCCCTCTACGAAGCGCGTCGTGGAGGTCCGACGGCGGTGCAGTCACCGTTCGGGATGAGTCGTCCCGTCGAATCCGCCCCGGACCAGCGGTTTCGCGACGTGTCGGCGCGCACACGGCGGCACCTCGTACCACCCCTGGTCCAGTACACGGTCGACCGGCACGGTCACTTTCCCGTCCGCTCGCGTCCCACAGTCCCGGCAGCGATACCCCTGTCCCGCGCCCGCGGAACTCATCGACCGCTCACACTCGGGACAGGTCGGCGTCGCCCGCTCTGTCCTCACGAGGTCCCGGACGGCGAACTTCTCCAGTTTGAGCGTTCCGTCGCTTACCTCTCCACAGACGGTCAGCCGGTCGCCGACGCGTAGCGCCCGCACCCGGTCGCGAAAGCGCTTGGTCGGCTCGAACGCCGCACATTCGATTCGCTCGTCCGCCCCATCGTCGCGGTCTCTGCTCCCGAGTTCGAAGAAGACGTGCCCGCCCTCGCGGGTCTCGGGCGCGGACTCGACGACGCCGTCGACCCGAAACGCACCCCCCTCCCGGACTGCTTCGAGGCCCGCCACAGGCTGGAGATGCGCGTCGGTTCCCTGATTGGTCACGAACAGCGCGCTGTCGGCGACGGGTTCCGACTCGACCGATTCGGCCACCGCGCGCACTGTCTCGGGGTCGTCGCCGCGGATCCCGTGGAGGATAGGGCAAGGCGTTCGCGGGACACAGACCGGGTAGCCCTCGCCGCAGTCGACGGTGTCCCAGACGTCGGGATAGCCCCGGTCGGCGGCCACGAAGACGCTCTCGCGGTCGACGTCGCGCTCGGTCCCCCACCGCCCCGATTCGCGATAGGAGATACACTCGTAGGTCCAGTCCTCGAACGCGCGCCAGGCACCCACGGCGGCGAGCGCGCCGACCCGGCCGCGCCCGTTCCCGGTGTGAGCGCTCCGATAGCCCGCCTCGTCGGCCAGCGCGACGGCCGCGTCGATGTCGAGTAACTCGCGCACGGCCCGGCGAGCGAAGTCGGCGACGCGGTCGGGCACGTCCTCGGGGTCCCCACCGGCGACGACCACGCCGGGATTGGTCCGCGGGTCGGCGGTCTCGGCCAGGTCGAGGTGCTCGCGGGCGAGTGCGAGTGCACGCTCGGGCCCGAGGTCGGTGTGGATGGCGAGTGCGGCGTTCCCGCGTGTTTTGTGTTCGACAGCGGGGTTGAGTCGCACGAGCAGTCGGCGCTCGACGGTCGCACCCGCTTCCTGGATCGCGTCGGCGAGCGTGGCGGCGACGTAGGTCGTACACATCCCCCGCTCCCGGGAGTCCGTGTCGTCGAGGCCGATGACGGTCACGCCAACAGCTTGCCCGCTGGCGACCAAACGGGTTTCGGACGCGTGTCGGATTCGGACGTGAGCGGGAGTTCGGGCGCGAGTCGGAGTTCGGACGCACGGCGTTCTGTCGCCGACGTATCGGTCACAAGACACATATCGGGCCCACAAGACGGTCAGGTATGAACCGGTGGGCACGAATCGCCGCGTTCGTCGCGCTGGCCGGACTCGCTATCGTCACACTCGCGCTGTCGGGCGTCGGCCCGTTCGACGGGGGCGGCGGTGCGACTTACTATCTCGACACCGAGTACGTCGCAAACGAGAGCGTCCCCGCGAACACGACCGTCGTCCCCTTCGAGGAGAGCCCGGACCCCGTCGTCGACGCCCTCACGGCGAGTCTGGCCGGGAACGCCTCGACCGCGGAGATCCGCCGCGAACACCGCGACCTGGTCCCCGCCTACGTCGAGTACGAGGAGAACGTCTACCGCGTCGACACCTGGCACGTCGACCACTCGGTAGATCTCTCCTGGTACGTCGCCCTCGCCGGCGGCGCGGTGGCGTTCGTCGTCGGAGCGGTGGGTTTCGTCATCGCCCGAAACCGGACAGCGGCGGGCGATTGATCCGCAAGCGAGTGGGGCCTGCACAGAACCGAGTCGAACGCGCCGTTAGCGCCCGGAATTCACCCTGAACCTAAACCGCTGGCCGTGAGATTATATATCAAACTATCGGTCGAAACTCGAAAACGGGGCGCACGGAAGTTCTACAGGGGGCACAACGCATATATGGGGAGAACTACTTACGTTCGGGTATGTCACGGTCGGCGCTGGTCGAGAACGTCACTGCGATGTTAGAGGACGCGGGGTTCGTGGTGAGTGACCGGTGTGCGATCCGGCCGAAGAGTTTCGACGTCGCCGCACGCCGGGGCGAGGACGTGTTGCTGGTGAAGATACTGGGGAACATCGACGCCTTCGACGGCCACACGGGCGCAGAGATGCGCCGCCTGGGGGAGTATCTCCGGGCGACGCCGATGGTCATCGGCCTGCGGACCCGCGACGAGGAACTCAAACCCGGGGTGACCTACTTCCGCCACGGCGTGCCCGTCCTCTCGCCGGACACCGCCATGGATCTGTTCGTCGAGGAGGTCCCGCCGCTCATCTACGCCGCGCCCGGCGGCCTCTACGTCAACATCGACAGCGAGGTGCTCGCCGACGCTCGCGAGGGCCGGGACTGGTCGCTCGGGCGACTCGCCAGCGAACTCGGCGTCTCCCGACGGACAGTGTCGAAATACGAGGACGGCATGGACGCCTCCGTCGAGGTCGCGGCCGAACTCGAAGACCTCTTCGACGCGCCGCTGACGGCGCCAGTCGACGTCCTCGACGGGGCCGACGAGATCCGCGAGGACGAGCCCACGCCCGACGACCCCGACGTCGAACCCGAAGACGAGCCCATCGTCGCGGTGCTCACCCGCGTCGGCTTCGACGTCCACCCCACCTCGCGGGCGCCCTTCGAGACCGTCAGCGAGAACGAACGCCCCGAGGAGGACGTACTCACCGGCCACTCCGAACTCACCAAGACCGCCGAGAAGCGCGCCCGCATCATGTCCTCGGTCGGTCGAGTCACCCGTACTCGCTCGTTTTACGTCGTCGACCAGGCCAACCGCGACTCCATCGAGGGCACCGCCATCATCGAGGAGAGCGAGATGGAAGAGATCGACGTCGCCGACGAGTTGCGAGACATGATCCTGGAGCGGAGTGGCGACTTCGAGGAACCGGCCTGACGACGTCGTGAGTGACTGATTTCCGACGTCGGTTCTCTGTCACTGTGAACGCGTGTCGTGGTACTGTTCTCACTTCGGTCCGCCGTTGGTCTCTGAGCGACAAGTGCAGGGAGTGAATGTGACGCTCGTTTCGTTCGAGAACATGGCGAAAGAAACCAGGACTGCAGACCGCACCGCACTCGCGCTCGTGGGTTGAAAGCCCTCGGGCCGCTGGCGGTCGCTGACCGAGATATTCTCGCTCGAACAGCCGCACGACACCGCACTCGCGAGAATAGGGCCCGCTCAGGCGACCACGGGGCTTCGCCCCGCCAGCGACCCTCGCCCTTTCATAGTGATTAAGGAAGTTATTTACCAATAGACGTAATAGAGCCGGTAATGGGTCGGCTCGACGAGGTTGCGCTTGAGGAACTCTACGATCTCAAAGAGGAAATTGACGAAGGGAA
>Ga0207771_100198_pt1 | contig 42016 bp, 47 predicted proteins | sample A23M2SouthBayCA_2_FD_187731 | JGI IMG/M metagenome (GOLD analysis project Ga0207771, IMG submission 187731) | Aerobic enrichment media microbial communities from Eden Landing Ponds, California, USA - A23 M2 (2) (SPAdes) | ecosystem: Environmental > Aquatic > Marine > Unclassified | place... | reverse complement strand
CCACGCCGTTTCAGTGCGACGACTGCCAGTAATACTCCGACGCCACCTGCGAGCAAGAGATACGAGGTGTCGATGCCGACGATCGGAAGCGTCCCCATAGCTGCCAGTGTGCGTGATGGCTCAAATAACTAGGAGTGTCGCACTCGGCCGATACGACACAGTGACACGCTTAGCTCACGAGGATATGCGCGGCGATGTCCTCGCGGATGATCGTATCGCAGTACTCACAGCGGACGCCGTCGTCGAGCACTTCGAACGCGGAGTCGACGGGTTCGCTCTCGGTGGTGATACAGTGGCGGTTTGGACATTCGAGCACGCCGATGACGCGGTCCGGGCGTTCGACGCGGTGCTTCTCTGCGACCTCGAAGTCCCGGACGATGTTGATCGTCGCGGCGGGCGCGATCAACGAGAGCACGTCGACTTCGTCCTGTGAGAGTTCGCGGCCTTCGACTTTCACGATGTCTTTCTTTCCCAGTCGGTCCGATGGGATGTTCATCGCGACCGATACTTCTTCACCGCTGGTGCCGTCGATGCCGACGATCGCCAGCACGTTCAGGGCCTGCCCGCCGTTGATGTGGTCGATGACGGTGCCGTTGCGGATCTTGCTGACGCGGAGTTCGGGATCTTTGCTCATTCGTCGTCACCTCCAAGGACCATGTCCAGCAGCGCCATCCGCACTGGAACGCCGTTGTGTGCCTGCTGGAAGTACTTCGCACCGTCGAGTTCGTCCACGTCGTGTGCGATCTCGTCGACGCGTGGGAGTGGGTGCATCACGGTCAGGTCCTCGTTTTCTGCCTCGATGGTGTCGGCGTCGATCTGGTACTCGCCGGCGACCTCGTGGTACTCGCTCTCGTCGGGGAACCGTTCTTTCTGGATGCGAGTGACATAGAGCACGTCGAGTTCGGAGAGGACGTCGTTCAGATCCGTGTGTTCGCGTACGTCCGCACCGGCCTCGTGGAGATCGTAGCGTACGGAGCGTGGCAGCTGGAGGCTCTCGGGGCTGATGAAGTGCTGGCGGGCGTCGAAGACAGTCAGGGCATGGGCCAGCGAGTGGACGGTCCGACCGTACTTGAGATCGCCCATGATCCCGATCGTCAGATCGTCGAAGCCGGCCGACTCACGGATCGTGTAGAGATCGAGCAGCGTCTGGGTCGGATGCTGACCGGCCCCGTCGCCGGCGTTGATGAGTGGGACGTTTACGAACTCGCTCGCCATCTTGGCCGATCCCTCGCTTGGGTGGCGCAGGACGAGCGCGTCGGCGTAGCCTTCGACGACGCGGACCGTATCGGCCAGCGACTCGCCTTTTTTGACACTCGAAGATTCGACGGTGCCCATGTCGACGACATCGCCGCCGAGCCGTTTCATCGCCGCCGTGAAGCTCATCTTCGTCCGTGTACTCGGCTCGAAAAAGAGGAGTCCGAGCAGCGACCCTGCGTGTCGGTCCCCGAACGCCGCGGGGTCGGCCGCGATCTCGGCAGCGCGGTCCAGTACCGCCTCGATATCCTGGCGGGAGAGCTGTTTGGCGCTGATAATGTGGTCCTGACGCATTGGATAGTATCCCGACCCCGACGCTCTTGAATCCCCCGAACCGCTCCGAGCCTTCAAGTCTGATGACGGACCAGCGCCGTGCATGCTGGCAATCGCAGGCGGCAAGGGCGGGGCCGGAAAGACCACCACGACGGCCTGTCTCGCCCGCGCGCTGGCCGAGGCGGATCGCGCACCGATCGCAGTCGACGGTGATGTCGACATGCCGGACCTCCACGTCCTCACCGGCACGCCCGGTGACCCGGGCCTGGCCGAGTACGCCCGTGCAGCCTCGCTCGGCGCGGCTACTCACTCCGCCGTCGAACTGCCCGGTGTCGACGTGCTGCCGGCCGGGGACGGTGACGTGGCCGCCCTCGAAACGACACTCTCGACCCTGGACAGCGTCGATCGGCCGGTGCTGGTCGATACACCGGCGGGTGCGTCCCCGGTGGTGGCAGCGACCCTCCGGGCCGCCTCGGGCGTGCTCCTCGTCTCGACACCGACTCGAGAGAGCCTCGAAGATGCTGCCAAGACCGCCGCGATGGCACGGACCCTCGGGACGCCGCTTTACGGGACGGTCCTGACGAAAAGTGACGGGTCGGTCGAACCGAGCGATCTGCTCGGGTGCGAGACGCTGACCCACGTTCCCGACGTACCGTCTCCGTTGACAGATGACTCCGCTCTGTGTCGCTATACGGAGGTTTTGACGGGGCTGAACAAGCGGAATATTTAATCCTTCGGGGAACGTGACTGACAGTGGCATGGTCAATCGTCTGCGGACAGGGATCGATGTCCTTGACCGCAAACTGGATGGGGGCATACCGGAGGGCAGCATCGTTGCTCTGACAGCGCCGCCAGCGAGCCAGGCCGAGCTATTTCTGTACGAACTGACGGCAACGAGGGGAACACTCTGGCTCTCACTGGATCGGAGTGCGGCCGCCGTCCAGGCGAGTATCGAGCAGACTCCAGCGGAGACGGGCGACCCGACGGTTCGGCACATCTCGGGTGAAGCCCCACTGGACAACGCCGGGAAACTCGTCAGCGCACTGCCCGAGACCTCGAACCTGATCGTCGATCCGCTGGACGTGCTCGAATCCCAGGAACCCCACTCGCGCTTCCGGGCGTTCATGAACGACCTGCAGACACACATCGTCAACACCGGGAGTCTGGCGATCGTTCACTGCCTCGACGGCAACGGTGTGCCCCCGTTACGGGATACGACCGAGCACTTCGCGGACGTGGTCTTCCAACTCGATACCACGGTCGCAGGCGACGAAGTCGAGAATCGGCTGGCGATTCCGAAGTTCCGGGGCGGACGCGCACCCTCGGACGTAATCAAACTCGACCTGGTCGAACAGGTCAGTATCGACACGTCCCGAGACATCGCGTAGCCGCCCACCGGAGTTGCTTTGCCGACTGCCCGCCCACCATCGACGATGACAGTCGTGTTCGCCGGTGTCGGCGCCGACGACAGCAACGTCAACGCCCACGCGCCACTGTACCCCGACGGCCGCTTCGAGTACGTCCCGATCCCCGAGAAAGTCCCCGAGACGGACGAGCCAGAGACGTTTGGCTCCTTCGGGCTTCGGTACGACGACCGAACGGCGGCCGATCTCACGAATCGACTCGACACCTACCCGGAGGACGGCAGTGCAGCGGTCGTCCGCGGCGACGACGTGGCTTCGTGGCCGCTCCATCACGACCCGAACTTCGCGGCGCCGACCTACGGCGAGCACCGGGAGGGGTTCGGACAGTACGTCTCACGACTCTCTCGGCTCGAACCCGGCGACATCGTCGCGTTCTACACCTCGCTGGTCGCCGACGACTCGGAGCGCAAGCATCGCTATCTGGTCGGCTACTTCACTGTGGACGAGCGGACGGTGATCGAACCCGACGACTCGGCGTCGACGAAGCGCGAGAAACTGGCCCGCCATCCCGAGAACGCTCACGCCAAGCGCGCCGCCGACGGCGTGCCATTCTACGACGACAAATCCATCGTTCTGCTCGACGGTCGCGAACCCGGTGGACTCTTCGAGCGCGACCCGATCCTGCTGAGCGAGTACCGTGAGCGACCGGACGGCCGTGGTGGGTACTATCTCGATCCAGCCGTGAGCGAGCGGTTCGCGATCACCGAGGGGTCGGAGTACATGACCCGCAAGCCCGCGCTGGTCAGTGAGATGGCTGCCGGGGCGTTCGTCGAAATCGTCGGCCGTCCCGGCGAACGCTGAGTACACTCGATTGCGACGGACGATCCCGCCAACAATTGCGTCTGACCCTCGTCGTGTAGTGTCTGGTGAGGCAGGTACAACGAAGGAATCGAGTCCGAGACGACCCGTCTGGCAACGTTTATAATCTAGTAATATTACTAGCTTATCGATGACAACGACACAGATTCAGCGTGCGCGAGACGGAGAGATCACACCAGCGATGGAACGGGTCGCACAGCGCGAGAGCGTCGACGCCGAATTCGTCCGCGAGCAGGTCGCCGACGGGCAGGCCGTGATCCCAGCCAACCGCGGCCACGAGTCGCTCGATCCGATGATTATCGGGCGGGAGTTCTCGACGAAGGTCAACGCGAACATCGGCAACAGCGACGAGACGAGCGATCTCGACGGCGAACTCGAAAAGCTCCACACCGCGGTCCACTACGGCGCGGACACGGTGATGGATCTCTCGACGGGCGCGAACCTCGACGAGATCCGCGAGGCGAACGTCGAACACTCGCCGGTCCCGGTCGGCACGGTCCCCATCTACGAGGCCGTCAAGCGCGCCGGCAGTCCCGAGGAGATCACCTCCGAGATCTTGCTGGACGTGATCGAGAAGCAGGCCGAACAGGGCGTCGACTACATGACGATCCACGCGGGCGTGCTGATGGAACACCTCCCGCTGACCGACGGGCGCAAGACCGGCATCGTCTCGCGGGGCGGGTCGATCATGGCCAAGTGGATGGAGGAGAACGGGATGCAGAACCCGCTGTACACGAAGTACGAGGAGATCTGTGAGATCTTCCGCGAGTACGACGTGACTTTCAGCCTCGGCGACGGCCTGCGACCGGGCTGTCTGGCCGATGCCAGCGACGAGGCTCAGTTCGCCGAACTGGATACGCTCGGCGAACTCACGCGGAAAGCGTGGGACGAGGGCGTGCAGGTGATGGTCGAGGGACCGGGTCACGTCGCGATGGACGAGGTCGCGGACAACGTCAAGCGCCAGCAGGAGGTCTGTGACGGTGCGCCGTTTTACGTCCTCGGCCCGCTGGTGACCGACATCGCGCCGGGCTACGACCACATCACCAGCGCCATCGGTGCGACCGAAGCGGGTCGGGCCGGCGCGGCGATGCTCTGTTACGTCACGCCGAAGGAGCACCTCGGCCTGCCCGAGCGCGAGGACGTGCGCGAGGGGCTGGCCGCTTACCGGATCGCCGCCCACGCGGCCGACGTGGCCAACGGCCGGGAGGGTGCGCGTGACTGGGACGACGCGCTCTCGGAGGCTCGCTATGCCTTCGACTGGAACGAACAGTTCGACCTCGCGCTCGACCCCGAGCGCGCCCGCGAGTACCACGACCAGACGCTGCCCGGCGACAACTACACGGAAGCGCGTTTCTGCTCGATGTGTGGCGTCGAGTTCTGCTCGATGCGGATCGATCAGGACGCCCGCGAGAGCGAGGGAGACGGGATGGAATCGATCGCCGACGAGACCGATCTCGACGAATCGCGTGCCGCCGCTGTCAATCGACCACCGGTCGGTACGCACGACAGCGATAGCGAACTGCACCACCACGAGGCCCGCCCGACGGCGACCGATGACTGATACTACCGGCTGTACGTCTGTGAAGAATTTCGCGATCCGGGGTCGCGAATCTCTTGAAACAGTGACAGCCGGCAGTATGAGACGGACGGTCCTCGTGTCGCTGGTCGATCCGTGCTCGACGCTCGGCGGACAGCGACGACAGTGTTCGTCCGACGAATCGACGCCACGAGGCAGAAAGAATTTATCGCAGCACGGTCAACAATAAGGTGATGTCGAAAAAAGCAGTGCTCCTGGTTGCAGTGGCCGCCCTGGCCCTGATCTACGTCGTCAAGAAGTGAACGGCGACATCCGTATCGTGCGCCAACCACGGCGTCGTCTCCGTCGATGCCCTTTTCGCCGACACCGCGTTTCCAAAGTCACTTAGCCGGCCCGAACTGTAGCGACTGGTATGTACGGCGTCGTCACCCGCAACGAGGAAGAACTGGCGTGGTCCGAGTTCGACCGGGGATTCTACGAGGTCAAGGACGTGACCGGTCGGGCGGCCGAACCCGTCGCGGACGCGGTGAACATGGTCTCGTGTTTCGGGGACAACGCCGCCGAAGAGTCGCCCGAACTGGTACCTGTCGACGACGAGGGGACGCAGGCGACGCGCGATCGCAAGTACTTCGATTGGTCCTACGTCTGTCCGACCCACGACCGATATCGCGAGGGGCTACTGGACGTGATCGGTGAAGCCGCCGCCGTCAACGAGGACGTTCGTCTCGACGATATCGGGTTCCCGCGTGCCGAGTACTGTCACTGTGATCGGTGCGAGCAGCGCTTCGCCGACAGCGACACAGCGGATTGGGGCGAGTGGCGCGACGGCGTCATCACCGATTTCGTCGCCGACGCCCGCGAGCGGATCCCCGGCGATCTCTTTCTCACGCTGTATCCCGATCCCTACCCCGGCCACCTCTCGCGACGCGCCGGCATCGACATCGAGGCGATCGAACCGTACGTCGACGAGTTCGTCGTCCCGCTGTACGACATGGCGTACTCGACGACCTACTGGCTCGAAATTCTCGCGCAGGGCTTCGAAGACCGATTGTCGACGCCTTTCAGCATCGAACTGTACGCGGTCGACGTCGAGATCGACGCCCTGCTGAAAGCGACGGAAGTCGCGAGCGAGTACGGCGAGAGCGTCCTGTTTGGCTACGACGCCAGCAACGCACGCGCGACTTTACGACGGCTCGGTGCCGACGCACGTGACGGCAAGTCCTTCGGCCCGGAGAAGTAACAGCGCCGCTGGGTGTCGGTGTCATAGGAATCATCGTCACCGGTCGGAGAGAGCACGCCGCTCGACCGGCCAGGGTGTTCGAGTCTCCCGAGTGATCTCTGCACGACGACGATGCTCCTCATCAGTCGAACCGCTGGTCGCGCCACCGGAGTAGCTCCCGTCGATCGCGCGTATCCTCCGGTAACTCGGCGAACCAGCGGGCGTCGGAAATCTCGCCGTCCGGGTCCTCGACGACGAGATCGATCTCGTCGGTCCGGGCCTCGAAGATCGGCAGCACGCCCCAGGTGTCGTACTCGTCGCAGTGGAACTCGGCCCGGCCGAGGATCGCGAGACCGTCGTAGCGTGCTCCGATTCCGGCTTCCTCGGCGAGTTCACGCCGTGCGGTCTCGCCGAACGACTCGTCACCGTCGACCTGGCCGCCCGGCAGCACCCACATGTCGACGGCGTCGTGGCGGACGAGCAGTAGCTCCTCGTCGGGGTTCGTCACGAGCGTGTGGACGCCGTAGGGTAATCCGTTGTCGCGTGTCCGCTTTGCGACCGTCTTGAATCGCCGCCGAGACACCGATCGGTGACGAGTGAACGACAGATACTCGTCGTGGTCTGCGTCGAACTCGTGGCGCGTCTGTTCAGCCTGCCGGCGCGCGAGATCAGCGAGATACCAGAGGTTGTCGACGGCCGTCATACGCACTGCAGGGCGGGTCTCGGGTGACAGTTCTTGTCCGGTGCCCACGCTCGAACGTCGAGGGCAGACGGCGGCGCGCGGCCGATCGTGGATTGTCGGACGGAACCACGACGCCACCCACAGCGGCCAGAGACGTTCCTCGTCATGCTCTCGTGTAGTGGGGGTGTCGTGATAAGTGTTCGAGACTGCCTCGATCGTCACAACGACGGTCGGCGGGGCCGATCGTCGCACTCGTCTCGGCCAAGCGCAAAATCAGTCCCTTTTTGCCAGCCGGTCGACTACCGCCGAGTATGGCATTCGAAGAAGACGACACCGTAGTGCTGCACGACAAGCACAGCGAGTACGACGGCGAAGAAGGGACGATCACGCAGGTCGTCGAGACGATGTTCGGCGACGCAAACTACACGATCTCGTTCGAGGACGGACAGGAACAGGGCATCCCCGAAGACGCCCTCGAAGCCGTCGAGGAGTAAGACGCGATGTCGTCGGTCCCGTTCCACTACGTCGATCTACGGGCGTTCTCGTACGCGACGGAAGACGAAAAGCGCGTCGCGCAGGCACTCCACAATTTCTTGCCCGAAGAGATCGAACTGGAGCGGGCCGAGTCCGAGGGCCATTACGGCGACCGGATCGTCGTTCTCTCGGCGCGGGTCGAGAACGCCGACGACATTCGACACGTCCTCTCGCGGGTGGCCGAAGTCGACGATCTCGATCTGGTGCTCGACGAACTGGACGACCGTGTCGACGACAACTGTTCCTTCTTCCTCACCTTCGACAAGCAAGCGGCCTTCGAGGATCGGATCGAACGCGGCGACGGCATCACGCTCCGAGCCAAAGTCGAGGCGTACCCGGCAAAGCGTGACGCTGCGATCGAGAACGCCCGCGGCGCACTCGTCGATCTGTGATGTACGAAGCCGTCCACGCCCGGCCGGACGGTGACAGCACCGTCGCCAGGATGGCTCGGACGGCAGCCGAGTACGGCTACGACGGGATCGTCGTCAGGAATCACGGCGACAGTCGGGCGACGTACGATCCCGACGAGATCAGTGACGAGACCGGTGTCGATGTGGTCACTGGCGTCGAGGTCCGCACCGACGACCGATCACGGGCCAGCGGTCTCGTCGGGAATCACCGCGACCGGTCGACGATCGTCGCAGTCGACGGTGGGTCGGTCGCGATCAACCGCTTTGCCGTCGAGCAGCCAGCGGTCGACGTTCTCGCTCATCCGATGGCGGGCGACGGCGATGTCAACCACGTGATCGCAAAGACCGCCGCCGAGAACGGCGTCCGACTCGAATTCTCGTTGCACGATGTCGTCCGCGAGACTGGCGGTCGACGCGTTCGGGCCATCCAGTCGCTGCGAAAACTGCGTGAACTCGTCGAGCACTTCGATGTCCCGTTCGTCGTCAGCGCAGATCCGACGAGCCACCTCGAACTGCGCAGTCCGCGCGAACTGATGGCCCTCGGCGAGACGATCGGCTTTACGGCCGACCAGATCGAGACCGGTCTCGGAGAATGGCAACGACTCGCCGACCGAAATCGTGACCGGATGTCGGCGTCGTTCGTCGAACCGGGTGTTCGCCTCGACGAGGAATGAGGTAGACGGCGGAAATCACGGTCCCGGTAGTCCGTTCCTGCGTTCCGTTATTCGTCACCTAGCTAGAGGATCTTCGATTAACAATCAATGCATTTATTTCCTACTATTACATTCCTAACAATTATGGGTGGTACTGTCAAAGCGTTCGACGCGCTGGTGTTGGCTGGTGTTGCAGTGATGCTGGGGACGGTCTTCGTCGTCGGGGCGATGATTGGCCTGTTGTCCGACGGTGAAACGATGACGCTCGTCCTCGCGAACTCGGTCGCGGGGAGTACAATCGTGGGCGTGTTACTGCTTCTGACGGCGGGTGCGCTCGGGACGGGACAGCGGTGGGCACGCTATCTCGGTCTCCTGTCGTTTCTCGTCGTCGTCCCGCTCGGATTCCCCTCGCTGTCCGATCCAGCGGTGTTCGCAGTGATCCAGACCGTGACCGCTGCGCTGTCGACGCTCTATTTGCTCTGGCGCAACCCCGTCACGACGAGCGAGCGCTCGGCCGTCGACGAGTCGACGAGTGCGAGCAAAGTCGGGTCCACGATCCGGTGATCGGCGGCCGTCCCAGACAGGGAACTCCCTCTCACGACCGGGACGTTCCGACAGTGTATTCGGTCACTATCGCCAACGTGGCGTATGAAGAAATCTATCGACGAACACGCGGATCGATTTTCCGACCACGCCGCCGATTACGACGAGAGTCAGGACGCCGAGGAGTACCGCGAGTGTGCCGACCTCGTCGTCGCCCACGCAGCGCCGGCGGCCGACGATATCGTCCTCGATCTGGGCACCGGCACCGGTGCGATTGCCTTCCCGCTGGCCGAACAGGCCGAGGCGGTCGTCGGGCGCGACATCAGTGAGGGGATGCTCGACGAAGCGACCGCAAAGGCAGCGGAGCTGGGCGTCGAGAACGTCGAATTCGGGTCGGGTCGATTCAGAGAGCCGAACGTCGACGGTCCCGTCGATATCGTCACCTCGAACTTTGCGATGCACCACCTCGACGACGAGGCCAAGCGCGCGGCGATCGACGTTCTCGCCGATCTGGAGCCGCACCGTATCGTCCTTGGCGACGTGATGCTGTTCGGTGACGAGGAGTCGAAGGTCCCCTTCTACGATCCGTCCGTCGACGACCCGGCGACGGTCGGCGTCCTCGCCGACGCGTTCACCGACGCCGGATTCGCCCTGACGGCCGTCGAGATGGTCCACGAGCAGGTGGGCGTTCTCGTCGCCGAGCGCGTGCCCGACGCGCCCGCCGACGCCAGTGAGTGACCGATGCAACACCTCCCGAAGCACCTCCAGCCGCGATGGCGCTATCTCGGGGTCGCACTCGAAGCCTGGCCCGACGCCGATTTCGATCGCCGTGCCTTCCAGCGTGATCTGTGGTATGCGGCCCAGAATCTTCTGGGCGACGCGGGCAGTGCCGAACTGGACTTGACCGTGCTGCGATTCGCCTTCGACGACGGACGTGGCTCGGCCGTCGTTCGAACATACCGCGGCGAGAGCGACCGGGCCAGGGCCGCCATCGGGACGATATCTCGGATCGATGGCAATCCCGTCGGGGTCCGTGTTCGTGGCGTCAGTGGCACCGTGCGTGCGTGTGAGGAAAAGTATATACGACGCGGAGCGGAACCCCCGGAGCAGAGACACGTCGTGTTCGAGGAGTCCGATTGTGCGGCCGTCGTTCGCGACGACCGCGTCGACGTGCGGACCGACGACGGCTTCTCGGGCGCGACCGACCTCGATCTCCAGTAACTATGCAGGGACAAAACCAACAGCAGGCCTACGACCGTGGGATCACCATCTTCTCCCCGGACGGTCGCCTCTATCAGGTCGAGTACGCCCGCGAAGCAGTCAAACGCGGGACGGCGAGCATCGGCGTCAGAACGGACGACGGCGTCGTCCTCGCGGTCGACAAGCGGATTCGCTCGCCGCTGATGGAACGCTCTTCCGTCGAGAAGATCCACAAGGCCGACGACCACATCGGGATCGCCAGTGCCGGCCACGTCGCTGACGCGCGCCAACTCATCGACTACGCGCGTCGCCAGGCACAGATCAATCAGCTTCGATACGGCGAACCGATCGGTATTGAGACCCTGACCAAGGAGATCACCGACCACATCCAGCAGTACACACAGGTCGGGGGCGCACGCCCCTTCGGTGTCGCCCTGATTATCGCCGGTATCGCCGACGGCGAGCCACGCCTCTACGAGACCGATCCCTCGGGGACGCCCTACGAGTGGAAGGCGCTGTCGGTCGGTGCGGACCGCGCCGACACGCGTGACTACCTCGAAGCGCACTACTCGGCCGATCTCGATCTCGACGGCGGCATCGAACTGGCGCTTGGCGCACTCGCGTCGGTCAACGAGGACGAACTGTCCCCAGAGGAAGTCGGTCTCGCGACCGTCGACGCCGAGACCGAGCAGTTCCGCGAACTCGACGACGAGGAAGTCGAGACGTACCTCGTCGATCTTGACGTGCTGGCGACCGACGACGACACTGCCGACGACGCGGCCGACGACATCGATGTCGACACGGCCGACGACGACACCGAAGAGTAACGGAGCGGTCCCGCTGCCGCCGGTCGAATTTTCTTGCGGTCGTGGAAAGGCCTTTGAACCACGCCCCAGTATCCATCGGTATGATATCTCTTGACGAGGCTGTGACGGCGAGACTCGAATCGCACGGCGAACGATTCGAGGTCCTCGTCGACCCGGACGCCGCGCTGGCGATCAAACGGGGGGAGTTCGAGGGTGAACTCGAAGACGTGATCGCTGCCGAAGACGTGTTCGAAGACGCCGCTCGCGGTGATCGGCCGGCCGAGAGTGCCCTCGAAGAGGTGTTCGGGACGACCGATCCACTGGCGATCATCCCGCAGGTCATCACAGACGGGGAGATCCAGATCACGGCCGACCAACGCCGCGAGATGCAAGAGCAGAAACACCGCCAGCTCATCCAGCAGATCACGCGAAACGCCGTCAACCCCCAGATGGACGACGCGCCACATCCACCGGAGCGCATCGAGTCCGCACTGGCGGAAACTGACTTCCGCGTCGATCCGATGGAACCGGTCGAAAATCAGGTCGACGATGCACTGGATGCTTTGCGGCCAGTGATCCCGATCCGATTCGACGAGATCACGGTCGCGGTACAGGTGCCAGCAGACTACGCCGGGGCGGCCCAGGCCCGGATTCGCCAGTTCGGCGAACTCGAACGCGAAGAGTGGCAGGCCGACGGGTCGTGGGTCGGCGTCATCACCTTCCCCGCGGGGATGCAAAACGAGTTTTACGACCTCGTGAACGAACACACCAGCGGCGAGGCCGAGACCCAAATCGTCAGAGACGAAGACGAACTTTCGACCAGATAGCGCGTCGCAGTCTGTTCATGGCCGAGTCTCCGTACCGACGAACCTACGCGAAAGGAGAACAGCGCTCGTTTGCTCGCGATTCGATTCGAGGCGACGGGCGATTACCCCTTCTTGAAGCCGACGAGGAAGCCGCCAGTGAAACCGGCGCTGACCGGCAGTGCCGACATGATGCTCAGTAGCCAGCCCGGTGGCTGTCCCGATGCCGCACCCGTGGCCGCGCCAGAAGCGTTCTCTGCGGCCCCGGAAATCGCGTCCCAGTTCACTTCGAGGATGCCACGCGTTTCGAGGAACTTGAACAGCGCTAGCTCGATGCCGACCAGCACCGCGATGATCTTTGCGACCTTCTTGGCGGCGAAGCCGATGATCCCCCCGATCATCGCACCGCCGCCGAGTTCGAGTCCCATCTGCTGGAGACCCAGTTGGTCTAGTTGGAGTGTGAAATCGACCATACACCTATCCTGATCGCCGTCCGTTAAGGCTTTTGTGCCCTTCGAGGGCACGCGAACGCGATCGGTAGGCGTGGCATACTACTGATTCGATGGTGTGTTCGTCCGGTGTGTCTGGCCGGTCGCTGTCGGGTTCGTGAGCGCGGCGACGGGGCGGACGGCCGGGGTCGAGACTCACCCTGCAGATTAAATAAACGGACGACGTACTCGGAGGTGAGTGACGGCAACTACAGCCACGGAGCGGACGGTCATCGCCAAGCGTGTCGATTCGGGAGACGCATCCACAGCGGAGATCAGGGATCTGGCGCGAGCGGCGGGCTACGAAGTCGCTGGCGAGATTACCCAGACGAGAACGGAGGACCCGGCGTACCATCTTGGTGAAGGGAAAGTGACGCGCCTCGCGAACATCGTCGCCAGAGAAGGCGCGACGGCGGTCATCTTCGACAATCAGCTTGGTCCCTACCAGACGTACAACATCGGGAACGAACTGCCCGACAACGTCCGTGTCATCGACCGGTTCAGACTGATCCTCGAAATCTTCGGCCAGCGTGCCCAGACCCGGAAGGCACAGCTCCAGGTCGAACTGGCAGAACTTCGCTACGAGCTACCCCGTGCCGAGGCCAAGGCGAGTCTCGCCAAGCGTGACGAGCGTCCGGGGTTCATGGGGCTTGGCGAGTACGACGAGAGTCGCGAACAGGACATCAAAAAACAGATCTCCCGTATTCGCGACGAACTCGATTCCATCGAGGAGACCGAGCAACATCGGCGCGAGCAGCGCCGCGAATCGGGTTTCGATCTGGTCGCGCTGGCCGGCTACACGAACGCCGGCAAGTCGACACTGCTGCGCCGACTGGCCGACGACGTGGCTGTCGACGAGAACGAGGATCTCCATCCCGATCTCGACCCGACCGCGGAGAGCGAGAACCGGCTGTTCACGACGCTCGGGACGACGACGCGACGCGCGGACATGGACCAGCGCGACGTGCTCGTCACGGACACGGTTGGCTTCATCTCCGATCTGCCCCACTGGCTCGTCGAGTCGTTCAAGTCGACGCTCGACGCCGTCTATCGGGCCGATCTGGTCTTGCTCGTCGTCGACGTCAGCGAACCGATCGAGGAGATCAGAGAGAAGCTGGTGACGAGTCACGATACGCTGTACGAGCGCAACGAAGCGCCGATCGTGACGGTCCTGAACAAGACCGACACCGTCGACAGCGAGGAAATCGAACGCAAGCGCGGGGCACTGTCCGGGCTGGCACCGAACCCGGTGGCCGTCAGCGCCCGCGAGGGTGAGAACGTCGATGGACTGCTCGAACGGATCCACACGGACCTTCCAGATTACGAGCGCGAACGGCTCGTCATGCCGATGACCGACGAGACGATGAGCGTCGTCTCGTGGATTCACGATCACGCCCACGTCGAAAACGTCGACTACGGCGATCAGGTCGTCGTCGAGTTCAAGGGCCGGCCTGCAGTCGTCGAGCAGTCCCGGTCGAAAGCCGGGGAACTGATCGAAGCGTCCGCGTAACGAGATTTTTGCTACGGTTCGCTCGCCCAGAGTGCCGTCGGGAGTGTGTCCAGTAGATCAGTCGCCACGAGTCCGACACCGCGATCCTCGACTGCGATGTCTCCCGCTCGACCGACCGCGTACGCCCCGATCGCGCCGGCGTGAATGGGGGACTGCGTGGCCGCGAGCGCGCCGACGGTCCCGGCCAGTACGTCACCGGTGCCGCCGACGGTCATGCCCGCGTTCCCGGTTCGATTCACCCGAGTCACCTCGCCGTCCGAGACGATGTCGTACGGCCCTTTGACCAGGAGCGTCTGCGATAGCTCTGTGGCAAAGTCCTCGACGAGGGCCGCCCGCTCCTCCCAGTCGCCGGCTGTCTCCCCGCCCATCTTCAGGAGTTCGCCCTGATGGGGCGTACAGAGCAAGTCCGCGTCGGCGTCGACTTCGGGGACGACTGCCAGCGCGTCGGCGTCGACGACGGCCGTCCCGTCGTAGCGTCCGAGCAGGTCAGTGACGGCGTCGAGAGTCGAATCTTCGTCACCCAGACCCGGGCCGAGAACGATCGTGTCGTGATCGACCGCGAGATCGAGAATGGTGTCGACGTGTCCTGTTTCGAGGTGGTCGCCGTCGAACGGCCGGACGATCAAATTCTCGCTGTAGCCCTGTAGCTCACGCGCCACGGCCCGCGGACAGGCGACACGGACGAGATCGGCCCCGCCACGAAGGGCCGCCTGCGCGGAGAGCGCTGGTGCGCCGGTGTAGGGACCGCCGCCGATTACGAGCACTTCGCCGTTGTCGCCCTTGTGACTGGCCGGATCGCGGTCCAGGCGCATGAGGTCGCCCCGTTCGACGAACGTCTCGGCGACCGCGGGAATCCCGATGTCGGCGACAGTCACCGTCGCATCGAGATCGGCCAGTCCGGGCTTGGTGTCGTGGAACGTGACGATTTGGTCGGCGACGACGGCGCTGTCGGCGAGTGTTCCGGTCTCTGCGTCCATCCCGGAGGGAACGTCGACGGCGACGACGGTCCCGTCGTGGTCGTTGATCGCCGCGGCGGCCGTGGCCGCTGGCTCGCGCAGGTCGCCGCTGATGCCGGTTCCGAGCATCGCGTCGACGACCACGTCCGGGTCACCCAGATCGAACTCGCTGGCGTCTCTGACCTGCGTCGTCTCGTACTCGCTCCGTTCGAGTGCCTCCCAGTTCTCACGGGCGATGGTCGTCGTGATCGTCTCGGGTCGGCCGAGGAGCTGTATTTCGATGTCGTACTCGTCGAGGAATCGAGCCGCGACGAACGCATCGCCGCCGTTGTTCCCGCGGCCGGCGACGATCGTGACGGTCTCCTCTGGGTCGGCGACGGATGTGACGACTCGGGCCACAGCGTGACCTGAGGACTCCATCAACTGTTTCCGCGGGACACCCAGCGCGGCGGCGTTCGCGTCGACGACGGCCATCTCGGAGCCGGTTATCATGCGAGGGCGTTCGACCGCGCTCGTAGTAACTGTAGGGGAGTGGTGTCGGCCCAGTCGCTATCGCCGGATTTCGAACCCCTCGATTCCCTCGGGGTCCTCGTACTCTGCGGTCACGTCGTCGACACGAGCGCGAGGGCTGCCGTCGTGACACCACTCGACCATCGACTCGACCGCGTCAGTCGACCCCTCGAAGACGGCTTCGACGCGGCCGTCGGCGAGGTTCTCGACCCAGCCGTCGACACCAGCCTCTCTGGCAGTGTCACGCGTATTGGCGCGGTAGAAGACTCCCTGTACCCTGCCGCTGATGAAGACGTGTGCGCGGGTTCGCGCTGTCATAGTCGGGGGTGACGACGGCGAGACCCAAGAGGCTTCGCCAGCGTCCCTGCTACACGTCGCCGTCGGCACTTCGAAGGTAGTGAAAGACGTACGTTTGCGCGTAGCCCGCGTACTCGCCGCCAAGGGCCTCGCGGATGGCGCGCGAGGTGTCGGCGTAGTTGCCCCGGTCGGTCTCGGGGAAGTACTCCTCGATGGTCGTCTTGATCCACGTATCCAGCGGGACGGCTTCGAGGAAGTCGAGCGAGAACAGCAGAACGCAGTCTGCGACCTTGTCGCCGACGCCGACGAACTGGGTGAGGTGCTCGCGCGCGTCCTCGTAGGCCATCTCTCTGGCGGCTTCGAGGTCAGTCTCGCCCGCCGCGACCATCTGGGCACTCCGCTGGACGTAGGGCGCACGATAGCCCAGTCCGAGATCCCGTAGTTCGTCTTCTGTCGCCGCTGCGAGACGCTCCGGCGTTGGATACGCGTGATAGGTCTCGCCGTCGAACGTGATGCGCTCGCCGAAGCTCTCACGGAGGGCCTGTTGCATCCCGTGGATACGACTGACGCGCATCTGAGCCGAACAGATAAAGGAGATCAGCGCACCGAACGGCGGATCGCGGACGAGTCGCATTCCCCAATACTCGTCGTAGGCATCCTGTACGACCTGATCGTCCGGTGCTGTCGCCCTGATCGCATCGAGATCGTCGTCGAGGCGAAGCACCTGACGCACCTGTGTCTGGGCGTCGATACTGCTCTCCCATTCGAGTTCGCCCTCGCGCTGGCGCACTCTGAGGACGTGTGGCGTGTCGTCGACGCGGACCGTCGTCCAGTACCAGGCGTCACCGCCGTAGGCACCCGATTCCTCGTACATCCGTCCGTCTGTTCGATCCCAGAGATACGACTGACCGCTCTCGACGGTCGACTGGAGATCGACGGCACCCGCCAGTGTGTCGGTCTGGATGACTCCCCGCTTCATTCATTCAACCGACGGACGGCAGCCGTTTCTACGTTTCGAGTTTCGGGCCGGGCTAACCTTCTTAATAGTGGCAGTCGAATCAACATGTATGGACTGCAGAGTTGTCGTCGAGGCCGCTGTGCCCGTCTACGACGTTGAAACACCAGATGAGGCGGTCCGTATCGCCATCTCGAAGACCGGCGAGATGCTCAATCCCGATCTCAACTACGTCGAGATCAACATGGGAGAACGATCCTGCCCACACTGTGGCGACGAACTCGAACCGGCCTTTATCGCCGCCGACGAGAGCCTCGTCGCACTCGAACTGGAGATGACCGTGTTCAACGTCGAGCGCGACGAACACGCCGCTCGGATCGCTCGCAAAGAGATCGGCCAGCGACTGGAGAACATCCCACTGGAAGTTCTCGAGATCATCGAGATCGAAGACGACAACGAGGACGACGACACGAGTGACGCCGAGAGCGACGACGGTGAGCAAACGGACACACAGTCAGAGACCGGCGACGATGACGACGTGTTGCCCGAGTTCGACGAATTAATGAACGAATAACGCAGTTCTCTGCAGTTCATCTCACAGTTCGAACGACAGGACGGCAGCGCTGCTATCGGGTTTCGGTCAGTACTGGCTGCTGACGGAATCGTTCAGTCAGCGGCAGCAGAAACAGGTTCTTTCTCTTCGGCGCTCATCTCGGAAGTGATGCCCTTTGCGAGAGCAAACACCGCGGCTTTGTGGTCGGTCTTGGATTTGTGGATCGATGTCGGCTGTACGCCGAGTTCAGTGTACCGATCGTGTTCGACAGTGTCCCCTGTCTCTTTCTCGTAGTGGTTCTGTACCTGTGCAAGCAGGCCGTGGAGATGGATGAGTTCCTGCTTCTTCATAGTCAACCTGATTTAGAAACTGGAGGGTTATAGTACTACTCTGAGTGTAGTTAACATACGTCCCTCAATTGCACACGCTGGATTAGCCACATTATACGGTCCGCGGTCTGAAACGAAGGGAGCGTATAACCGGTTTCAAGCGGTGCTATCGGGCGATATCAGTACTCGATTCTGCCGAGCGTGAAAGATTTTTGGGCGCTGCTGTACACTGTTTCAGTATGGACTACGACGAGATGCTCGATCAAGCGATCGAAGACTCACCGGAGATCGACGGAACGGATGAGCGCTTCGAAGTGCCGGCGCCGGACATCCGTCAGGAAGGGAATGCGACGGTGTTCGAGAACTTCCAGGCCGTGTGCGATCGACTCTCGCGTGAGGCCGAGCACGTCATGAAGTTCCTCCAGAACGAACTCGGGACGAGCGGCCACATCGACGAGCGCGGTCGCGCGCGCCTCACTGGTGAGTTCCGAACGGAGCGCATCGGCGACGCCATCGACGCCTACACGGAGCGGTTCGTCATCTGCCCGGAGTGTGGACTCCCGGATACGAAACTCAAGCGTGAGCAGGGCGCGACCGTGCTCCGGTGTGAAGCCTGTGGCGCGCAGTCACCGACCGGCGACTGAGGCGGTTCTCGTCGTTGGTGATCGATCGTTGCCACGGGGAGACGATCGCCGATCACTGCACGCATCCGTATGAGGCGCGCGTATCGGCAGCGTCGACGAACCGTCGGCTACTGGAGACCTTTGAGTGTCTGAAGGTCACGATCAGTTCTGGTAAACTCGGCGAGCCGACGGCTGGCGTGGCAGTTCGGGCAATGAAACGTCGTGTCGTGGGCGGGGAGGTCCGTCGGCGTCGATTCCCAGTCTTTCTTGCACTCGGGGCACAGCAGTCGGATGTACGCCTCGACCATGGTTGTGAATAACATGCAATCGACACCGAAAAAGGTTCGTGTCCCAGCAGGCCGGACCCGGTTTCGAGAGCGCGAGGTGGTTGCTCAGGCCGTGGCTGGCACGTCGTCGGCTTCGAGCAGTTCCTTGTAGCGGTTGCGGATCGTGACCTCTGAGATGTCTGCGATCTCGCTGACCTCGCTCTGGGTGACTTTCTCGTTGGTCAGGAGTGCCGCAGCGTACACCGCGGCGGCAGCGATCCCGACGGGAGACTTCCCGCTGAGGATTCCGCCGGTTCGGGCGGCTTCGATTAGCTCTCTGGCCCGTCGCTCGCTCTCGTCGGAGAGACCCAGTCCGCTACAGAACCGCGGGACGTAGCTTTCGGGGTCCGCTGGCGCGACTTCGAGACCGAGTTCGCGGATGATGTAGCGGTACGTCCGGGTCAGCTCCATCCGTTCGACCCGCGAGACGTGGGTCATTTCGTCGAGGCTGCGGGGAGTGCTGGCCTGTCGAGCGGCGGCGTACAGCGACGCCGTCGCGACGCCTTCGATGGAGCGCCCCGGCAGGAGGTCGTCCTCCAGCGCCCGCCGATAGATGACGCTGGCGGTCTCGCGGACGTTCTTCGGGAGACCGAGTGCCGATGCCATGCGGTCGATCTCGCCCAGGGCCTGCTTGAGATTGCGCTCCTTGGAATCGCGGGTGCGGAACCGCTCGTTCCACGTGCGCAGGCGCTGCATCTTCTGGCGCTGGGCACTGGAGAGGGTGTTCCCGTAGGCGTCACGGTCCTGCCAGCCGATGTTGGTCGACAGCCCCTTGTCGTGCATCATCTTCGTCGTGGGAGCACCGACGCGAGACTTGCTGTCTTTCTCGCCGGCATCGAACGCGCGCCACTCTGGCCCGTGATCGATCTCGTTTTCCTCGACGACCAGCCCGCACTCCTGACAGACTGTCTCTCCGTGCTCGGCATCGAGGGTCGTGTGCCCGCCACATTCGGGGCAGCTGTCTTCCTCGACGGCTGTCTCAGTGCTCTCTTGTTCCGTTCGAGCGCGCTGTTCGCCACTGTTGATCCGTGTATGTATCTCACTCATGATAGGTGCCTCTGTTGCTGAGGACACAAACCTTAAAAAACAGGCTGCGACCTTCTTAACAAGTAGTTAGTGCGAAAAGTATTTAAAGATTTCGGTAGTTATGCTACCAATTCGCACGACAGCGGTGGCCTGGGAGGAACAGACTACCGTCGCCGTGCGAGCAGTGCCGCGCCCAGTAGTGCAGCCACTGCGACGACGACACCGAAGCCGGGACCCGATCCGTCGGTCATCTCGTCGTCCATCGCCTCGGTGGTCTCCTCACCCATCATGTCCCCTTCGTCTTCGGTCATCTCTTCGTCCATCTCGGTCTCGGTCATGTCGTCGTTCATCTCGGTCTCAGTCGTGTCGCCGTCCATCTCGGTCTCAGTCATCGCATCGTTCATCGAGACCGTGTACGCTCCGGTCGTGATGACGGCACCGCCGCCAGCGACGTATGGACCATCTGTGGCACCTTCACTCTCGGGGAAGGTGTAGGTCTCGTCACCGTCGGTGTCGCGGTGAGCCATCGGGACGAGCGTCGTGTCCTCTTCGATCGGATCGTCGAGCGTGATCTCGACGTTCTCGTGCGTGCCCGGCGAGAGGTACATCGACGTGCCGCGGATGCTCTCGAAGACCTGCCCCTCGGTGACGGTAGCGTCGTGGATCGTCACGAAGCCGCCGTCCTGCAGGGTCACTTCGGCGATCGTGACGGTCGTTCCGCCACCGCTTTCGCCGCTGTAAGCGAGCGACGCTTCGATCGTCACCGCGGCGCTATCGATGACGGCACCGCCACCGGCCGTGAACGGTCCGTCGGCACCGCCCTCGCTCTCGACGAAGGTGTAGTTCGTGTCGCCATCGGAGTCCATGTGGGGCATCGCGATCAGTGACTGCGTGTCGACCTGTCGGCTATCGAGCGTCACCGTCACGTTCTCGTGGTAGCCCGCGTCGAGGTAGTCGGAGTGACCGACGACACTGTCGAGGACGGCACCGTCGAGTAGCGTGGAGTCGTGGAGCGCGACGAAACCGGGTTCGCTGAGATCGACCGAATCGATCACCACCGTCGTGCCGTCGCTGGTCTGGTCGTCGACGGTGACACTGGCCGAGACCGTCACCATGGCGCTGTCGACGACGGCTCCGCCACCGGCGGTGTACGGACCGTCCGCAGCCCCCTCGCTGGTGAGGAAGTCGTAGGTCTCGTTGTCGTTCGAGTCCATGTGGGCCATTGCGACGAGGGTCGTGTCCTCGGTCACGGGATCGTCGAGCAGCACGTCGACATCGTGGTGCAGACCGGGTTCGAGATACATCGAGGTGCCCCGAACGCTGTCGAACACTGCGCCCTCGTCGAGACTCGCGTCGTGGATCGTCACGAAGCCACCGTCGGGGACGTAGACGGAATCGACCGTCACGACGTTCCCGCCGGCACTCTGATTTTCGAACGTCGCGCGTGCGGTGTCGGTGACCGTCGCTGCGGCCGTGTCGATCACAGCGGTGCCTTCGGCGTTGGTGTAGGGACCGTCCGCGTCGCCGCCGCTCTCCTCGAAGGTGTATGCCATGTCGTCGTTCGTGTCCATGTGTGCCATCGGCACGAGCGTCGTATTCTCGGAGAGCGGTTCCGAAAGCTGGACGCGGACGTTCTCGTGGACGCCCGCTTCCAGGAACGTCGACGTGCCGCGGATGCTCTCGAAGACCTGTCCGTCGGTGACGGTGGCGTCGTGAATCGTCACGAAGCCGCCTTCCGAGAGGACGACGCGGTCGACGACGACGCTATCACCGTTGGTCGGCTGATCGCTCATCGACACCGTCGCCGAGACGGTCAGATTCGCCTGCGCGATGACTGCGCCGCTGTCGGCCGTGTATGGGCCGTCAGTCTGGCCGTTCGATGAGACGAACGAGTAGGTTCGGTCACCGTTGGTCTCCTGGTGGGCCATCGCAACATAGGTCCCGTCGCTGGCCGCGTCGGTCAGCGACACGGTGACGTTCTCGTGCGTGCCGGGTTCGAGGTACGTCGACGTGCCGGCAACACTGCCGAGCACGTTGCCCTCGGTCACAGAGGCGTCGTGAATCGTCACGTAGCCACCGTTGGGCAACGTCACGGCATCGACCGTGACCGTGTCGCCGCCCGTCGTCTGCGCGCTGAATGTCACTGAGGCGTCCGACTGCTGGACGCTTGCGGTACCACTGGCTGCCGCGACGCCGGCCAGCCCGGACGTCGCGACCGCCACGACCATCGTCAGTAGCAGGATGCGTTGCCGCATGTCCGGTGAGAGCGAGGATATATAAAAAGAGATTTGCCGAACTGGTGCCGGAGTCGTGCCGAACTCTCACCCAATTTCGGCCACAGTTTGCCGACGGGCCACGCTCGATGTGTCTCCCCGGAACGTGCCGCTCACAGGAAGTGACTCTGAGAAGAGACAGAACAGGCGGGGATCGGAGGTGATGCGCCAGCGGATCGTCATGGGGAGCATCGTCGTCGTGTGTCGATTCTCCCGCGGGAGAATCGAACACCCTGGCCGGTCGAGCGGCGTGCTCTCTCCGACCGGCGACGATGATCCCTATCAGTCCATCGTGACCCACGTCAGGAAGGCCAGCCCCAGCGTCTCGAAGACGTGGAGCAGCATCATCGCGCGCCAGGCGATGGCCGGGACATCGCTGCTGAACCAGATCGAGAGGTCGGGATCGATCAGGTAGTAGTACAGCGCCAGCACGTTCTCGCCGAGCAAGAACAGCGAGAAGAGTAGCAAGCCTAGCGTGTGCTTCGAGCGGATGTTGTAGTAGTTGCGTCCCCAGACGACGCTCAGGACGCCCAGCAGCAGGACGTTCAGCCCGACCGCGATCCGCGCGATGTCAACCCAGACGGCCATCGATACCACCTTTCGTGAGTTCGCTCATATACTCTTTCCCAAATTCGGCCATACTCATGCCTCTGCTTCCATGATCTCCTCGATCGTTTCCCAGTGCTTTCGCGCACGGTCTGTCGGCAAGTACACCGCACCGTAGTCGTCGCCACTGTCCTGACAGATGCCGTTCTCTTCGAGCACGTCCAGATGGTGTCTAACGGTCTTGTAGTCCAGATCGAGGTCCTCGGCCAGCTGGTTCGCGTTCCGTGGGCGCTGATCGAGCGCTCGAAGGATGCGGATGCGGTTCTCACCACCCCGCGTCCCGGTCAACACGTACCACAGGACCGCCTCCATTGGAGTGGTTGACAAACCCCTCCCACGTAAACACACCGCCAACAGTCGGCAAACAGCGGCACTGTTTGCCGATTCAGACGGTAAACAGATGGCCGTCAGTTGGCACGTCGAACAGGCCGATCCGTGCCCCGGCGTCCAGCCACGCGTGCCCGTACGAGAACGACGCCAGTGCGTTGACCCAGTCGTCGTCCTGACGGAAGTGGCGACCGTCTTCGAGATAGGCGGTCGCCATCTCGGCACATTCGAGTGCGGCGTCGTGCATCGGCGTGCCTTCCGGCGGAGCGATCTCTGCGGCCTCGACGGCCTCGGCGAGCAATCCCTCGTAACGATCGGTCTTCTCGTGGAGATCGGCGGGCATGATCGGTACAACTCCAGCGCGAGCGTTAAGTGGTCGGATGTTCGGTGGTTGGTCCGACAGCAGCAATTCAGACGATTATTTCGTAGGGGAAGCACCCGGACTTTGACCCGTGGCGGATGTCACACGCTGACTCCGAGACTGTTGGTGTTCTGCCCAACACACTTATGGTGTTGGGCAACATACCAACAGGCGAGGGATGGGCCAGGAACTCACACATCGCTACACCCACGTCGAAGCCGGGCTCGTCGAAAACGTCGTCATTCGACGGACGACCGACATCGATTCCTACCCGTCCGGCTGGAAGTACACACTGCACCTGGGAACGCTGCAAGATCTAACGCTCATCCGCTGCGATAACGCCCACGAAGATACCAAAGGCCACGAACGTCACACCGCTGCCGGTGACACGGCTGTCGAGTTTCCTGGTATGGAAGCACTCATCGTCGAGTTCTGGGCCAGTGCTGACGAATACTGGGACACCATTGGCGGCACCCCACCCCGTCCCTATTGACACTATCGACAACACACATCAAACACACCCGAACATGACCACGCTTCACATCACTGTCGGCGATCGAGAACAGCTCCGAGAGGACACACTCCAGTTCATTCAGCGTGCCGAAGCTGATGAACTGGACGAACGCGATGAGCGTGCAGTACTCCAGTTTGGGACCTACGACGATCTCGTCGACAGCCTCACCCCGCTGCGCCTCGATCTCATGCAGGCCATCGCCAGAGAGCGCCCATCAAGTATGCGTGAGGCTGCACGGCTCGTCGACCGCGATGTCTCGGATGTTCATGCGGACCTGAAACAGCTTGAGGTACTGGGTATCCTCGAACTCAACGAGGGGGGTCCTGGCGGAGCGATCCAGCCAGTGGTCCCCTTCGATACGATCGAGATGCACATCGACTACCCCCTTCTGGACGATGTCGACGGAGACAAAACTCCCACGAGTGCAGATTAGCTCGCTGTTTTGGATTTGGCGACAGAGATGGACGTGTGCGATTCCCCAGTCACGAATGAGCAAGACCAGCGCCCAGTCGGAAACGAGAGTCGGCAGGCTGGTGGCGGACAATGCGAGTCAGGGGGTGCGAACGGGACTGTGACGGCGGCCCAGATGGTCACGACGGACACACCGTGTCGAGGCCTCGGCGAGCAGTCCCTCGTAGCGATCGGTCTTCTCGTGGAGATCGGCGGGCATAGTCGTGAGACCGTCCCGCGAGCGGTAAGGCATTTCGTCCGGTCGGTCCCGACACGAGTCAGACAGCGGAACCTACAAAGCCCGCGATCAAGTACAGACTGGCATGACCGAGGCAGTCGTCGATCATCGGAAACTCATCATCGCAGGGACAGGGATCGCGGGACTGACGGCGGCGATCTACGCCGCTCGCTCGAACAACGACCCCCTCGTCTTCGAGGGTGACGAGCCGGGTGGACAGCTCACGCTGACCACCGACGTGGCGAACTATCCGGGCTTTCCCGAGGGGATCAGCGGTCCCGACCTCGTGAACAACATGAAAGAGCAGGCCACGCAGTTCGGTGCCGAGATCGATCACGGCATCGTCGAAGACGTGGACGCCAGCGAGCGCCCCTTCCGCGTCGAACTCTCGAACGGCGACGTGTACACGGCCGACGCCGTCATCGCCGCTTCCGGTGCGAGCGCCCGGACCCTCGGCGTGCCCGGTGAAGACGACCTCATGGGCTACGGCGTCTCGACGTGTGCGACCTGTGACGGGGCCTTCTTCCGCGACGAGGACATGCTCGTCGTCGGCGGTGGCGACGCCGCCATGGAGGAAGCGACCTTCCTGACGAAGTTCGCCGACACCGTCTACATCGCTCACCGCCGCGAGGAGTTCCGCGCGGAGGACTACTGGATCGACCGCGTCGAAGAGAAAGTCGAGAGCGGCGACATCGAGATCATGCGAAACACCGAGCTACTGGAGATCCACGGCTCGCCAGAAGACGGCGTCGACCACGTCACACTCGCCCGCAACGACGACGGCTACCCCTCCGAGAAACTGGACGATCCCGCGACCGAGCAGTTCGACTTCGACGTGGGTGCCGTCTTCCTCGCTATCGGCCACACGCCAAACACCGACTATCTCGAAGCGACTGGCGTCGAACTGGACGACGCCGGCTACATCCAGACGAAAGGCGGCGTCGGTGCCGACGAGACCGCCACGGGCGTCGAGGGGCTGTACGGTGCCGGCGACGTGGTCGACTACCACTACCAGCAGGCCGTCACGGCCGCCGGGATGGGTTGTAAAGCCGCCATCGACGCCGACGAGTATCTCGAAGGACTCCCCGAAGACGAGCAAGCGGCCGAGACTGCGGCCGAAGCCGACGATTGATTCCCGTCCTCCGATCGACTGCAATGACTCTCTCGTTCTCGGCTCGTCGCCGCCGTTTCGCGACTGTACTCGACCGACGCATCGACCCGCAGTCCCTTTACGTGGAGCCGGCAAAGGGGGGAGTATGACAGACGACACTGTCACCGTGACACTCGAAGCAGGCGAAGAGAGCGACGAACTGACGGTCCCGACGGCACTGGTCGACATGCTCCGTGAAGGCGAGGAGTCGACGCCGGAGGTCATCGGCGACATCGCGATGTTCGGGCTGGCCCAGCGAATCCACGGCGCAGTCCACCACTCCCAGGGCGAGCCAGCCGAGGAGATCAGCGACGCCAACGACGTGACGATGGAACTGTTCGAAGAGCGCTTTGGCTCGACGTTCGCCGAACTGACCGGCCACGACCACTAACGCGGACCTGAGCTGTTCTACGCCTCGTCCTCGACGGTCCAGCGCAGCAAGACGCCATCGTCTAGCTGTTCGACATCATGGAGTTCGAGTGACGGGAAGTTCTCGACGAAGCCGTCGCCGTCGGCAAGTGTGGGCGCGTCGCGACCGCCGATCACGTTCGGGCCGACGAACACCGACAGTTCGTCGACGAGACCGTGCTCGAACAGCGAGAAGATCACTTCGCCGCCACCCTCGATCATCAACTGCTCGACGCCGTCGCCTTCGAGTTTCGCCAGTGCAGTCACCAGATCGACGCGGTCCTCGCCGGTAGCGATCACCGTCGCACCGGCGTCTTCCATCTGCTCGACGAAGTCCGTCGGTGCGGCCTCGCTGACGAGCAGATACGTGAGCGCCTCGTCGTCGAGAATTCGGGCGTTCGGTGGCGTTCGCACCCGCGAGTCCGCGACTACTCGGGCGGGGTTGGGCGGTTGTCCACGGTCTTCGCGAGCGCGCTGTCGCTCGGGATCGTCGAGGGTCAACGACGGGTCGTCGGCCAGCACCGTCCCGACGCCGACCATCACCGCGTCGCTCTCGGCCCGGAGCTGATCGACCCGGTCGAAGTCTGCCTCGCCGGAGATGGCGATCTGTTCGCGCTGGTGGGTCGAGAGCTTCCCGTCGGCGCTCATCGCGGCGTTGACGACCACGTGCATGGTGGCCCGAAAGACGGAGGGACAAAAACAGATTTCGGATCCGATCAGTGACCGGATTTGCGTCGCTCTTCTTTGAGCAGCTTGCGCGCGTCGATGGCTTTCGTACCGTGTTCGCTCGTCTTCATCCGCACCGCGGGACCGTCGAGCCACAGCTCTCGGAAGTCGACGACGACCTCGGACGACCAGCTTTTGATCCGGCCCTCGCCCCGACTATCGACCTCGATAAACGTTCGTGGTGTGCGTTGGCCTCCCATCTGCCACTCGTTCCCGCCGAGTTCGATCGTCTCGACGTCGAGGGCTTCCCACTCGAAGACGACGACGTGTTGTTCACGCGGCTCGTCGGACCGCTCGTGGTCGACGCGTGTACGCGTCTCGAAATCGACGCCGAAGTGTGCCGACCACAGTTCGAGATACTCGAAGTCGAACTTCTTTTTCCCGTTTCCGTCCCCGGATCTGTTCGTCCAGATCACGTGCGAATTCGACGGCTTCTTTCCGAAGGCTCCGCCCATGTCAGTGACGCTCCTGGGGTGTGGACTTCGGTTCGACACACTGGGACGGATCGACCAGTTCCGTACTCGGTGCGAGCGACCGTGTCGAGTTGCCCTCGCGAGTGACCCCGAACTGCAACATGCGAGTACGTACGATTATCTCGAATAAAAATCTGCGGGCCGTTTCACACCTTGTTTAACTATCTTCTCCGAAACTCTCGCGGTCCGAAACACCGAGTACCGACACCACCGAACGCTTTTCATCGGTGGCGTCGAACGATGCGTCGATGACACTCGACGATCATGCCGAGGAACTCGCCTCCGACCTCGGTGTCGACAAAGAGGAGGTCAAAGAAGACTTAGAGAATCTGGTGAACTACTCCGTCCCGATGGACGAGGCAAAGCAGAGCCTCAGGCGGAAGTACGGCGACGGCGGTGGTGGCGGTGGCACCCCGTCGAGCAAGGATATCGCCGACGTTGCCGCCAGTGACTCCAACGTCACGGTGACCGCCCGCGTGCTGACGGTGGGCAAGCGCTCGATCCAGTATCAGGGCGACGAACAGGTCATTTTCGAGGGCGAACTGGCCGACGAGACCGGAACGATCTCCTACACAGCGTGGGAGGATTTCGGACTCCAACCGGGTGACACGATCACGGCCGGCAACGCCGGCGTTCGCGAGTGGGATGGGCGGCCGGAACTCAACCTCGGCGAGTCGACGAGCATCGAGCGGGCGGACGAACCCCTCGACGTGCCCTATGACATCGGCGGCGACGCCGACCTCGCGGAACTCGCGCCGGGCGACCGCGGCATCACCGTCGAAGTCGAAGTCCTCGAAGTCGAGGAAAAGACCATCGACGGCCGCAACGGCGAAACCGACATCTTGAGTGGCGTGCTGGGCGACGAGAGCGGTCGACTCCCCTTTACCGACTGGGACCCACACGCCGAGATCGAGACCGGTGCCTCCGTTCGGATCGAGGACGTGTTCGTCCGGGAGTTCCGGGGCGCTCCGTCGGTCAACGTCTCGGAGTTCTCCGTCGTGACACCACTGGATCGCGACGTGGCCGCGACCGAGAACGCGAAGCAACTGCCGATCCGTGACGCGGTCGATTCGGGCGGCCTGTTCGACGTGGAACTGACGGGCAACATCATCGAGGTCCGGGACGGATCGGGCTTGATCGAGCGCTGTCCCGAGTGCGGTCGCGTCGTCCAGAACGGCCAGTGTCGCAGTCACGGCACCGTCGACGCCATCGACGACCTGCGGACGAAGGCGATCCTCGACGACGGGACCGGGACGGTGACGGTCGTCCTCGACGACGAACTCACGGCCGAGGTGTACGGTGGCGACCTCGACGATGCCACCGAGCACGCCCGCGACGCGATGGACAAGGAGGTCGTCGCCGACCGGATCGCCGAGCGCATCGTCGGTCTCGAATACGTCGTCCGCGGGTCGCTGTCGGTCGACGAGTACGGCGCGAACCTCGACGCGACTGACTTCTCCGAGAGCGAGGACGACCCGGTCGCTCGTGCGCGTGATCTGCTCGCGGAGGTGGCCCCATGAGCAGCAACGAGGAACAGGGCGGTGCAGGCCGCCGTGAGGTCGCCTATCGCCTGTTCGCATCGGAGTTCGACGACGCCGACTTCTCCTATTCCGAGAGTGACGAAGAACGCGCACCGAACTACGTCGTCACGCCGACGGGCGCGCGCGTCAATCGCCTCTTCCTCGTCGGCGTCCTCACCGAAGTCGAGACGGTCAGCGAGGATTACCTTCGGGCGCGGATCGTCGACCCGTCGGGACCGTTCGTCGTCTACGCCGGCCAGTACCAGCCAGAGGCACTGGCGTTTCTGGAGAGCGCCCAGCCCCCGACTTTCGTCGCCGTCACTGGCAAGGCCCGCACCTACCAGCCAGACGACAGCGATCAGGTGTACACGTCGGTCCGGCCCGAATCGATCAGCGAGGTCGACGCGGACACGCGCGATCGCTGGGTCGTCGCCACGGCCGAACAAACGCTCGAACGCGTCGCTCGCGCTGCGGAAGCCAAGCATTCTGGTCTCACTGGCGACGATCTCCGGGCAGCACTCGTCGAGCACGGCGTCGGCGACGGACTCGCCGCCGGTCTCCCCATCGCGCTCGAACACTACGGGACGACCGGTGAGTACCTGTCGACGGTCCGCTCGCTCGCGCTCGATGCGGCCCGCGTCGTCGCTGACGAGCAAGACGAAGTCGAATCGCTGTCGGTGCTGCCCGGACAGGGCACGGACGACGCCGTGCCGACGCTGATCGAAACGCCGATCGATGCCGACGGGACAGCGGCCCCAGAGACGAGTGACGACGCTGCCACATCGGCGACTGCCGACGACGCCAGCGACCAGCGTGCTGGCACCGCAGACCCGTCGACGGACCGCTCGACGGCGTCGCCCTCCGAGGCGACGGCTGCCGGGGACGCCGAACCGACCACGCGTTCGGCCGGTGACACCGAACAGGCCGAGCAGACGGAGACGCCCGCTGCAACGACGAGCGACGTATCGGTCGACACCGACGAGGAAACCACCGGAAGCGACGAAACAGCGACGGACGCGAGTGAGCCGTCGACGGCCGAACCCGCGGATTCGACGGCTGAGACGACTACAGAACCGGTCTCGGAGACCGGCGAGACCACGGAACGGGAAGCGGCCACGGACGCCGAGCCGGTGGCGGAATCCGAACCGACGGCAGAGACCGGAACGGTGGACGAGCCTGAACCGACGGCAGAGACCGGAACGACCGAGGAGAGCGACGAACTGGGCGACTTCGATCCGGAGTTCGAACTCGACGAAGACGAGCGCGAAGAGATCGAGTCCGAGTACGGCACGGAGTTCCAGAGCGGCGCGGAAGTCGACGACCCCGGTGAAGCAGACATCGAGACGCCAGATCCTGACGAACTCGACGCCGATACCGGATCGTCTCCGAGCGAGACCGGTGACGACGCGGCGACCGAGACGGCGACCGAGACGAGCGACGACGCCACGACCGCCGACGCGGCGACCGACCCAGTCGAGGACATCGACCTCGAAGACGCCGTTATGGACGTGATGGGCGAACTCGACGACGGCGACGGTGCCGACCACGAAACCGTCGTCGGCGCTGTGGTCGATCGGACTGGCAGCGACCCCGACGCCGTCGAAGACGCGATTCAGGACGCGCTGATGGGCGGGCGATGCTACGAACCGGACGACGGCGTCCTCAAGCCGATCTGATGGGCGTCGAACCGGTCCCCGGCCGACCGGCGGCCATCGCGACCACCGGGGAGCGACGACTGCTCGTCGTCGCGGACTATCATGCCGGGATCGAGCGCGGCCTGCGACGCGACGGGGTCGAACTCCAGAGCGACGCCGAGAAACGCCGCCGGCAGTTGCTCGGTCTCGTCGAGACGACGACACCCGACGGGATCGTCTTTCTCGGCGACCTGGGCCACGCCATCGGCGAGCCGGCCGGTGCAGAGCGCGAGGAGCTACTGGCACTGCTCGATGCGGTCGACGTGCCGGTGACGCTGGTCCGTGGGAACCACGATGGCGATTTCGAGGGCGTGCTCGACGACGCGTCGTCACCAGTGACGGTCACGCCGGGCCACGGCACCCGCATCGGATCGGTCGGGTTCGCCCACGGTCACACGTGGCCGAGTCCGGACGTACTGGCTGCCGATATCGTCTGTGTCGCCCACGAACACCCGGTCGTCCGTCTCGAAGACGAGGTCGGCGGCCGGCGTGTCGAACGGGTGTGGCTCCGGGGGCGCGTCGATCCCACTCCCTTCGAACAGCACCACGACGGCGCACTGGGCATCGACGCCGACCTGATCGTCTGTCCGGCGTTCAACGATCGCTCGGGCGGAACGTGGGTCAACGTCGAGGGCCAGACGTTTCTGTCGCCGTTCCTGCCCGAGGGACTGGCAGACGGCGAGACCTACCTGCTGGATGGTACGCGACTCGGATCGTATCGATCGCTGTAGCGTCGGTAAGCCATGCGTACCGGGCTGGTAGCAACTGTATAACAAGCATGGTGTCGTCCGTGTGGCGAATCGAACCGATGGTTTCAGCGTCGAACTCGCCGTCGAACGGGTCACTCGGGCGGTGTCCTGACTGTGAGACGGAGCTCTCGCGTGCGAGCGTCCTGATCGAGTACGAGACGAAGGGCGGTCCACGTCGATTTGCCGAGTGTCCGACCTGCCGCGACGTGGTCCACCCGATCTGATCGCCCCCTCGACGCCGCGCGGTTACACGTGGTCGGCCGGCATGAGATCGTCGTAGCGTTGCTCGGCGAGCCACTCGCTGAGATTGCAGAGTTGGTCCGTGGCGGCTTCGAACAGTTCTTCGCCGACGGCGGCGCTGGCATCGGTCTGGTCGCCGAAGACGCCGTTCTCTGCGTTGTCGATCGCGTCGTAGAACGTTCTGGCACCGTGGACGCGACCGGTCGACTCGTCGAATGCGACGAGACCGCCGTCGCGCGCCTGTTCGATCCGGTCGTCGTGGACGAGATGGCCGGCGACGTGTTGGATCAGGGATGTCTCTTTCGGGCCGCCGTGTGGTCCCGGCGTCTCGAAGCGCTCCTCGATCAGGTCCGTGATCGACTCGTCCCACATCCACTCGATGGCGTAACACGCGCCGTCATCGCGGAGTCGTCGGCCTACTTCGCGGAGGTGCTCGACGTTGCCGCCGTGGGCGTTGACGTAGATCACGCGGTCGATGCCGTGTTCGGTCAGGCTCCGGGTCATGCTCTCGACGAACTGACGAAACGCGGGCGGGTCGACCGACATCGTGCCGTGGAACTGCATGTGGTGGGCGCTGACACCGATCGGAATCGTCGGCGTGCGAAGGTATCCCGTCTGCTCTGCTGCGGCGCTGGCGAAGGCCTCCGCGATCAGATGGTCGGTCCCTTCGGGGAGGTGGGGTCCGTGTTGTTCGGTCGAACCGATCGGGACGAGTGCGAGCGATTCGGATTCGAAGTACGATCCCAGATCCGGCCAGGTCTCGTCGGCGACGTACATAGACGTGCATCGGGCTAGACCGACTTCATCGTGTGGGCGTCTGTCTGCTCGATCAGCACAGCCGATCGGCCGTTACTGCGATCTGGAGGGATATTCTTTCCAGTGGCTGTCGATGATTCTTTGTCCCACACAATCGAATATTACCGATGATATTTTCGGGAGAACGTATTTATGGTGTAATTATAGATTTTTCGAGCATGCGTACTCGACGTACCGTTCTCAAATCGATGGCTGGTGTTACATCTCTCGGTCTCACATCCGGGTGTCTCGGTGGCATTTCCGGGGACAACCGAACTGTCCAGTTCGGGGCAGTATTCCCGCTCAGCGGTCCGCTCGAACGAGTCGGAACGCACGGCTTGCGTGCGACAGAGCGAGCAGTGGCAGATGTCAACGCGGCAGGTGGGATCGACGGTCGGACAATCGAACTGACTGTGATCGATAGCGAAGCGAACGCCGAGACTGCAGTCGAGAAATACAAGTCTGTCGATAGGAACGCCCTCGTCGGGCTTGTTGGCGGACTCGTCAGCGATGTCTCGATCGCACTCGCACAGGAAGTCGCGCCAGACGAGGTAATGGAACTCAGTCCGGCGAGTACAGCGCCGCAGCTGACGACTGCCGGTCGTAGCGACGATCGAAAATTCTTCGGACGGACCGTCCCAAGCGATGGTCTGCAGGCGGCGGCGATGGCGAAGGTCGTCGACGATCCACTGTATCTCGGTGCGGATTCTGTCGCGCTGTTGAGTATCGACAACTCGTTCGGCGCAGGACTCGCAGCGGCACAAACGGAGTTTCTCGATACCGAAGTGGTCGCAGACGTTCGCTATGATCCGTCGGCGAGTTCGTTCGACGAGACGCTTGCAACCGTCTTCGAGAACGACCCGGACGCGGTCGCGTTCACGAGCGTCTCCGGGCAGGAAACGGGAATCCTCGACGCATACGATCGGTCGGGATACGACGTTCCATGGGTGTTCTCCGCGGGGCTATTCGGGGGCGAGGTACCCGATTTTTACGAAGGGTTCTACAGCGCATCACTCTCCTCATCACGGACGGATGGGTACTTCGAACTGGTACGACGATTGCCCGATATCGACCGTCTGGAAGCGTTCGCCGCCAACGCCTACGACGCGTTGTTTCTGATGGCTGCTGGTGCGCAACAAGCAGGTGAAGTGAGCGGGCCAGCGATTGCCGACACGATCCAGTCCGTCTCCGAGGGAACGGGACACACCGTCTCCGTCGGAGATTTCGACCGCGTCAAGTCGCTCACTGATGCTGGGCGGCAACTGAACTATCAGGGTGCCTCGGGGAACGTCGACCTGACCGACAGCCTCGAACCGTTGAGTTCGTATTTGATCCAGCGGGTCGACAACGGTGCAGTATCCTCGCTCGAACTGCTCCAGTCGCAGTTTTTCGAGTCGGGAGGTGACCGATGAGCGGACGCTGGAAGCGGTTCGTCACCGCGATCGAACGATCCCTACCAACCACCGTCAGACGGCGCTATGCGGCGAAGTTCGGCGTCCTGTTGCTCGGGGTGGTCGTCGTGCTTGGGGTCGGGGGCGGCGTCGTCCATCTCGATACGAAATCGCTCGTCGAATCCCAGACCGAAGAGCAGATCCGTGGTGTCGCCGAGTCCGAAGCGACCTCCATCTCGGAGTGGACATCGACCAAACAATCGACGACATCGTTCCTGGCGGACTCACTGGCAGACCGGTCCATCGAAACCACGACGGAGAACCAACGATGGTTAGAGCAGAAACTCATCGGCTTACCCGGCGACGTACACTCCCTGCACTACGTCGATACCGCGGATGGCACAGTGCTCGCGAGCACTGACGACGACTTACAGGGGACCTCGCTCAGCGCCGTCGCGGCACCGTGGACGGACAGCGACGGCGGGATCGTCGTTTCCGGCCCGACAGCGACCTCCCAACCGTATCAGAGGGGCAACGAACCGATCATCGCGTTCGTCCAGCAAGTCCACGGGAGCCAGCAGTTCGTCGTCCTGACGGCGTCACTCGAAGCACGCTCCCACGAGTTCATCTCCCCGTTCGCGACCGGTGACGTGAAAGTGGTCGGTCAGCAGGGCCAGATCATTCTGGACAACCGTAAAGGATCGCTCCTCGAACCCTACACGACTGTCGGGGAGTCGACCGAATCAGCCGTCGATGCGGCGCTCGCTGGCGAAGTCGGCTACGAGCAGGTCGGTGCTCGGACGGGGATGGAACCGGGCCAGTACGTCATGGCGTACACGCCGATCACCGGCACCGACTGGGCGCTGCTGTACCACGTGCCGGCCAACCGCGCGTTCGCGCTCCAGTCGGCCGTGACAGAGAACATTGCTCTCCTCCTGGCGCTGGCAATTGGAGCGCTGTTCGTCGTCGGAGCGACGATCGGGCGAGGGACCGCTCGCTCGCTGTCACTCGTCGCCGAGAGCGCAGCGGATATCGCCGCTGGCGAGATCAACAGCACGATCCCCGAGACGACGAGAATCGACGAAATGGGACAGCTCTACGACGCGTTCGCGGCGATGCAAACGTACCTTCGTACCGCTGCCGATCAGGCGGATGCGATCTCTGCAAAACGATTCGACGACCCGGCGCTCGACGAAGAGATCCCCGGTGAGTTTGGGGCGGCACTGGAGAAGATGAGTGGCGACATCCAGACGTTGATTAGCAACATCGAGGAAGCCAAGGACGACGCCGAGTCCGCACAGGCGGAAGCCGAAGCGATGGCGACCGCCCTCGAATCGAGGGCCGAACAGTTCAGTGACGTGATGAACAGGGCGGCGGCCGGTGATCTCACCGAACGAATGGCGACCGATAGCGAGTACGATGCGATGGTCGATATCGCGGAGAACTTCAACGAGATGGTTGCGGAACTCGAACACACGATCGTCCAGATCGAGGAGTTCGCAAGCACTGTCGACACGTCGACCGAGGAGATATCGGCCAGTGCGAAGGAAGTTCGTTCCGCGAGCGAACAGGTGAGCCGATCGGTCCAGCAGATCGCCGAGGGGGCCGACCGACAGAACGAACACATCCAGCAGGTCAGCGGCGAAATGACCGATCTCTCGGCGACTGTCGAAGAGATCACGTCTTCGACCGACGAGGTCGCTTCGAAGTCCCAGCGCGCCGCCGAGACCGGCGCGGAAGGTCGTGAGTACGGACAGCTAGCCGCAGACGAGATCGACGCGATCGATCAGACGGCCACCGAGGCCGTCGATCAGGTCGAGTCACTCGCGTCCGAGATGGAACGGATCGAGGAAGTCGTCACGCTCATCGACGACATCGCAGACCAGACGAATATGCTCGCGCTGAACGCCTCCATCGAGGCCAATCGGGCCGGGGAAGCAGGCGAAGGGTTCGCGGTCGTGGCCCGTGAGATCAAGTCTCTCGCCGAGGAGACCCAGGCGGCAACCGACGACATCGAGTCGCTCATCGAGACGATCCAGTCGCGCACCGACGACACGGTCGGAGACATTCGAGAGATGGGGCAACGGGTCGACACCGGCAAGCAAACCGTCGAAAACGCGACCGACGCGCTGTCGGAGATCGTCCAGCAGGTCGAGGAAGCGAACTCGGGTGTCCAGGCGATCAGCGATGCGACGGACGAGCAGGCATCGTCCATGGAGGAAGTCGTTTCGATGGCCGAAGAAGTCGGCTCGATCAGCGAGGAGACTTCGTCGCAGTCGGAGAACGTCGCCGCGTCCGCCCAGGAGCAGGCAGCATCGATCTCGGAAGTCACGACCAGTATTCAGTCGCTGTCGAGTCAGGCGAGTGATCTCAAGCAGATGGTCGATCAGTTCGATACCAGTACCGTCGAGAGCGCTCCCGTCGGCGACGAGTCGGCCCTGTCCGACGACTGATAGGGAACGTCGGTCCCGTTTTCCCGGTCGACCACACGGCGTCACCGACCGACCGCACGTTTAAATCGCTCCGGTCGCTACGAGGGGGCGATGACCGAAGCGGGGGCAGCGGCCTTCACCGCGCTCGGCGACCGGGTGCGGGCAGCCCTCTCCGAGCGGGGATTCACGACGCCGACCGAGCCACAGCGAAAGGCAATCGCGCCCCTCGCAGCGGGGAACCACGGGCTGGTCGTCGCACCCACGGGGACGGGCAAGACCGAGACGGCGATGTTGCCCGTCTTCGATGCCCTCGCACAGGCCGAGGAGCGGTTCGGAATCGGTGCGCTGTACATCACCCCGTTGCGCGCGCTGAACCGCGACATGCGCCAGCGCCTCGACTGGTGGGGCGAGGCACTCGATCTGGATGTGGACGTGCGCCACGGCGACACGACGGACTACCAGCGCCAAAAGCAGGCCAACGACCCGCCGGACGTGCTGGTGACGACGCCGGAGACGCTGCAGGCGATGCTTACCGGGTCGAAACTCAGAACGGCACTCGCCGACGTGGACCACGTCGTCGTCGACGAGGTCCACGAACTCGCCGCCGCAAAGCGCGGGGCACAGTTGACCGTCGGGCTGGAACGTCTACGGGAGGTCGCGGGACCGTTCCAGCGGATCGGACTCTCGGCGACGGTGGGCGACCCCGCTGAAGTGGGGCGCTTTCTCACGGGTAATCGGGGCTGTGAGATCGTCGAGGTCGACGTGGGAAGCAGGCTGGACGTATCCGTCACCCGTCCCGAAGTCACCGACGCGGACGAGCGACTGGCCGGCGAGCTGGCGACCGATCCCGAGGTCGCGAGTCACGTCCGCGCCATCGACGACCTGATCGATGCCCACGACTCCGTGCTCGTCTTCGTCAACACCCGTCAGACCGCCGAGGCGCTTGGCTCGCGGTTCAAAGAACTCGGGACGAACCTCGGCGTCCACCACGGCTCGCTCGCCAAGGAGACCAGAATCGACGTGGAGGATCGCTTCAAAGCCGGCGACCTCGACGCGCTGCTGTGTACGTCCTCGATGGAACTGGGGATCGACGTGGGCCACGTCGATCACGTGATCCAGTACGGCAGCCCCCGGCAGGTCGCCCGCTTGCTCCAGCGCGTCGGGCGAGCGGGCCACCGCCGTGATCTCGTCTCGTCGGGGACGATCGTGACGACCCATCCCGACGACACGCTCGAAGCGATGGCGATCACTCGGCAGGCCCTCGATGGCGAGGTCGAACCCGCCCAGATCCACGATGGCAGCCTCGACACCGTCGCCAATCAGGTGCCGGGCATCGTCATGGACGTGGGCGAGATTCGGGCGATGGAAGCCTATCAGATCGTGACGCGAGCGTATCCGTTCCGCGACCTCGACGTGGGCGACTTCGAGCAGGTCGTGCGCGAACTCGGAGAGAACCGCGTCGTGTGGATCGACGAGGAGAAAGACACGCTGGAGAAACGCCGTGGGACGTGGCAGTACTTCTATCAGAATCTCTCGATGATCCCCGACGAATCGACCTACGATGTCGAGGACGTGGCCTCTGGCGACCAGATTGGAACCCTCGACGAACAGTTCGTCGTCAACTTCGCGAACCCCGGCGAGGTGTTCATCCAGCGTGGCGAGATGTGGCGAATCACGACCGTCGACGAGGAAGAGGAAGTCGTCACGGTGTCTCCCATCGAGGACCCTGCCGGCGAAGTGCCATCGTGGGTCGGTCAGGAGATTCCGGTCCCGCAGACCGTCGCTCGGGAAGTCGGCGAACTCCGTCGGGTCGCCGGCCGACAGCTACAGGACGGCGCGCCCGTCGACTCGGTCGCTCGCGACGTACAGCGCCGCTATGCCGGGGACCGACACACCATCGAGTCCGGTCTCTCGCAGTTGCTCGATCACGACGATCCGGTTCCCGACGACGAGACGATCCTCGTCGAAGCACAGGGTCGCGAGGTCGTCGTCAACGCCTGTCTGGGTCATCAGGTCAACGAGACGCTCGGGCGACTCCTCGCCGCACTCGTGGGCCAGCGTGCCGGATCGACCGTCGCGATGGAGGCCGACCCCTACCGGATCGAACTCGAACTACCCGGCGGCGTCGGTGTTGGCGACGTGATCGACGTGCTGGAGTCGACCGACCCCGACCACGTCGAGCATATCATCGAGTTGAGTCTGAAAAACGCCGACGCCCTGAAGTTCAAACTCGCGCAGGTCGCCACGAAGTTCGGCACGCTCAAGCGCTGGCGCGGATCGGGATCGAATCGCTTCGGACGGGACCGCTTGCTGGCGGCACTCGAAGACACGCCCATCTACGACGAGGCGGTCCGTGAGGTGTTCCACGAGGATCTGGCCGTCGAGGCGACCCGCGAGGTCCTCGCGGCGATCCAGTCGGACGCGCTCGGCATCGAGACGGCCGGCACGAGAACCCCGATCGGTCTCGGCGGGCGCTCCTCGGGTCGGGAACTGCTCTCACCGGAGCACGCCGACGCCAGCGTCATCCAGACCGTTCGCGAGCGCATCCAGAACGACCGCGTGCTGCTGGCGTGTCTCCACTGTAAAGATTGGCGACGCAAACAGCAGGTCAGTCGCGTGCGCGACCAGCCAACGTGTCCCGACTGCGGATCGACCCGGATCGCCGCGCTGAATCCCTGGGCCGACGAGGTCGTCGCGGCTGTGAAGGCCTCCGAAAAAGACGACGAACAGGAGAAGATGACAGAGCGCGCCTATCGGGCCGCATCGCTCGTCCAGACCCACGGCAAACGGGCGGTGATCGCGCTGGCCGCCCGCGGTGTCGGCCCGCACAACGCGGCCCGGATCATCAACAAACTCCGCGAGGACGAAGACGAGTTCTACCGCGATATCCTGACACAGGAGCGAGAGTACGCCCGGACACAGTCGTTCTGGGGGTAATACTACCGGCTGTAAATCTGTGAACGATTTCGCCACCCCGGGGTGGCGAAGATCTTCACGAAGTTACAGCCGGCAGTATAAGGCAGAAACGACTAAACCCGGCCCACATCTGGACACGCACATGCGACTGGAGGAGTACTGGGGCATCGGGCCAAAGACGAGCACGCTGCTGACAGAGGAACTGGGCGTCGAACGCGCGATCACGGCGATCGAGTCGGCCGACACTCGTGAACTGACTGCCGCCGGACTCTCGCGTGGCCGAGCCACGCGAATCCTGCGCCGAGCCACCGGGAAAGAGGCGATGGACCTGCTGGCGACCCGGGACACGCGCGACGTGTACAAAGAGCTGCTCGACCTCGCGGAGGAATTCGCGGTGACCGATCACGCCGCCGACCGGATTCGCGTGTTGACGCCGTTGCCCGACCGGAGCGCGATGGACGAACGCCTGTCGGCGGTCGTCGCCGCTCGCGACGCCTGGGCCGATCTCGGCGACGGACGAAAGGACGAGGTCATCGCAGCGTTCGACCGCTACGACAGCGTCGACGGCGGAGAACTATCGGCCGTGCGAACGGCGATCGGCTTGCAGGAGACCGGCGTCGACGACGGCGTGTTCGAGCCGATCGCGACACTCGACGCCGACGAACTCGACGCTGCCGCGCGGGCGCTCGCCGGCCTGCAGGGTGCCGGCGATCGTGTCGGAACGGGCGCAGACGACGAACTCGACGACCTGCGCGAGCAACTGGGGCAGGTCGATGATCTCGTCGCCACGTCGGCCGAAGTGGTCGAACAGCTACAGTCGAACGCCCGTCGTCCAGACGAGTTTCAGGACGCACTCACGCGTTATCTCACCGACGAGACCGGGGTCGACGTGGGGCGTGTTCGTGATGCGATGCCACGAGAGGCGACCGACGCGCAGGACTTCGTCGAGAGCGCGCTTCGCGAACTGGCCGGCGAACTCAGGGAACGCGTCGACGAGCGCGAACAAACGGTCGCGGCGACGCTCGAAGACGATCTCGCCGCGGCACGCGACACGGTCGACGCCGCCGTCGAAGCGGTCGACGACGCCGCCCTGTACGTCTCGCTGGCTCGCTTCGCGCTGGCCTACGGTCTCACCCGCCCCACCTTCGTCGAGGACCGCGAGACCATCGCCGTCCGTGGTGCACAAAACCTCTCCTTACAGGACGGCGACGTGGCCGTCCAGCCGATCACCTACGCCGTCGGTGACCACGACTTGCCGAAGAGTCGCGAACCGCCGACGGGCGACCGCGTGGCCGTCCTCACCGGGGCGAACTCCGGTGGGAAGACGACGCTGCTGGAGACGCTCTGTCAGGTCCAGTTGCTCGCCCAGATGGGGCTGCCGGTCCCCGCCGACGACGCCGAAGTGAGCGTCGTCGATACGATCGTCTTCCACCGTCGCCACGCCTCCTTCAACGCCGGCGTGCTCGAATCGACGTTGCGTTCGGTGGTTCCGCCACTCACCGGCGGCGATCGCACGCTGATGCTCGTCGACGAGTTCGAGGCGATCACCGAACCGGGCAGCGCCGCAAATCTGTTGCACGGACTGGTGACGCTGACCGTCGAGCGAGATGCGCTGGGTGTCTTCGTCACCCATCTGGCTGACGACCTCGAACCGCTGCCCGATGCGGCCCGAACCGACGGCATCTTCGCGGAAGGTCTCTCCCCGGATCTCGACCTCGAAGTCGACTACCAGCCCCGCTTCGAGACGGTCGGCAAGTCCACCCCGGAGTTCATCGTCTCGCGTCTCGTCGCCAACGCGGCCGATCCGGTCGAACGGGCGGGCTTCGAGACGCTGGCCCAGGCCGTCGGCGAGGAGGCCGTCCAGCGAACCCTCTCGGACGCACGCTGGTCCGAGCGCTAACCCGGTCGTCGCGTCGGAGCGGGGGTATTGACATGCCTCCGGCCCCAACAGTGGATCGATGGCAATGCAGAAACTCCTCCCCGTGACCTACGCATGGCTCGTCTTTCAGGGACTGCTCGCGTCGTTGCTGCCCAAACAGGCGATCAAACTGAACGCCCGACTCACGCTCTCGGGCTACGAGAACCCCGAGGACCTCGAACCCAAGGCGTGGTACGTCAGAGCGACGCGCGTCGCCGGTGTCGGCATGTTGACCGCCGGGCTGGCCGGTCTCCTCTCGGTCTCACAGCTCGACGACGACGCATCCGCAGATGAGGACGAAACGACCACTGACCCGATCGAAGTCGAGATCGGCGAAGAAGACGCCTGAACGCTCGTTTCGTCACTCTTCGACCGGCGCTTCCCTTTCTGCAAGCACCAGTCCGTTGACCTCGCCAATGCCGAAGCCGTCTTCGAGATCGGCTTCGAGTGCCGTTACGGGGTCGTCACCGCCGACCTCGACGGTCATCTCCGCGTCGACATCGACGTGGATGTCCGTCCAGTTCGGACTGACGCTGGTGACGCGATCGATCGTTACAGTCTCGACGGCCGCGACGGTGGCGATCACGTCCGCAGCACCCGCTTCGAGATCCCCAGCCTCGCCGCGCGGGACGCGCAGTGAGACGTTGGCCGTTGCATCGATCGTCTGACGCTGCTGACCGTAGCTCATGCCGAACCACCCCGATCTGAGCGGGATCGCTCGAACACGGTGACAGTCACCAGCGGCGTCGCAGTGAGCGACATACTGCTCCGCCGCGAGTCGAACGCGGCCGGCCTCGCGGCCGTCTGGTACCGACCAGCGGAGCGGTCAGCGGGAACGGTGATCCAACGGGTGAGCACTCGACAGTGATGCCTCTCAGGGAGCACCTGCGAGTACTCGGCCCCGATCAGGGCACCCGGATAGCCGGGTCACCACGACGCGGTGTCGTGGCGTCGATGGTCTCACCGGGAGTCGAACCCGCCTGTCGGGAGACAGGAGTCCAGCACTGTGAGACGAGTGACGCGGGCCACGGCGACGAGACGATTACACGTCGGAACGTGACGGTCCCAAAGAACGGCCCGCGTCGGTCGCGTTATGCGGCGATCG